>Ga0207648_10002165_pt1 | contig 21350 bp, 18 predicted proteins | sample KBSMisM32_FD_184310 | JGI IMG/M metagenome (GOLD analysis project Ga0207648, IMG submission 184310) | Miscanthus rhizosphere microbial communities from Kellogg Biological Station, Michigan, USA - KBS Miscanthus M3-2 (SPAdes) (version 2) | ecosystem: Host-associated > Plants > Roots >...
CCAGCGACGCGACGGCGGCGCTGGCCAACCTGCCGATCGACCTGCGCCAGACCGCGGCGCGCTATCCGGTCACCCTGTACACGGGCAACGACTGCTCGCCGTGCGACAGCGGGCGCCGCTTGCTGCAGACGCGCGGCGTGCCTTACGCCGAGCGCCGCGTGCTCAACGACGACGACGCGGCCGCGCTCGATCGCCTCACTGGCGGCCGCTCGGTGCCCACGCTGATGATCGGCGGCCAGGCCCTGCGCGGCTACAGCGATGCCGACTGGCACTCGTACCTCGACGCGGCGGGCTACCCGCGCGAATCGCGCCTGCCGCGCAGCTACCAGCCGCCACCGGCCACGCCGCTGGTCGATCGCCAGCCGGAGGCTCCGACGCCCGCGGCACGGCCGGCGCCAGCGCCCGAGCCGGCCATCGCGGCGCCGCCGACGACACCGCCCTCGCCCACCGGCATCCGCTTCTGAGGTCGCGGCTTACTCGGGAATTGCACCGAGGATGTAGGTGGCCTCGAGCATCAGGCCGGGCTTGCCGAGCGCACCGAACCAGCGCCGGAAGATCGGCACGATGTCGCCGCTGCGGTAGACCTGTGCCAGCGCTGCGTTGACCGCCAGCCGCATGTCATCGTCGTGGCGCGGCAGGACGATCGCGTACGGCTCGAACGACAGGTCTTCGAGCAGCAGCGAGATCGACTTCGGGTCCTTCGCCTTCGGGGCCATCGCGAGCAGCAAGGTGCGGTCGCTGGCGAAGGCATCGATCTGCCCCGCCTCGAACTGTGACAGCCCCTCGTCTCGCGTCTTCACCGCCACCACGGTGGCACCGATGGCTTGGCGCTTCAGCGCGTCGTTGAGCGCCTTCTCGTTGGTGGTGCCGGGGATGACCCCGATCTTCTTGCCGCTCAGGTCGGACAGTTGGCGCGCCGGCGAATCGGACCTGATCAGCAGCCCGGTGCCGTCGACGAACGTGTAGCTGGAGAAGTTGACCCGCTTGGAGCGCGCCAGCGTCACCGACGTGGAGCCGCACTCCATGTCGGCTTTGCCCTTCTCGACCGCATCAATGCGGTCTTGCGTGGTCACCGGCACCCACCGAATCTGCATGCCGTCGACCCCGAGCTGCTGGCCGATCGATGCAACGACGCGCCGGCACAAATCGATGCTGAAACCTGCCGGCTGCTGGGTGGCGTCGTCGACGAACGAGAACGGCGCGGCGTCGCTGCGATAGGCGACCGCCACCGACTTGGCGTTCTTGATCTTTTTGAGCGCGCCGTCGAGCGATTGGCCGTGGCCGAGCAATGGAGCCAGCAACAGCGCAGCGGTGAGAGCGACAAGGCGCAGCATGGTGTGAATCCCGGGGAATGACGAGGTGGCCGCGAGTCTACCTGCGGCGCGGCGCGCGCCGCCTCACACATCGCATTCGAGGCGACGTCGCGCTGCCGATGAGCCGTGGCGCGCGTCAGATTGGCAGCCGCCGCGCAGGCCAGCTGCCCGCGGCGGTGGCGGCACCAACGCCCCAGAACAACGCCGCCACGCCCACCGCTGCACCGGCGACGCCGAACACCAGCGGCAACGTCGTGCTCGACAGGTTGATCACGATCGAGCGCAGCGCGATCGCCTCGCCATGGCGCCGCGGTGGCGTCAAGTGATGCAGGCCCGACATGATCATGGGCTGCACGCAGCCAAGGGTGACGCCCAGCGCCATGGCGAGCAGTCCCATCATCCAAGGGTGCGTCGCGAAAGGGTAAGCCGCGAAGACGAGACCGGTGCCGAGCATCGCCGCGCGCAGCACGGTGACCTCCCGCACGTGGTGCGCCAGGATCGGGATCAGCACGCGCACCGCGGTGACTGACAACGTGAAACTTCCGAGCACCAGTCCGATCATCGACGCGCTGAAGCCGCGCTCGTGACCCAGCACCGGCACCGCGAATGCGTGCACGTCCCAGCAGGCCGACAGCAACAGGTTCACGCCCATCAGGCGTTTGAGCCCCGGCATCGCGAGCAAATCCCATGCGGTGCCTTCGCCGTGGCCCGGCGGCAGGTCGGGTCGCCACACCGGCACGCGCGACGCGAAGTGCCACGACAGCAGCGGCAGCACGAGCAGCACAGCGAACGCGAAGCGAAAGCCCGCAGCGTCGATCATCAGGCCGGCCAGCACCGGACCGATCGCATTGGACATCGACGGCGCGAGCCCCAGCCAGCTGAAGATTCGCACGCGCTGCACGCTGTCGCTCGCGAGGTGGCCCGCGGTGCGCAGGATCGCGATCAGCCCGAGGTTGGTGCCGGCACCGGTCAGCACCGCGGCCGCGCTCAGCAGCACGAACTGCAACCAGCCCTCAAACCACGTGGCCAGCAGCGCCACGGCCACGCCGATCAGCGACAGGATGACCGCCAGCCGCACCGGGCGGTGATAGCCATGCTTGTCGGCCATGCGGCCGGCGCGCAGCGCCAGCAGCACCGGCGCCAGAGCGAACAGCGCCATCAGCACGCCCACTGCCCACTCGCTGCGACCACCACGCAGTGCGAGCAACGGTGCCGACATGCGCAGCCCCGCCATCGCGCTGTGCAAACCGAGCTGGCCGATCACCAGAGCGGCCAGCAGGCGACCCGACACCGCGTTGCTGTTGGACCCCGCGGGCTCAGGCACTCGGGGCATCGCCTTTGGCGTCGATCGACTCGTCGTCCAGCGCCCCGAGCAACAGCTGCTGCGCATGCGTCTCGGGCAGCGCCTCGACGCTCTTGAGCGCTCGGGTCATTTGACGCGTGCGGGTCTGCGCCTTGTCGATCGACTCCAGCACGCTCTGCGTCTGGCTCTTCACCCTGGCCAGCGCTTGGCCGAATTTGTCGAACTCGGTTTTCACCGCACCCAGCACCTCCCACACCTCTGCCGACCGCTGCTGCAGGGCCATCGTGCGGAAGCCCATTTGCAGGCTGGTGAGCGTTGCCAGCAGCGTGGTCGGCCCCGCCAGCATCACCTTGTGTTCACGCTGCATCGCCTCGACCAAGCCCGGCCGGCGCAGCGCCTCGGCGTACAAACCTTCGGTGGGCACGAAGAGGATCGCAAAGTCCGTGGTGTGAGGAGGCGCCAGATACTTCTCGCGGATCGACTTCGCCTCCAGGCGCAGACGGGCCTCGATCGCCTTGGCCGCACCCTCCGCGCCGATGAGGTCGGCTCGCTCGTGCGCGTCGAGGAGTCGGTCGTAGTCCTCGCGCGGGAACTTGGCGTCGATCGGCAGCCACATCGGCACGCCGTCGCTGCGCTGGCCTGGCAGCCTGATCGCGAAATCGACGCGCGCGCCACTACCGGGCACGGTCTCGACCTGGGCGCCGTACTGTTCGATCGTGAACACCTGCTCGAGCAGCCCCGCGAGCTGGAACTCGCCCACCACGCCGCGCGTCTTCACGTTGTTCAGCACGCGGCTCAGCGAACCGACATCCCGCGCCAGCCCCTGCATCTCGCCGAGCCCCTTGTGCACCTGCTCGAGCCGGTCGGCGACCAGCTTGAAGCTCTCTCCCAGGCGCTGCTCGAGCGTGCTCTGCAACTTCTCATCGACGGTGGCGCGCATCTGTTCGAGCTTCTTCTCGTTGCCCTCCTGCAGTGCCAGCAGCCGCACCTCGACTGCCTGCCGCATCTCGGACTGGCGGCGCTCGTTGCTGTCGCTGAGCAGGCGCAACTGCTCGGCCAGCACATCACTCACGCGGTGCAGCGATGCATCGCTTTGCTGCTGCATTGCAACCAGCTGCAAGCGGAAGGCATCGATCTGCTCGGTCTGCGTGCGCGCGAGGTCGCCACTGTGCGTCAGCAGCAGTTGCTGCAGCGATGCCAGGTCGGCCCGCCCGGCCTGGGCCTGGCGGCCGATCTCGTCGCGCAACTCGCGCTCCAGGCGTTCGCTGGGTTGCACGTCGGGGCGCCGCAGCGCCAGCCACAACACCACCAGCGCGATCAGCCCCAGCAGGGCCGGAACGATCCATTCGGGCATGCCGCCATTGTCTCTGAGCGGCACCTCATTCTTGAACCGCACCGGTGAGCGGCGCACCGGCAGCCCATCACGATGGGTGATGGTGCGCCACGGGTGAGCGCGGCGACCAGGTATCGACCGGCTCGATCGACCCCTTGGGCCAGCAACTTCGATTCAGCGCTTGCCCGTTGCATCCAGCGGCGCGGCGCCACTGTGGGGCATGCGATCCGCGTGAAACCCGATGGTTGCCATCATCACCACGAAGCCGATCACGTAGGCGACGGCCACGTGCCAGCCGTGTCGCAGCCACTGCGCCACGTTGCGCCCCTGCGGGTACATGCCGCACAACGCGACGCCGGCCGACGAGCCAAACCAAATCATGGAGCCGCCGAAGCCCACCGCGTAGGCAACAAAACCCCAGTCGTAGCCACCCTGCTTGATGGCCAGCGCGGTGAGCGGGATGTTGTCGAACACGGCAGACAGGAAACCGAGCCCCAGCGCGGTCTGCCACGACGCCGCCGGCAGGTGCTCCACCGGCATCATCGAGGCGCACAGCACGAGCGACAGCAGGAACACAGACCCCTTGAATGCTCCGGGCAGCAGGCCCCACTCGGGGCGACGCAGACCCGCAGTCATCAGAATCGCGACCCATACCGCGGCACCAAGGAACGGGAACAGGTCCGACACCTCGTGGAAGTGGATGTTGACCACCACGTTGACCACGATGGCGGCCACCAGGATGAAGGCGACGATCGCCACGCGCAGCCAATCGACAGGCGCATGCTGCGCTTCATCCTTCTGGATCGGTGAGAAGCGCTGCTGCTGCAGCGATGCAGGCACGCCGAACAGCACCAGCGCGATGCCGGAGCCGATGAAGGCCTCGAGCACGTCCAATGGATGGATGCCGGCGATCCACATCATCGTCGTGGTGGTGTCGCCCACCACGCTGCCCGAGCCGCCGCCGTTGGACGCCGCGACGATGGCCGCCAGGAAGCCGACGTGCACCTTGCCGCGGAACACGGTGTGTGCGATGGCGCCACCGATCATCGCGGCAGCGATGTTGTCGAGGAAGCTCGACAGCACGAACACCAGCACCAGCAGCACGAAGCAGCCCTTCCAGTCGTCGGGCAGCCAGCGCGGCAACACGGCCGGGATCTCGGTGTCCTCGAACTGCTTCGCCAGCAGTGCGAAGCCCAGCAACAACAGCAGCAGGTTGATCAAGATCACCCATTCGTGCAGCAGGTGTGACCCGAACCCCGCGACGCCCCTGCCGGTCTTGAAGGGCGAGAACGCGATCTTGTACAGCGCGATCACGATCGCCCCGCCCAACGCGGTGCGCAGCGTGTGGTGATGGAACAGCGCCACCCCGGCCAGCACGCAGGCAAACAAAACGAACTCCACAGGGACCGGCCCGATGGCCGGCCCGCTGAACGTTGCAGGATTCATCGATCACCCGACATTGAAAACGCGGCCTTGGCCACTTGTCGCGCGGCCTTCGGTGCTGGGGCGTCCGCTCTGCCGCGCGAGCGCCCTCAATCCAGGAACCGGGCGAACTGTTCCACGGGTTCGCGCTCGGTGACCAGGGTGTTTTCGATGGCTTGCGGATCGGAAAATCCCATCGACATACCACACACCACCATCTCGCCCGCCGGCAGCTGCAGAAATTCTTCGATCAAGCGATGGAACGGCGTGAACGCCGCCTGCGGACAGGTGTCGAGCCCGCGCGCCCGCGCGGCAATCATGACGTTCTGCAAGAACATGCCGTAGTCGAGCCAGCTGCCGCGCTCGAGCACGCGCTCGATCGTGAAGATCAGGCCCACCGGCGCGTCGAAGAACCGATAGTTGCGCGCATGCTGGCGATGCATGCGATCGTGGTCGGCGCGGCCGATGCCGAGCAGGCCATACAGGTCCCAACCGATCTTGCGCCGCCGCTCGATGTAGGGGCTGACCCATTTGACGGGGTAGTACGCATATTCCTCGCTGTGCATGGCGCACTGCGCAGGGTCGTCGTACGCCGCGATGATGCGGCGCGACAGTTCGGCGCGCGCGGCCCCGGTGAGCACCGTCACACGCCATGGCTGCGTGTTGGTACCCGACGGTGCCCGCGACGCCACCTGCAGGATGTCGCGCACGGTCTCGCCGGGCACCGGCGTGTCGAGGAACGCGCGCACCGAGCGCCGCGACGTGATCGCCGCGTCGACCGCCGCGGCATCGGCCGCACTGTCGTTCATGCGCGCTCCGTCCGCAGCGGGCCGAGCGCATTCAGCAGCTCGGGTGGCAACGCCACCGGCAGACGGCTGGCGCGATCGACATACACGTGCACGAAGTGACCCGAGGCGGCACTTGCGGTTCCCGCATCGGCAAACAGGCCGATCTCGTAGCGCACGCTCGAGTTGCCCACGCGCCCGACGCGCATGCCCGCCTCGACGACATCCGGATACTGCAGTGGCGCGAAGAAATTGCAGTGCGTCTCCACCACCAGGCCGATCACGCGGCCTTCGTGGACGTCGAGGGCACCGCGCTCGATCAGGTAGGTGTTGACCGCCGTGTCGAAGAAGCTGTAGTAGACGACGTTGTTGATGTGACCATACAGATCGTTGTCCATCCAACGGGTGGTGATGCGGGTGAAGAACGGATAGGCGTCGCGTGGTTCGGCGGTGGGTCGTTCATTCATGCAGTCGATTGTTTCATCGAATTCAGCGCGTCCGTGTCGCATGCGCCGCGCTGCGCCGACCAAAGTTGCGCGCTGCGCGCTGCCTCCGCAATGGTGCGCAGGTGCGCGGCCACCGAGGTCGCGATGTCGATGCCGTAGCCGCCGGCCATGGACACCGCCACCGGAATGCCGCGCTGGCGCAGCGCATCGAACACGTGCCGGTCGCGGGCGGCCAACCCATCGAACGTGAGCTTCAATCGCCCGAGGCGGTCACCCTCGTGAGGGTCGGCGCCAGCCAGGTAGAACGCCAGGCCCGGCGGCGTCGACGCCAGGCGCTGCCACACGGTGTGCAGGGCCGCGTCGAGCGCCTGCAAATACGTGGCGTCGTCGCAAGCGTCGGGCAGCTCGACGTCGAGGTCGCTGCGCGCCTTGCGCACCGGGAAGTTGCGCTCGCCATGGAGCGACAACGTGAAAACCGTCGGGTCGTCGGCGAAGATCGTCGCGGTGCCATCCCCCTGGTGCACGTCGAGGTCGACCACCAGCACGCGCAGCAACGCGCGACGTTGGCGATGCACTTCGGCCTGCATCAGGCGTGCTGCCACCGCGGTGTCGTTGAACAGGCAGAAGCCCGCGGCGCGATCGGCATGCGCATGGTGCGTGCCACCGGCCAGTTGCACTGCGACGCCGTCGCCCAACGCCGCGCGCGCGGCGCAGATCGTCGCACCCACCGAGCGGCGGGCTCGTTCGACCATTGCCGGCGACCACGGCAAGCCGATCGCCCGCAGCATCGCGGACGGCAGCGACCCCTGCGTCGCGTCGTGGATGTACGCCGGCGCGTGCGCCAGTGCGAGTTCGCCGTCGCTCGCCGCAGGCGCATCGCTCAGCTCCACGCCCTGGCAGTGCTGGATCACGCTGTCGCGCAGCAGGCCGTACTTGGAGATCGGGAAGCGATGCCCAGGCGGCAGCGGGATGCCGAAGCGGTCGGAGCAGAACGCGCGCACCGGCCGATTGTGTTCGGGCGGCGTTGGCTTGCCCGCGGTCCGAGCCGGCGGGGTCTGGCCTAGAAAACCCTCCCTAGATTGCTGCATTGCACCAACAAAGTCTTGCATTCGGAGGGCAGACCCCTATACTTCTACTCATGTTGCGGTGCAGCATGCACGCAACGGCCCTGAAACACACCCCCGGAGAGACACATGATGACTGTTGAACAAGTGGTTGCCGCCAACAAGGCGAACGTCGAAACCCTGTTCGGCCTGACCAACAAGGCATTTGAGGGCGTTGAGCGCCTCGTCGAGCTGAACCTGCAAGTGGCCAAGGCCGCGATGAGTGAAGTCGCTGAAGGCGCCAAGGCCGCGCTGTCGGTGAAGGACGCGCAAGAGCTGCTGTCGCTGCAAGCCGGCTTGCTGCAGCCCAGCGCCGAGAAGGCCGTGGCATACGGCCGCCATGTCTACGACATCGCCGCCAGCACGAACGCCGAAGTGAGCAAGGTCGCCGAAGCGCAAATGGCCGATCTGCAGAAGAAGTTCCTGTCGGGCGTCGACAGCGCAATCAAGAACGCGCCGGCCGGCACCGAAAGCGCCGTGTCGCTGGTGAAGTCGGCGATCGCCGCCGCCAACAACGCCTATGAAAGCGTGCAGAAGGCTGCCAAGCAGGCCGCCGAAATCGCCGACGCCAACATCCAGGCCGTGACGGCCACCGCCGCCAAGGCCAGCGCAAAGAGCAAGCGCGCTGCGTGATTGGAGTGAACCGATGCTCGTTTCGAGCATCTGACCCGCAGCGGTGCCTGCCGGCACCGCCTTGCTGAAGGTTGTCTCCTCGGTACCTCTCGAAATCCCCTTTCAAGGTACCTTCGGCCCGATGGCTTGCCATCGGGCCTTTTTCATGCCCGATTCGGGTTTTCATACGACATCGGAATACATATAGAAGAACTAAATTCTTCCATCGCATAACTGCGGTCCCTAGAGTTCGGCTCGCGCGCAGGCGTTGCGCAACGAATAACACGTGCTCAGGGAACATGGACTGGATTGCCATTGCCAGCGGCTTCGGAGTGGGAGCGATCGTCGGGCTGACCGGTGTCGGCGGCGGCTCGCTGATGACGCCGCTGCTGATTGGCGCGTTCAAACTCAATCCGGCGGTGGCGATCGGCACCGACCTGTGGTTCGCGGCCATCACCAAGTCGGGCGGCGCCTGGGCGCATCACCGGCACGGTCACGTCGATCGCCGCATCGCGCTGCTGCTGTTGGCTGGCAGCGTGCCCGCCGCGGCCGCGACCATCGCCTGGATGCACTGGAGCGGCCTCACCCGCAGCGGCATGGCCGCCCTCACGTGGTCGCTTGGCGTTGCCCTGCTGCTCACGGCGATCACCGTGGCGTACCGCAAGGTCTGGCACACGGTGGGGCTCAAGCTCGAGCGCTGGCTGCCGGAACATCGCAAGGCGCCGGCCACGGTGCTGTGTGGGCTTGCGCTCGGCGTGTTGGTGTCGCTGAGTTCGATTGGCGCCGGCGCGATCGGTGCCACATTGATCCTGCTGCTCTACCCGCGCCTGTCCGCGCAACGGCTCGTCGGCACCGACATCGCCCACGCCGTGCCGCTCACGCTGGTGGCCGGGATCGGGCACGCCAGCCTCGGCCACGTCGATTGGCAATTGCTGGGGTCACTGTTGATCGGCTCGCTGCCTGGCATCTGGGTGGGTGCACAGCTGACCAAGGCGTTTCCTGAGCGATTGGTGCGCACGCTGCTGTGCATTTCGCTGGTCACCGCGGGCCTGAAAGTGATGGCTTGACATGTACGCGTACACCGACTTCGACCGCCAGTTCGTCCACGCCCGCGCCGCGCAGTTCCGCGATCAGTTGCAGCGTCATCTGGCCGGCCAGCTCGGCGAGGAAGAATTCCGCGCGCTGCGTCTTCAAAACGGCTGGTACGTACAGCGGCACGCGCCGATGCTGCGCATCGCGGTGCCGTACGGCGAGCTGGCGAGCCGTCAGCTGCGTCAACTGGCACGCATCGCCCGTGAGTTCGACCGCGGGTATGGCCACTTCACGACGCGCCAGAACCTGCAGTTCAACTGGATCCCGCTGCATCAGGCGGCCGACGTGATGGAGCTGCTCGCCGAAGTCGACATGCACGGCATCCAGACCAGCGGCAACTGCGTGCGCAACATCACCAGCGACGCGCTGGCCGGCATCGCACCCGACGAGGTGGTGGACCCGCGGCCGTACTGCGAGATCTTGCGCCAGTGGAGCACGCTGCACCCGGAGTTCGCGTTCCTGCCGCGCAAGTTCAAGATCGCCGTGATCGGCGCCGCCGAAGACCGCGCCGCGATCGGCTGGCACGACATCGGGCTGCACCTGCTGAAGAACGACGCCGGCGAGGTCGGCTTCAGGGTGCTGGCCGGCGGCGGCATGGGGCGCACGCCGGTGATCGGCGCGCTGATGTCGCCGTTTGTTCCGTGGCAACAGATCCTGGTGTTCATCGAGGCGATCGTGCGCGTCTACAACCGCTACGGGCGCCGCGACAACCTGCACAAGGCGCGCATCAAGATCCTGATCAAGGCCGAAGGCGAGCGCTTCGTCGAGGCGGTGCAGCGCGAGTTCCGCACGATCCTCGAAAAGGACGCCGGCGGCACCGAGCACCTGATTCCGCAATCCGAGCTCGACCGCGTGGCGCGTCATTTCGAAGTGCCCGCCGCGGTGCGCGCACAGGCACCGCTGCCCACGGAAAGCGCACCGATTGCTGACGCACCGCTGGCCTATCGGCGCTGGCTCGAGCGCAACGTGCACGCGCATCGCCTGCCGGGACATCGCGCGGTCACGCTGTCGCTCAAGCGCGCCGGACAGCCACCAGGCGACGCGACCGCAGACCAGATGGACGCCGCGGCAGCGCTGGCCGATCGCTTCAGTCAGGGCGAGCTGCGCGTCACACACGACCAGAACCTGCTGTTGCCGTGGGTGCGTGCGAGCGACCTGCGCGCGCTGTGGGAGATGGCGCGCCAGTCCGGCTTCGCCACACCGAACATCGGCCTGCTGACCGACATGATCGCCTGCCCCGGCGGCGACTTCTGCGGCTTGGCCAACGCGCGCTCGATCCCGGTCGCCGCAGCGATCCAGGAGCGTTTCGACGACCTCGACGTGCTGTACGACATCGGCGACATCGACCTGCACATCAGCGGCTGCATCAACTCGTGCGGCCACCACCACAGCGGCCACATCGGCATCCTGGGCGTCGACAAGGACGGCGCCGAGTGGTACCAGGTGACCGTCGGAGGCTCCGACGGCTCGACGTTGTCGGGCTCGGCGTTGCCCGGCAAGGTGATCGGCCCGTCGTTCGCGGCCGACGAGGTGCCCGACGTGATCGAGGCGCTGATCGACACTTACCGTGCTCATCGCGTCGAGCATGAGCGTTTCATCGACACCGCGCGCCGCATCGGCGTGCCGGCGTTTCGCACCGCCGCCGACGCCACGCGGCGCGCCACCGCGCACGCCGAGGTGACCGCATGAGCACGCGCGCACCGATCCGCTTCGTCGACGCCGCGCAAGACCCCTGGCGTGCGCTGCCCGACGCCGCGGCGCAGCCATTGGCGCACGCGCTGCTGTCGCTCGATCAGTGGCAGCAGCTGCGCCCGGAGTGGCCGTCGGCGCTGGCGGTGGGCGTGGTGGTGGCCAACACTGTGGACGTCGAGACGCTGGCCGACGATCTGCCGCGCTGGTCGCTGGTGGCGCTGCAGTTCCCCAAGTGGACCGACGGCCGCGCCTACAGCCAGGCGCGGTTGCTGCGCGCTCGCCTGCGTTACGGCGGCGAAGTACGCGCCACCGGCGAAGTGCTGGTCGACATGCTGCCGCTGCTGCAGCGCAACGGCTTCGACGCCGCGCTGCTGCGCGCCGACCAAGACCTCGATGCCGCGCGCCGTGCCCTGAAGTTCTTCGCCGGCCACTACCAGGGCGACGTGGTGCAGTCGCGCCCGCTGTTCTCGCGCATCGAGGCCTGAACATGTCTGGTGCGATCGCCTTGTATGCGCGCGAAACGCCCGGCTTCGGCGAGCGCGTGGCGCATGCCCGCACGCTGCTGCGCGGCGCCGCCGGCGAGCACGGTGGGCGCATCGTGCTGGCGTCGAGCCTTGGGGCCGAAGACATGGTGCTCACCGATCTGATCGCACGCGATCGGCTGCCGATTGCGGTGGGCACCTTGCAGACCGGCAAGCTGCACGCGCAAACGCTCGAGCTGGTGCGCCGCACCGAGCAGCACTACGGGATGCACGTCGAGCTGCACGAGCCGCGCGCCGAGGCGGTGGTGCACTTCGTGCAACGCCATGGCGACGACGCGATGTATCGCTCGATCGAACTGCGCAAGGCCTGCTGCGCGCTGCGCAAGCTCGAGCCGCTGGAGCGCATGCTGGCCGGCCGCAGCGCCTGGGTCACCGGGCTGCGGCGCGAGCAGTCGGGCGCTCGCGCGGCCGTGCCGTTCGGCGAAGTCGACGAGCACGGCCGGACCAAGCTCAGCCCGCTGGCCGACTGGTCGTGGCACGACGTGTGGCACTACATCGCGACCCGTCAAGTACCGTACAACCCGCTGCACGACGAGTTCATGCCGAGCATCGGCTGCGAACCTTGCACGCGCGCCATCGCCGTGGGCGAAGACTTTCGCTCTGGTCGCTGGTGGTGGGAACAAGACGATGCCAAAGAGTGCGGCCTGCACGTGGGCTCGCAGACCATTGCGGCCAGCCAGTCACCGCTGCGGCGCCCTGCCACACCGAACTCCGAGAAGGCCCCTGCATGAACGCCCGCGTCCAGCTCGACAAGCTGCTGCCGCAGATGGACCACAGCCACCTCGACTGGCTCGAGGAAGAGGCGATCTTCATCCTGCGCGAAGTCGCGGCCACCTTCGAACGCCCGGCGCTGCTGTTCTCGGGCGGCAAGGATTCATGCGTCGTGCTGCGCCTGGCCGAGAAAGCCTTCAAGCGCGCGCAGGGCGCCGGGCGCTTCGCCGGCCGCCTGCCGTTTCCGCTGCTGCACGTCGACACCGGGCACAATTTTCCCGAGGTGATCGAGTTCCGCGATCGCCGCGTCGCCGAGATGGACGAGCGACTGTTGGTGGGCCACCTCGACGACTCGATCGCGCGCGGCACCGTGCGCTTGGCCGACCCGCTCGAATCGCGCAATGGACACCAGAGCGTCACGCTGCTGGAGGCGATCGACGAGCACCGCTTCGATTGCCTGATCGGTGGCGCGCGGCGCGACGAGGAGAAGGCGCGCGCCAAGGAGCGCATCTTCAGCCATCGCGACGGCTTCGGCCAGTGGCAGCCCAAGGAGCAGCGGCCTGAATTGTGGACGCTGTTCAACACGCGCATCCGCCCCGGCGAGCACTTTCGCGCGTTCCCGATCAGCAACTGGACCGAGCTCGACGTGTGGCTCTACATCGCGCGCGAGCAGATCCCGCTGCCCAACCTGTACTACAGCCACGTGCGCGACGTGGTGCGCCGCCGTGGCCTGCTGGTGCCGGTGACCGCGGTGACACCGCCGCGCAGCGATGAAACCGTCGAGCAACTGCAGGTGCGCTTTCGCACCGTCGGCGACATGACCTGCACCTGCCCGGTCGAAAGCCCCGCCGCCAGCGCCGTCGAAGTGGTGGCCGAAACCCTGACGGTCACGATCAGCGAGCGCGGCGCCACCCGCATGGACGACCGCACCTCCGACGCTTCGATGGAGCGTCGCAAGAAGGAAGGGTATTTCTGATGTCGGCCGTGCTCGCTTCCGTGGCACCCATCGAGGCAAGGCCTGCCGACGCCAGCGACCACCGCGCGCTGCGCTTCCTCACCGCAGGCAGCGTCGACGATGGCAAAAGCACGCTGATCGGCCGCCTGCTGTACGACAGCCGCGCCATCCTGGCCGACCAGCTCGACACGCTGCAGGCCAAGGCCGCCGGCGAGCCGATCGACCTGTCGCTGCTCACCGACGGCCTGGAGGCCGAGCGCGAACAAGGCATCACGATCGACGTCGCGTTCCGCTACTTCGCGACGCGCCAGCGCAAGTTCATCATCGCCGACGCGCCGGGGCACGAACAGTACACCCGCAACATGGTCACCGCGGCCGCCGGCAGCGACGCCGCGGTGGTGCTGGTGGATCTGACCAAGATCGACTGGCGCGCCGCCGTGGTCGAGCTGCTGCCGCAGACGCGGCGCCACGCGCTATTGGCACAGCTCTTGCGAGTTCCAAGCATCGTGTTCGCCGTCAACAAGATCGACGCGGTCGACGATCCCGGTGCCGCCTTCCGCGCAGTGCGCGGCGCGCTGCAGCGCTTCGCCGCCGAGGCCGACATCGAGCTGGCCGGCATCGTGCCGGTGTCGGCGCTGCGCGGCGACAACGTGGCGCAGCCGCTGCGGGCCGACTGGTTCGATGGCCCCAGCCTGCTCGAGCTGCTCGAGCGCCTGCCGGCCACGCAAGAGCGCGTCGACGGCGCCTTCGCGATGCCGGTGCAATACGTGGCGCGCGATGGCGACGGCGTGGGCCACCAGGCGCGCACGTTTTGGGGCCGCGTCGCACGCGGCAGCGTGCGCGCCGGCGACACGGTGCAGCTGCTGCCGGGCGGTCACACAGCACACGTGCAGGCCGTGCTGCGCGCCGCGCAGTCGGTGGCCAGCGTGGATGCCGGCGCATCGGCCGGCCTGGTGCTCGACCGCCAGCTCGACGTGTCGCGCGGCGACTGGATCGTGGCGCCCGGGTCGCTGCGCGAGTCGCGCTCGTTCACGGCCACGCTCGCATGGCTCGACACCGAGCCGGCGCAGATCGGCCGCCGCTACCTGGTGCGCCACGGCAACCGGTGGGTGCAGGCCCGCATCAGCGCCATCGACCATCGCCTCGACATCCACACGCTGCAGCCCATCGATGCGCACCAGCTCGCCGTCAACGACATCGGCGAGGTCCACGTCGAGTTGCAGCAGCCGTTGCCGCTGGAGTCCTACGCAGCCAACCGCGTCGGCGGCGCGCTGATCGTGGTCGACCCCGCGAGCCATCGCACCAGCGGCGCGTTGCTGGTGCGCGAGACCACCCCGGCCGCGTGAACCCGGAGCCGTCGCCGATGACGATCGGTACCGTCACTTTCGTTGGCGCCGGTCCGGGCGCGGCGGACTACATCACGGTGCGAGGGGCGCGCTGCCTGGCGCAGGCCGACGTAGTGCTGCACGACGCGTTGACCGACCCCGCGCTGCGCTCATGGGCGCCCCACGCTGCCTGGATTCACGTCGGCAAGCGCGGCTATCGCGACTCCACCGTGCAGACCGAGATCAACGCGCTGATGATCAAGCACGCACTGGCCGGCCAACGCGTGGTGCGGCTCAAGGGCGGCGACCCGAGCGTGTTCGGCCGCCTCGAAGAAGAGCTGTTGGCCCTGCACGCCGCGGGCATCGCCACCGAGGTGGTGCCCGGCATCACCGCCGCGCTCGCCGCGGCGGCGGCCACGCAGCGACCCCTCACGCGCCGCGGCAGCGGACGCAGCGTCAGCTTCGCCACCGCGGTCACGCAGTCGGGCGACCTCGCTGCAGGCCGACGCGCCGACACCGAGGTGTTCTACATGGCGGGCGCGCGCCTGGGCGAGTTGTCGCGCCGCCTGCAAGCTGCCGGTTGGCCCGCGGCCACGCCGGTGCAAGTGGTGTCGCGTGCGCTGTGGCCCGATCAGATCGCCAGCGACCATCCGTTGGGCGATCTGGCCGCCGCCGCCGTGCTGCACACGGGCCGCCCGGCGGTTGTGACGGTGGGGGTGGGTGCCGCGCCGCTCGCCCCTGAGCCCTTGCGTGCCGAGCAGCATCAACCCCCGGTGCCGAGCCCCGAGCCTTAAAATCATCTGTTCCGAGCAGCGCCTTCGGCTGCCATCGCGAGCCGGCGGGTCGGTCATCCGAACTGCAGGCACATCCGTCCACCACGACCGATCTACTCACCATGACCCACGTCGTCGTCGAATCGTGCATCCGCTGCAAGTACACCGATTGCGTGGACGTATGTCCGGTCGATTGCTTCCGCGAAGGCCCCAACTTCCTGACCATCGACCCGGACGAGTGCATCGACTGCGCGGTGTGCATCCCCGAGTGCCCGGTGAACGCCATCCTGCCGGAGGAGGACGTGCCGCAGGAGCAGCAGCACTTCATCGCGCTCAACGCCGAGCTGGCGAAGAAGTGGCCCAGCATCACCAAACGCAAGGCCGCGCCGGCCGACGCGGACGAGTGGAAAGACCGCAAGGACAAGCTGTCGCAGCTGATCCGCTAGAACGCCCACATGGCCACCGACATCGCGATGGAGCAGCAGATCGAGCATCCGCCCGTCACCGACACGGGCACCCCCGGCGCGCCGATCGAGACCGACGCGGTCATCGTCGGTGCCGGCCCGGTGGGCCTGTTCCAGGTGTTCGAGCTCGGGCTGCTCGAGATCAAGGCGCACATCATCGACTCGCTGGCACACGCCGGCGGGCAGTGCATCGAGCTGTACCCAGACAAGCCGATCTACGACATACCGGCGGTGCCGGTCTGCACCGGGCGCGAGCTGACGGAAAGCCTGCTCAAGCAGATCGCGCCCTTCAAGGCCGCCTTCCACCTCGGCCAGGAGGTCAGCGTCGTGCGCAAGCGCGACGACGGGCGCTTCGACGTGCAAACCAATCGCGACACCCGGTTGATCGCCAAGACCCTCTTCATCGCCGGCGGCGTCGGCTCGTTCCAGCCACGCACGCTGAAGGTCGAAGGCATCGAGCGGCACCGCGACACACAGCTGTTCTATCGCGTGCGCGACCCCTCGTTGTTCGCGGGCAAGCACATCGTCATCGTCGGCGGCGGTGATTCGGCACTCGACTGGGCACTCAACTTCGCCGACAGCGGCCACCACAAGGCGGCCAGCGTGACGCTGGTCCACCGGCGCGACGGGTTTCGCGCGGCGCCGGCCAACGTGGCACGCATGCACGAGATGTGCGCGGCGAAAAAGATGCGCTTCGAGATCGGCGAGGTGAGTGCCTTCGACGAGTCCGCTGGTCGCATCACCGCCGTCACCGTGAGCAGCGCCGGCACCCATGCGCGCACGCTGCCGTGTGACGCTGTGCTGGTGTTCTTCGGCCTGAGCCCGCGGTTGGGACCCATCGCCAACTGGGGGCTGACCATCGAGCGCCGGCAGATCGCCGTCGACACCGAGCGCTTCGAAACCAGCGTACCCGGCATCTTCGCGGTCGGCGACGTCAACACCTACCCCGGGAAGAAGAAGCTGATTTTGTCGGGCTTCCACGAATGCGCGTTGGCCGCTTTCGCGGCGGCGACCTACGTGTTCCCCGACAAGCGAATCGCGCTGCAGTACACCACCACCAGCCCCAAGCTGCACAAGGTGCTCGGCGTCGAGACGCCGGTGTTCGACTGAGCGCGGCGCGCGCAACGTGGCGTTGATGCCGGCCCCTCCAGGGGCCGTCGCGTTGTCGCGCATAATCGCAACGCTGCGCGTGCAAGCGTGTGGCAACTCGCTAGGGGTGCTGGGCCCATCAGGGTCCGGCTGAGAAAGTCCCTTTGAACCTGAATGAGGTAATCCTCGCGCAGGGAAGCACTCTGATGCGTTGCACGCTCGCACGCGCCCCGGTTTGCCGACCTGCCATCGAACGAGGTTCGACGATGGCCATGCATTCGCTCGCTCGCGCACTGTTCGCGCTGTGGCCGCTTGCGGCCGCGGCGCAGGACGCTGCGCAAACCGTCACCGTGACCGGGCGCGCGCCGCCGAGCGCCGCAGTCGCCGGCTTCGACGACACGCCGCTGTCGCGCGCGCCGTTCAACGCCACGGTGATCCCGCCTTCGGCGATGGCCGACGCCGGCATCGCCAACCTGTCGGACGTCGCGCGTGTCACGGCCGGGCTCACCGATGCCTACAACGCGGTGGGTTACTGGAGCAACTTCACCGTGCGTGGCTACGCGCTCGACCAGCGCGCCAACTTCCGGCGCGATGGCTTGCCGATCAATGCGGAGACGTCGCTGTGGCTCGGCAACAAGCAGGGCATCGACATCCTGCGCGGGACCAGCGGCCTGCAGGCCGGCGTGAGCGCGCCGGGGGGTCTGGTGAACCTGCTCGTCAAGCGGCCCAACGGTGCGCACAGCAGCGCCACGTTGGGCGCGGAGTTCGACGGCACGGTGGGCCTGCTGCTCGATCTCGGCGATCGCGCGGGCCCCGATGGCCGCTTCGGGTGGCGGCTGAGCGCGGAGGCCACGCACCTCGACCCGCCGCTCGAGGCCGCGCGCGGCCAACGCCAGGGTATCGCCGCCGCCGGTGAATGGCGCATCGATGCCGACAAGCTGCTCGAGGCCGAGTTCGAACTCAACCGGCAGAAGCAGCCGAGCCAGCCCGGCTTCAGCATGCTGGGCAGCCGCGTACCCGATGCGCGCGACATCGACCCGCGCATCAACCTCAACAACCAGCCGTGGAGCCTGCCGGTGGTATTCACCGGCGAGACCGCGTCGCTGCGCTGGACGCAGCGCCTCGACGGTGACCTGCGATTCGTTGCGCACGCGATGACGCAATGGCTGCGCACCGACGATCGCATCGCGTTTCCGTTCGGCTGCAGCGCCGAGAACAACTTCGACCGCTACTGCAGCGACGGCAGTTTCGACTTCTACGACTTCCGCAGCGAAGGCGAGCATCGGCGCAGCGATGCGCTGGATCTCAACCTGCGCGGGCGCGCCACCTGGGGCACGCAGGAGCACCGTTGGCAGGCCGGGCTGCTCGGCGCCCGCCAGCGCGCCGACGTGCCGCGGGGCGCCTTCAACCTCGTCGGCACCGGCACGATCGACGGCCGCAGCGGCGTACCGCCCGATGCCAGCGTCAGCGCCGAGGGGTCGAACCGCGACGACCGCAGCATCGAGGCGTATGCGCACGACCAGTGGTTGCTGACGCCGGACGCCACGCTGTGGCTCGGGCTGCGCCACACGCACCTCAAGCGCTACAGCGTGCTCACTGATGGCAGCTATGCGCTCAACACGAGCCAGAGTTTCACGACGCCCTGGCTCGCCGCGTCGCTGCAGCTCGATGCGCGCACGCTCGTCTATGCCAGCGCCAGCGAAGGCGTCGAGACCCCGGTGGCACCGACCTCACCCACCTACACCAACGCGGGCCAGGTGCTGCCCGCGCAGAAGAGCCGGCAGTTCGAGGCCGGCCTCAAATTCGACAGCGGCAGCTGGAGCGCCACCGCGGTGGCGTTCGACATCCGGCGCCCGTTCGTCACCGACGATCAGAATCCGTGCTGCACGCGCATCGTCGATGGCCAGCAGCGTCATCGCGGCGTCGAGCTCGATGCCGGCTGGCGCGGCACGGCGTGGTCGATCGATGCCGGTGGCACGTGGCTGCGCGCGACGCGCGAGCGCTCGATCGACCCGGCCGACGACGCGCTCATGCCGACCAACGTGCCCGAACGCAGCCTGCGCGGCGCGCTCGGCTACCGGGTACCCAACGTGCCAGATCTGACGCTGACTGCGGTGGTCGCCAACGAAGGCGCGCGCTTCATCCTGCCCGACAACTCTGCGAGCATCCCGTCGTGGACCCGGCTCGACCTCGCGGCGCGCCTGGTGCAGCGCCTGTCCGCCAGCACACTGACGTGGCGGCTCGGCGTCGACAACGCCACCGACCGGCGCGCGTGGCGAGAGTCGCCGTTCCAGTTCGGCCACGTGTACCTGTACCCGCTCGCGCCGCGCACCTGGCGCGCCTCGCTGACCGCCGCGTACTGAGGGCGCTGCGCGCCGTGACCGCAGGGGCGCTGGATATAATCGCCGGCTCTGATCCCCGATAGCTCAGTCGGTAGAGCGCCGGACTGTTAATCCGTAGGTCCCTGGTTCGAGCCCAGGTCGGGGAGCCAGAAAACATGAGGGTTAGCGGGTCTGCAGACGCTAACCCTTTTGCTTTCCTGCCGGCCGATGTAATCGCCGGTGTAAGCGGAAAGCTCAACGCACGCGCCACGCTTGCCCCGGCCCGTCACCGCCCACATCCAGACCACCGCCTCGGTTAAAGACGGGTGCCTTCCGTAGCCAAGTCTTCCTCGCCTCAGCGGCGGGAACAAGCGCCGTATCCGCGCCGCAGCTCAAATGCCGATGATGCAGCAGCCTAGTAGCCAGGAATGACGCGGCCTGCAGCTCGGTTGACCAGAAAACCTACGCGGCAACCTACGCATTCGCCGCTTCAGCGCACACGCTCCGCAATGCAGAGCCACCCCGGCGGCCAAGAGAAAATCGCCCGCAGCACGATTCGATTTCAGAGGGGGACGAGCCCTCCCCCTACACACCCTCTTTTTGCTTCCGCCTCGAACGTGGTAAAGCCCCGCTCCCTTTCGCGCAGTTTCACACCAAATCACGCGAGCGGCATTGCCCGGTGTCGGTCGCTACGCTAAGCGGGTCGCCGAGCACAACAGGCTGCGTCGAGCGCGTGATGGCGCCAACAACGGCGCGTTCGTCGGCACGGCGTCCGAATACTGAACGCACGGCCAAGCGAACAGGCGCGCAAGCGAGGGCGCCAGATGCCTTCGACGCGAATCGGGGGAGCGCGTAGGCATCACGTTTGCCGAAGCGGTCTGACAAGAGCCGAGACAGCGATAACCGACCTCGTTGGCCTGCCTTGGACGACGGCCAAGTCGGGTCCTGCGCATGATGCTCGGCGCCCATCTGGGCGACCATGTGCAAACAGTGTCGCCAATGTGCTGACCGACGGAAGCGCCATTTGAGCAGCCGGACACCCCGAGACCCACCGCCGACACCAAGGCGCCGCTAAAGACGAGGGACTAGCCGTGAATCGCTATCCATCAGGTCGCGCCAAGTGGACGCAGCGGCTCTCGATGGTTGCAGCGATCTGCGTGGCCTTCCTCGTGGCGTGCGGCGGCGGCGTGAGCACGGGCGGCACTGGATCGTTTGCATCAGGGAGCCAGACATTCGCATCGGGCCCCATCACGGGCTTTGGCTCCATCGTCGTCAACGCCGTGCACTACGATGATTCGTCGGCCCGCATCGAGTCGGACGATGGCACGGGGCGCAGCCAGGATGCTTTGCAGCTGGGCATGGTCGTAGAGGTGCAAGCCAGCGAGGTGCGCAACAACGCCGCCACGGCCGAAAGCGTGCGCATCGTCAGCGAGCTGATCGGCCGCGTGGACTCGGTGGACGCGAACCAGCTGGTGGTCAACGGCTTGGCCGTGCGCACCGATGCCGGCACGGTTTTCGACGCCGGCTTCAAGGGCGGTCGTGCTGGCGTGCAGATGGGCAGCGTGGTGGAGGTGTTTGGATTTTCAACCGGCGCTGCCGGTGACGTCCTGGCGACGCGCATCGAGCCACGACCGAACAGCAGCACGTACAAGTTCCGCGGCACGCTGACGCAGCTCAACACGCAAGCCCATACCTTCCGCATCGGCTCGCAGGCCTTTGTCTATGCCCCTCAGATCGCGGGACAAGACCAGCTGGCGAATGCCGCGCTCGTGCGCATCACCGTCCAGACGGCGCGTGATTCGCAAGGCCGGTGGATCGTCCATTCGATCAACGGTGGTGCGCCATCGGCTCAGGACGCGCAGGCTGTAAAGGTCAACGGCGTGATCACGCAGTTCAATTCGCTGGGGCGTTTCGTGGTCAACGGCTTGACGATCGATGCCACCGCCGCCGCCATCGAAGGCGGTCCGCTGGCACTCGGCCAGCATGTCAAGGTGGAAGGGCAGGTGCGTGGCGGTGTGGTGATCGCCAACGATGTGCGGGTGCTTGGCAACAATGCCGGCAACAGCTAC
>Ga0207648_10002166_pt1 | contig 21346 bp, 25 predicted proteins | sample KBSMisM32_FD_184310 | JGI IMG/M metagenome (GOLD analysis project Ga0207648, IMG submission 184310) | Miscanthus rhizosphere microbial communities from Kellogg Biological Station, Michigan, USA - KBS Miscanthus M3-2 (SPAdes) (version 2) | ecosystem: Host-associated > Plants > Roots >...
TTCGCGACGCCTTGAGAAGCCGCGTCAAGTCGCCGGCCATTTTCTTGATGTCGGGATCGTCGGGGTAGCGCAGCACGAGGTTGCCCAGCGGATCCACCAGGTAGAGCGATCCCGGGCCGCCAGGGAATTTCGCCGCGACGGCTGGCGTGATTCGCGCGACGACGAGCTCGGGGTGTTGCGCGGCCAATGCTTCCGGGAGGTCCGCCCCGCCCGTCCGTAGAAAGACCCTCGCGATGCGTTCCCGTTCCTTGCCTTGCATCGTTCGCGCCTGCCGCGTGGCATAGAGCCGGCGCTCGCAGGCGGCATCGCAATCGCCGCTGCCCTGCACGACGAGCACCCATTGCCCACGGAGATCGTCCAGCCGGAACGGCGAGCCGTCGGGTCGCGTTCCATCGACACCCGGAATCGGCGCGGTCGGCAGGAGCGAGCCATAGTTCGCGGTGGCCGCTCGCGGGAAGAAGTAGTACACGGCATAGGAAGCGAAGATCGGCGCCAGTGTGACCGCCGCGATCCAGGCGAGCGTATGCCGTCCGCGCCGCGATGCTCGCGGCATGTCCCGTCCAGCGGGCGGAATCCCGTCAGGCATCAACGGATTCGCTCCGGCGCGGGCGATTGAACCAGAGCCATAAGGTCGCTACGAGGAGCGCGAAGGCGTACCACTGCATCATGTAGATCCGGTGCGTCTCGACGCCGAAATCGGGCGCAGGCCATGCGCGGACAAGCCCGTCGTCGGGCACCGGCGACGCCGTCGCCTCGACGACGATCGGCAACACGGCAAGTCCGCTGGCCGCGGCAAAGCGGCCCGGATCGAGGTTCTGCCAGACCGGACCTTTGACCGAGTCGGGTTTGAGCTCGAGGTAGCTCGCCGCGGGGATCGCGATTCGTCCATGCACCGCCACCTCGCCAGCCGGCGGAGGCGCCTCCGGGAGCGTCGATCGCGAGGCCTTTTGCGCGATCCAGCCCCGATCGACGAGCACGATGCGGCCATCGCGCAACGCGAGCGGCGTCACGACGTGAAATCCCGCGCGCCCTGCGGCGACCTTGTTGTCGATCAGGATCTGCCGGGATGCGAGATATTCACCGGTAGCGATCACGGCGCGATACTTGAGCGATGCCCAATCGGCGGCGGCAGGCAAGCTCGCGAGCGCGACCGGGGCGACCGCGCTCGCGATGTCGTACTGCGCGCGCAACGTTTCCTTCGCGTGCATCCGGCGCTGCTGCCAGTTTCCGGCCATGACGCAGATCGCGATCGCCGCCACTGCCGCGAGCGTCGGCAGAACGCGACGCAGCGTGCGTGCGAGCGCCGTGGATTCGGGGGCCGAATCGGCCGCGCGCACCGGGTTTCGCATCGAAGGAAGCATCCCCCGCCTGCTACACTCGCCGCGTGGAGCGCGCAGAGTGAAAATCGTCATCATCGCGGGGCTCGTGGCGGTCGTCGCGAGCCTGTTTTCGGCGCTCTACTACCTCTATCGCGATCGCGGCCAAGGCACGCGCATGGTCAGGGCACTGGCGCTGCGCGTGGGTCTGTCGGCCGCGCTGATCGCCTTCCTCGTGCTGTCGTACTACATGGGCTGGATCTCGCCGACCGGCTTGCGCTGAGCGGGGACACAACAACGCAGACCGCCCGCGCAGCAGCTTTGCGCGCCCGGTCAGAGCCAGTAGACGAGGACGAACAGCAAGAGCCACACGACGTCGACGAAGTGCCAGTACCACGCCGCCGCCTCGAACGCGAAGTGATGCTCGCGATCGAAATGCCCCTTCAAGATCCGGGCGAGCATCACGGCAAGCATGATCGCGCCGATCGTCACGTGGAAACCGTGGAAGCCCGTCAGCATGTAGAACGTCGAGCCGTAGACGCCGGTGGTGAGCTTGAGGTTGAGCGCGTGGTAGGCGTGAAAGTATTCGTACGCCTGGAAACCCAGGAACGTGAAGCCGAGCACGATCGTGAGGAACAGCCAGACCTTGAGCGTTCCGCGGTGGCCCGCCAGGAGCGCGTGATGCGCGACCGTCAGGGTGAAGCCCGAGGTCACGAGAATGATCGTGTTGAGGAGCGGGATTCCGATGGCGCCCATCGGCGTGAACTGCTCGTTGATGTACGGCCCGTTCGTCGGCCAGCTCGCCGTGTAATCGGGCCAGACGAGCTTCGACATCAGGTCGCCCAGGCCGGGCACGGAGAGCTGCCGGATGTAGAACAGCGCGCCGAAGAAGGCGAAGAAGAACATCACCTCCGAAAAGATGAACCAGCTCATGCTCCAGCGGAACGACGCGTCCACCCGCGTGTTGTAGCGGCGCGCCTCCGATTCGCCGATTACCGCGCCGAACCAGCCGAACAGCATCACGAGGAGAACCGCGAAGCCGGCCGCAACCAGCCATGGTCCGGCCGCGACGCTGTTCATCCAAAGTGCCGCGCCCAGTCCGAGCAGGAACAGTGCGGCCGAGCCGACGAGCGGCCAGTACGACGGTTGCGGCACGAAGTAATACGGTCCGCTGCCGGTGTCTGCCGGGCTCAGCGCGAAAACTCTCTCGTTGGAACCGGCGAACGCAGCCAACGGGCGTTCTACGTGCGGGTCATGACTTGTCGGCACCTTCGACCTCGAAAAATGTGTAGGACAGGGTGATCGTCGCGACGTCCGCCGGTAGCGAGGCGTCGATGACGAACACGACCGGCATCTGCCGGCGTTCGCCGGGCTGCAGCGTTTGCTTCGAGAAGCAGAAGCATTCGAGCTTGCGGAAGTACTGGGCAGCATTCGGCGGCCCGTAGCTCGGAATCGCCTGCCCGGTCAGCGGGCGGTCCGTCGCGTTGACGACTTCGAACACCACTTGCCGAACCTCGCCGGGATGCACGTCGACCACGGGCGACAGCGCGCGGAACGTCCAGGGGAGCTTGCGGATGTTGGAGTCGAACTCGATGCGCACGTCGCGCGTCGCATCGACCTGCGTGTTCACTACGGGATCCGCCTGCGCGATATTGCGGATGCCCGTGGCCTCGCAGATCTTCTCGTAGAACGGCACGAGCGCGTAACCGAAACCGAACATGGCGACGACGATCACGCAGAGCTTCGCGAAGAGCGCGCGGTTGTCGCGCCGTTGGGCGGGGTTCATCGGACGACCCCCACGCTTGCGGTCTCATTGGTCAATTCGGCCGCTGCGCTGCCCCCCGAGGGGGCGCCTTTCGCGCCTTGGGACGGCCCGGCGGCGCTCATCGCTTGTCCCGCAGGTTGCGCCCGATGGCGACGACGAGGTAGAGCAGCACGGCGGCGCCGACGACGCCGATGCCGGTCGTCTGCCCGCCGATGAACTTGCTGCCGATGATGCCGACGAAGAACAGCGCCGCAATCGCCGCCAGCACGAATGCGGTGCGCAGATTCGCCGCGCGCAGGCGATCGGCCGGGGCGGCTTGTGGCGGAGTGTCCGTCGACATGTCGGCGCGAATCAATGCGTCGGAGCGGCTGCCCGGCGTCACTTCACCAGCGGCGGCGTTTCGAACGTGTGGTACGGCGCCGGCGAAGGCAGCGTCCACTCGAGCGTGTCGGCGCCGTCCCACGGCCGCGCCGGAGCCTTCTCGCCCTTGCCGCGGGCGCACTGGATCATCGAATACACGAACAGGAGCTGCGACGCGCCGAACCAGAACGCGCCGATCGAGGCGATCATGTTCCAGTCGGCGAACTGCTGCGCGTAGTCGGGAATCCGGCGCGGCATCCCGGCCAAGCCCAGGAAGTGCATCGGGAAGAACGTCACGTTGAAGGAGATCAGCGACGACCAGAAATGGACCTTGCCGAGCGTCTCGTTGTACATCGTGCCGGACCACTTCGGAATCCAGTAGTACGCGCCGCCGAAGAACGCGAACAGGCTTCCCGCCACCATCACGTAGTGGAAGTGGGCGACGACGTAATACGTGTCCTGGGCCTGGACGTCGACCGGCATGATCGAGAGCACGAGGCCGGTGAAGCCCCCCAGCGTAAACAGGAACAGGAAGCCGATCGCGAAGAGCATCGGCGTCTCGAACGTCATCGAGCCGCGCCACATCGTCGCGAGCCAGTTGAACACCTTCACGCCCGTGGGAACCGCGATCAGCATCGTCGCGTACATGAAGAACAGGAGTCCCGCCGTCGGCATCCCGGTGGTGAACATGTGGTGCGCCCAGACGATGAACGACAGGATCGCGATGCCGGCGGACGCGTAGACCATCGACGCGTAGCCGAAGAGCGGCTTCCGCGAGAAGGCCGGGATGATCTGCGAAATGATGCCGAACGCGGGCAGGATGATGATGTAGACCTCGGGGTGCCCGAAGAACCAGAACACGTGCTGGAACAGCACCGGGTCGCCGCCGCCGGCCGCATTGAAGAACGTGGTGCCGAAATGGCGGTCGGTGAGCAGCATCGTTACCGCGCCGGCGAGAACCGGCATCACCGCAATCAGCAGATATGCCGTGATGAGCCAGGTCCAGCAGAAGAGCGGCATCCGCATCAGCGTCATGCCGGGCGCGCGCAGGTTCAGGATCGTCGTGATGATGTTGATCGACCCCATGATCGACGATGCGCCGAGGATGTGGACCGCGAATATCGTCAGGTCCATGCCCATTCCGGCTTGCACGGTGAGCGGCGGGTAAAGCGTCCAGCCCCCGGCCGCGGCTCCGCCGGGCACGAACAGCGAGATGACGAGGAGCATCGCCGCGGGAGGAAGCAGCCAGAAGCTCCAGTTGTTCATCCGCGCGAACGCCATGTCGGGCGCGCCGATCATCAGCGGGATCTGCCAGTTCGCGAACCCCACCGCCGCGGGCATGATCGCGCCGAACACCATGATGAGGCCGTGCAGCGTCGTCATCGAGTTGAAGAACTCGGGATCGACGACCTGCAGCCCCGGCTGGAACAGCTCGGCGCGAATCACCATCGCCATCGTGCCGCCGACGAGGAACATCGTCAGCGAAAACCAGAGGTACATCGTGCCGATGTCCTTGTGGTTCGTCGTCGTGAGCCAGCGCGTGATCCCGGTCGGGTGATGCGCGTGGTCGTCGTGCGCGTGGTGATCACCGAGGCCGGCGGCGTGATCGTGGGCAATGGTGCTCATCTCTTAAGGTCTCCGGAACTCTGATGTCAGCCCGACTTGCGGGCAGCCTTGATCTCGGCAGGCTGCACCGCTTCGCCCGTCTTGTTGCCGAGGGCGTTGCGCGTATAGGTGATGACCGCGGCAATGTCGGCGTCGGAAAGCTGCGCCCACGACGGCATCGCCGTCCCGGGCTTGCCGTGGAGGACGATGCTGATCTGTGCTTCCTTCGGCCCCCTGACGATCTTCGAGCCGTCGAGTGCAGGGAACGTGCCTGGCACGCCCTTGCCGTTCGGCTGGTGGCAGGCCGCGCAATTCGCCGCGTAGACCCGCTCGCCGGTAACAACCAGGTCCTTCAAGTCCCACACCTTGTTGGGATCGGCGCCGGCCACGACGGTCTTCGCCTTCTGCTCTTCGACCCACTTCGCGAAATCTTCCTGCGACTTCACCTCGACGACGATCGGCATGAAGCCGTGCCCCTTGCCGCAGAGCTCGGCGCACTGGCCGCGATAGACGCCGGTCTTCTCCGCCTTGAACCACGTGTCGCGGACGAAGCCGGGAATGGCGTCCTGCTTGACGCCGAACGCGGGCACCCACCACGCGTGGAGCACGTCGCCGGCGGTGATGAGGACGCGCACCTTCGTGTCGACCGGCACGACCAGCGGGTTGTCCACTTCGAGGAGGTAGTGCTCGCCCTTCGGCGCGCGGTTCTCGATCTGCGCCAGCGGTGTCGAGAGGTTGGAATAGAAGCCGAAGCCCTCCTGCAGATAGTCGTAGCTCCAGCTCCACTGGTTGCCCGTGACCTTGATCGTGAGGCCCGGCGCGCTGGTGTCCTTCATCGCCAGAATGGTCTTGGTCGCCGGAAAGGCCATGAACAGCAGGATCAGGAACGGGATCACCGTCCAGATGATCTCGACGAGCGTGTTCTCGTGGAAGTGGGCCGACTGCCTGCCCTGCGACTTCCGGTGCCGGAACAGCGAATAGAACATCACGCCGAAGACGGCGACGAAGATGACGACGCAGATCCAGAAGATGAAATAGTGGAGGTCGTACATCTGACGCGCGATCGGCGTCACAGGGGGCTGCAGATTCCACTCGGCAATGGCGAGCGCCGGACCGGAGACTCCGAGGGCCGCCGCAAGGAGCGACGACAGGAGCCTTGGCCGCGCCATGAAACTGGTACGGTTCATGTTCCCTCGATTACTGTGCTGCGCGAATGCCGAAAAAACGCAGGATGGTAGCACGGACCGACACCCCGGCCAAGGCGCCGCCATGGCGGAACGGTCCGCGCGCCGCGACGCGCATCCGCTACGGCGAATCGAATCCGAGTGCGCGCAGCGCCGGACGCTCCATGGTTAAAACCGCGGCATCCGTGCGCCAGGCGATATCGGCGCACAGCGGCGCCGGCAGGCGGGAGACGAGAGCCTCGACGTTCGCATCGCCCTCGCGCATGTCGGGATCGATCCGGTTCGCGACCCAGCCCGCGAGATCGAGCCCGCGTGCATCGATCGCGAGCGCCGACAGGAGGGCGTGATTGATGCATCCCAGCCGGATGCCGACGACGAGCAGCACGGAAAGCCCGAGACGAGCCGGAATTTCGAGCATGTCGGAGGAGGGTCCAAGTGGAACGAGCGCCCCGCCCGCTCCTTCGACGACGATCGCATCCGCTGTCGCGGCGAGATGCGAGTACGCCGCGATGATGACGTCGAGGTCGATCGGCGTCCCCGCGGCCCGGGCCGCAAGCTCCGGGGCGATCGGCGGCGCGAACGCAAACGGATTGACGTCGGCGAGCGGCGCGGCGACGTTGCCCGCGGCCATCAGCGCGCGCGTATCCGCGGGCACCGTCTCGCTGTCGTCGAGACCGGCGGCCACGGGCTTCATCCCGACGGCCCGAAGACCCGCGGCCGTCAGCCCCCGCAAGAGGGCAGCAGCGACGATCGTCTTGCCGACGCCGGTGTCGGTGCCGGTGACGAAGATGCCGCGGGCCATGGCATTGCGCGCGGCGGGGAACCGACGCGCCCGGCAGGCGCTACTTGTGCTTGGGCACTGCCGGCGCTGCAGCCTCCGCCGGCCCGAAGAACGTCCCGCGCGTCAGGAACGTGTAGTCGGCCTCGAAGGCGCCGATCGCCACCAGCACGAGCAGCAGCAAGGGCGGCAGGAGGATCGCGTAGACCAGCGCGAGCCGCTCCCAGAGCATGTGCATGAACACGGCGACGATGAGCCCCGCCTTCAGCATCATGAAGACGAGGATGAGCCCCCACCGCAGATAACCCTGCACGTGGAAGTAATCGACCGCGTACGACGCGGCGGAGAGCACGAACAGGAGGCCCCAGATCTTGAAATAGATGCCGAGCGGGTGCTGCTGACCCTCGATCTTGTGCTCGCCCGCCGCCGCGTGTCCGTGCGCCGCGGCGGGAGCGTGGTGCCCTTCTGCGTGTGCCATGGTGTTGGTTACCAGAGATAGAAAACCGCGAAGATGAATACCCAGACGAGATCGACGAAGTGCCAGTAGAGGCCCATCGTCTCGACCATTTCGTAGTTGCCTTTCCTGCCGGTCATGAATCCGGGCTTCTGCGTGTCCAGGTCCCCCCGCAGCACCTTGATCGCCACGATGATGAGGAAGATCACGCCGATCGACACGTGCGTGCCGTGGAACCCGGTGATCATGAAGAAGCTCGCGCCGAACTGCGCCGCGCCCATCGGGTTGCCCCACGGCCGCACGCCTTCCTCGATGATGAGCTTGCTCCACTCGAACGCCTGCATCCCGACGAACGTCGCGCCCAGGATCGCCGTGATGATCAGGAAGATGAAGGTCATCTTGCGATCCTTGCGGTACCCGTAGTTGACCGCGAGCACCATCGTCCCGCTGCTGCTGATCAGCACGAACGTCATGATGGCGATCAGGATGAGCGGAATGCTGTGGCCGGCGATGACCAGCGCGAACACCTCGCTCGGATTGGGCCACGGCGCCTGCGTGGACATCCGCACCGTCATGTACGAGATCAGGAAGGAACTGAAGATGAACGTGTCGGAGAGCAGGAAGATCCACATCATCGCCTTGCCCCAGGGCACATTCTTGAACGCGCGCTGGTCCGACGACCAGTCGGCGACGATGCCCTGCACGCCTTCGGCCAGAGGTGCGGGTTGTCCTGTACTCGCGAGCGCGGGTTGCGTCATTTTCAGGGATCCACTCTATCGATGGGTGTTGAGGAGAACGAAGAACAGGGCCGCCCAGACGAGCAGCAGGTAGTGCCAGTAGACGGTGCACAGTTCCACGCTCAGCCGGACCTTGCCCAAGTCGATGCCGCGAACCGCCCTTGCCGTCGCCCGGGCCCAGACGAAGAGACCGCCCAGCACGTGGATGCCGTGCAGCGCGGTCAGCAGGATGAAGAACGCATACGCAGGGTTGGCCGGCGTGAACTCGCCCGACGCGTTCAGTTGCCGCCACGCCCAGATCTGCCCGCCGAGAAACGCCAGGCTGAACACGCCTCCGCCGACCAGGCCCTTCCTGATGCCGTCGAGACTTCCCCGCCGCGCGGCGGTGCGCGTCATCTGCATGGCGACGCTCGCGAGCACGAGGAGGCCGCTATTGAGCCACAGCACCGTCGGCAGCGGGAAGTTCGTCCAGTCGGCCTCCGCCATCCGCATGTAGTAGGCGCTGATGAAGAGCGCAAAGAGCGACGTGGCGACCGCCATGAAGACCACGAGCCCCACTTGCACCGGGAGCCCCGCGAGCTCCCCGTTGCCGCGCGCGATCTCGGCCGCGCCCTGCTCCTGCCACGGCGAGACGTTGAGCGTGTGCCGGACGAGCCACCCGACGACGATGGCCATGATGGCGCTCAGGAGCACCAGTGCGGTCGTCATGGCTTACGCCTTGGCGCGCCCCGTCGCAGCCATCTTGGCCGGCGGCTGGTTCTGCGGAATGAAGTCTTCGGCGGCTCCGGGCACGCTGTAGTCGTACGCCCAGCGATAGACCACCGGGAGCTCCGGACCGAAGTTGCCGTGCTTGGGCGGCGTCTCCGGCGTTTGCCACTCGAGCGTCGTCGCCCGCCATGGGTTGCCGCCCGACGGCTTGCCCTTGAAGTAGCTCCAGATGAGGTTGTAGAGGAACAGCAGCTGGACGGTGCCCACGATCAGCGCGGCGATCGTGATCCCTTCGTTGACCGAGTGCGCCGATGCGGGAATGAAATCCGTCCCTTCGATGGCGTAGTACCGGCGCGGCACTCCGAGGATCCCGAGGTAATGCATCGGATAGTAAATGCAGTAGGTGCCGAGGAACGTTATCCAGAAGTGCCACTTCCCCATCGTGTCGTTCAGCATGCGGCCGGTGACCTTGGGGTACCAGTGGTAGATCGCCCCGAACACCACCAGGATCGGCGACACCGCCATCACCATGTGGAAGTGCGCGACCACGAACATCGTGTCGGACAGCGGGAGGTCGACGGGCACGTTGCCGAGGAAGAGGCCGGTAAGGCCGCCGTTGACGAACGTGAAGACGAAGCCGATCGCGAACAGCATCGGCACGGTGAAGTGGATGTTGCCGCGCCACAGCGTCAGCACCCAGTTGTAGACCTTGAGCGCCGTCGGCACGGCGATGATGAGCGTCGTCGTCGCGAAGAAGAACCCGAAGTAGGGGTTCATGCCGCTCACGTACATGTGGTGCGCCCACACGATGAAGGAGAGGCCGCCGATCGCGAGGATCGCCCACACCATCATCCGGTAGCCGAAGATGTTGCGCCGCGCGTTGATGCTGATGAGGTCGGACACGATGCCGAACGCCGGCAGCGCGACGATGTACACCTCCGGATGACCGAAGAACCAGAAGAGGTGCTGGAACAGCACCGGGCTGCCCCCGTTGTGGTCGAGCACCCTGCCCTGCGAGACGAGCGCCGGCATGAAGAAGCTGGTGCCGAGCAGGTGGTCGAGCGTCATCATGATCGCGCTCACGAACAGCGCCGGGAATGCGAGCAGGGCGAGGATCGTCGCCATGAAGATGCCCCACACCGTCAGCGGCAGCCGCATCATCGTCATCCCGCGGGTGCGCGCCTGCAGCACCGTCACGACGTAGTTCAACCCGCCCATCGTGAAGCCGATGATGAAGAAGGCAAGCGAGATCAGCATCAGCACGATGCCCCAGTTCGCCCCCGGCGTGCCGGAGAGAATCGCCTGCGGCGGATACAGCGTCCACCCGGCACCGGTGGGGCCGCCGGGAACGAAGAAGCTCGCAAGGAGCAGGAGCACGGCGAAGAGATAAACCCAGTAGCTCACCATGTTGACGTAGGGGAACACCATGTCGCGGGCTCCCACCATCAGCGGAATGAGGTAGTTGCCGAAGCCCCCGAGGAACAGCGCAGTGAGCAGGTAGATCACCATGATCATGCCGTGCATCGTGACGAACTGCAGGTAGGTGGCGGGCGAGATGAACTGGAACGTGTGCGGGAAGCCGAGTTGCAGCCGCATGATTCCCGACAGCACGAGCGCCACGAGCCCGACGCCGATCGCGGTCAGCGAGTACTGGACGGCGATGACTTTGGCGTCCTGGCTCCAGATGTATTTGCCGATGAACGTCTTCGCGTGGTAGAGCTCCGGCTCCTCGACCTCGATCGGGGGAACGAATGCCGATTCGTCATGCGTCACGTAGGTCATTGCAGGTTCCTTTCCGCTAAGACGTCACTGCGCATCACTGCGCGTCGTGGCGTCCGATGCGCTCGGATCTCATTTGAACGTGTTGATGTGGGCAACGACGTCGTCGATCGCCTTGTCGTCGTTCAGAATCGCGGCCATGGACACCATCTGCTGGCCGTACATGTCCTTCGCGTGCGCGCCGCGGACGCCTTGCCTGAAGTTCTTGAGTTGAGTGACCATGTACCAATCACTCATTCCCTTCAACCGCGGCGCGTTCGTCGCCTGCATTCCGCGCCCGTCTGCGCCGTGACAGGCGCCGCACGTGTCGTAGAGCGTCGAACCGTTGGCCGCATGCTTCGTCACCGTGGGCGGCGACGGCTTGTCCGGGAAAGTCTTGATGTAGGCGACGACGTTGTCGATCGCCGCCTCGTCGGCGAGCGTGGCCGCCATGGGCGCCATCATCTTACCAAACGTGTCCTTTTCGTGCGCGCCGCGGGCTCCGCTCTTGAAGTACTGCAGCTGCCGCTTCAAGTACCAGTCGCCCTGCCCTGCGAGCTTCGGCGCGTTGAGCGCGGGATTGCCTTCTCCCTGCGCGCCGTGGCACGCGGCGCACACCGCATAAGCCTGCTCCCCCGCCGCGGCGTTGCCCTCCACCTTGGCTGAGGACTGGGCGAACGTCGGATAGCTTGCGAGCCACGTCTTGAACGCGGCCTCTTCCTCGACGACGACCTTGCCGCGCATCGTGAAGTGCGCGATCCCGCACAGTTCCTCGCAGAGCAGATCGTACTTCCCGGCGCGCGTGGGCGTGAACCAGACGTAGGTGACGAGGCCCGGCACGAGGTCCATCTTGACCCGGAACTGGGGCACGGTGAAATCGTGCAGGACGTCGATGGAGCGCAAGAGCGCCTTGTACGACTTGCCCATCGGCAGGTGGAGCTCCGGGCTCGTGATCAGGATGTCGTCCTGCCCGTGGGGGTCGTTCGGGTTGATGCCGAAGGGGTTCTTGTCGCTGACGAAACGCGCATCGTCAGTGCCGAGCACGCCGTCGGCACCGGGAAAGCGGAACGCCCAGTACCACTGCCTTCCCAGCACTTCGACCACCGCCGCGTCCTTGGGAACGTCGACGAACTTGGCCCATACGACGAGACCCGGGGCGAGCATCGCCGCCACGCCGACGGAGGTGAGGACGACGAGCCATCCTTCGAGCTTCTTGTTCTCGGGCTCGTACATCGCCGTGCTGCCCTTGCGCGCCCGATAGCGGAGCACGCACCACGCCATGAACAGGTTCACGGCGACGAAGACGATGCCGGTGACCCAGAACGTGATCGAGACGGTGTCGTCGATCATGCCCCAGTTGGAAGCAATCGGGGTGAAGTACCACGGGCTCAGCACATGGAAGACGACGGAGCCAACGACCAGCAACACCAACGCGATTGCTACGACCATAGCGGCGGTCCCGGTTGAGTGGACGGAAATTCGGAAATGCGGGCCGACGCCGCGCGCGATCGGCCGGCAGACAAGCGGTCAATCCCGCAGCAGTGCGCTCTCATGGGCGTGCGGGGCGTGGTGGCGTCGCCTGACGGGTCGGAACGGGTTCACGAAGTGCTTGTTGATCGCGACGAACTCCGCTTCGGGATGCCGCTGGCGCATCAGCGCGCGGACCGTCGCGCCCTGCGCCTTCCGCGCATATACGAGGATGAGGTACTTGCCGGCGTCGAGGTCGTGGTGGAATTTCCGGAGGTTCTTGTTCTCGGTGGCGATCCCCGTCAAGCCGCCTTCCCAGGCGCCGAACATCGTCGCCACGGCGACGATCACGAAATAGACATAGTGGGGAACATCCGGCCCGAAGGGCTTGAAGTACATCAGCAGCCCGGCACCGACCAGCCCGACGAGGGCGCCGATGGCCGCGCCGATGAAGCCGTCGCGGATCACATCGAGCGTCTCCAGATAGTTGCTGGAGTGGATGTGCTCCTGCTCGAGGCCCGACTCGTCCTTGGCGATGACGTGAAGGAAGAAATCCTTCAACCCGGCCGCATGGAGATCGTCGGAGATCTTGTGCGTGCTCTCGAGCGTGGGCGCGAGATAGTAGAGGCAATTCATCGTTTCCTCCAGTCTCGACGCCGGCTCTCTATCGAGCTCTTGTTGCCGTCGAAGTCTAACGGAACTCTGGTGCCATCGTTGGATGCACTGCTGCCGGGCCCGGCATACGGAGACGCCGTGCCTCAGTCGAGTGTCTCACAACAATTCGGGCTTTGGAAGCGGGGTCACCTGTCGAACCGAACGATTGCGTTCCCCTCGGCCGTCCGTTTCGCCGGCACCCTCCATGCGTGCCCGTAGATCACTTCGAACGTCGCCGGAATCCGCCCCTCGTGCCGGGCCGTCTCGAGCGACGCGAGCGCACGCTCCCAGCGGCGGCGGCCCATCAGCGAGCGCGGGCGCGCCTTCGTCGCATTGGTGGCGCCGATCGCCTTCAAGTCGCGCACCATCGCCCACGCGTCGGCGTAGGTCAACGTCATATATTCCATTTGCATTACCGGATCGCCGAACCCGGCGCCGACCAGCATGTCGCCGATGTCGTGCATGTCGACGAAGCGACTGACGTGGCTGTGCCGGTCGACCCCGGCGAACGCGGCGCGCAGCTCGCGCAACGTGTCCGGGCCGAACGTCGAGAACGTGACGAGGCCGCCTGCGCGAAGCACGCGGCCGAGCTCGGCGAGCGCATGCGGCAGATCGTCCGCCCATTGCAGGGCCAGGTTGCTCCAGGCGAAATCGAACGTTCCGGCGGCGAATGGCAGCCGGCCGACGTCGGCGCAGACATAGCCCACATTCCCGCCCGCTCCGCCCGACAGCGCGGACAGGAGGCGCGAGAGCGTGGACCTTCGTTCCGCCGCCTTCGCCCTCGCCGCGGCGAGCATGGGCAGCGCCACGTCGAGCGCGACGAGCCGGGCATCCGGATAGCGGAGCGCGAGATCGGCCAAGGCGTCGCCGGTGCCGCAACCCGCGTCGAGTATCACGGCCGGAGCGAGCTTCACCACGTCGAGTTTCTCGGCCATCCGCCGCCCGATTTCGCGTTGCAGCACGGCCGCGGCGTCGTAGGTCGCGGCGGCCCGCGCGAAATGGAAGCGCACGGCACGCGCATCCACCATGCCGGGGTCGTCGTCGGACGGGTTTTCAGCGGGCATCGAGAAAATCGTCCAGTGCCGTCCCGAAGGCGGCCGCGTGCGACAGGAATGGCACGTGCGCCGCGCCCGGGATCAGCGCGAAGCGCGCATTCGGCAGATGATCGGCAAGGTAGCGCCCGGCACCGGGAAATGCGAGCGTGTCGCGATCGCCGGAAACCACGAGCGCCGGCTGCGCGATGCCGGGGATCTCAAAGCGCAAGTCGGTGTCGCGCAGCACGGCAAGCGCGGCGGCGAGCGTCGCCGGGGACGGCGCTTCGCGCGCGAGGAGCCGATGCTTCAACTCCGCGAGCATTGCGCGCGGCGTGTCGCTGCCATGCAGCTGCAGCGCGAGGAAGCGCTGCACGGTGAGCTTCCAGGCAATGCGCAGCTCGTCGCCGAATCGGTCGAGCGTCGCGGGCGCCATCGCGTGCGGCCAATCGTCACCCGCGACGAACCGCGGCGAAGTCGCGACGAGCACGATGCGACCGACCTGGTCCGGAGCCGCGAGCGCCCAACGCATCGCGACCTGCCCGCCAAGCGACCATCCCACGACCGTGAGCGGAGGCCCCTTCCGCGGGAACGCGGCGGCGAGCGCCGCCACCACGCCGGCGAGCGTGAACTCCGCCGGCGCGCCGGAAGCGCCGTGACCAGGAAGATCGACCGCGTGCACTCGATACCGTCGCGCGAGGTCTCCGACGAGCGATCCCCAGAGCCCGGAATGCATCGCCCAGCCGTGCAGCAACACGAGCGGCGGACCTTCGCCCGTCGTGTCGATGTGCAGCGACGCGGTCATGTGTCGCCCACCGCCGCGAAGCGCGGAGCGAGGTCGGCGAGGGCGTCGACGAGCGCATCGACGTCGGCGAGCGCATGCGATGCGGTGAGCGATACGCGAAGCCGGGCCGTGCCCTTGGGCACCGTCGGCGGGCGGATCGCGGGCACCCAGAAGCCGCGGCGCCAAAGCTCGCCGGCCATGTCGACGGCCGCCGCATTGGCGCCGACGACGATCGGCTGGATCGGCGTACGCGAATCGGAGAGCGCCCACGGCAGCGCGCGCATGCGGTTCCGGAAGCGATCGATCAGCGCGAAGAGATGCGCGCGGCGGCCGGCGTCGTTGCGCAAGATCGCGAGGCTCGCGCGAAGCGCCTCCGCGACGAACGGTGGAGCTGCAGTCGTGAAGATGTAGGGGCGCGCCGTCTGCACCAGTGTTTCGATGACCGCAGGGTTCGCCGCCACGAACGCGCCCGCGAGGCCGGCCGCCTTGCCGAGCGTTCCCATATAGACAATGCGCTCCGACGCAAGCCCGAAGTGGGCGAGCGTGCCGCGGCCCGCGTCCTCACCCTCGCCCAGCACGCCGAATCCATGCGCGTCGTCGACGACGAGCCACGCGTCGTGCTTCTCGGCGAGCGCGGAGAGCTCGCGGAGCGGCGCGATGTCGCCGTCCATGCTGAAGACGGCGTCGGTCGCGATGACTTTGCGTTTCGCCTTCGATGCCGCGAGACGGCGCGCGAGATGCGCGACGTCGCCGTGCGGATAGCGGTCGAGCTCCGCGCGGGAGAGAAGCGCGCCGTCGTTCAGGCACGCGTGATTGAGGCGGTCGGCGAAGATCGCGTCGGCGCGCCCCGCGAGCGCGGTCAGGATCGCGAGATTGGCGAGATAACCGGACGAAAACGTCAGAGCCGCAGCGCCTGGCGACGGACGCACGAACGCGGCAAGCTCCGCCTCGAGCGCCACGTGCGGCGCGAAGTGGCCACAGACGAGATGCGAGGCGCCCGCACCTGCCCCCCACCGCGACACGCCGTCGCGCACGGCCGCGACGACGTCCGGGTGGCGCGCGAGACCGAGATAATCGTTGCTTGCGAAGGAGACGACCTCGCGTCCGTCGACGATCACACGCGCACCCTGCGCCGTTTCGAGCGTGCGCCGGCTCCGTTTCAGTCCGGCGGCGGCGAGTGCTTCGAGGCCGCGCTCGAGATCAGCGATCGACTCCGGCGTCACGTGGCGGGCGAGAGGCCCAGCTTGTCGAGCAGCGAGCGATCGGCGTCGGCGTCGGGGTTGGCGGTCGTCAGCAGCCTGTCGCCATGAAAGATGGAATTGGCGCCGGCGAGAAAGCACAGCGCCTGGATCGCTTCCCCCAGCTCGCGGCGTCCCGCCGACAGTCGCACCATGGCCTTCGGCATCGTGATCCGGGCTGCCGCGACGGTGCGGACGAACTCGAAAGGATCGAGCGCGCTTTCGCCGTGCAACTCCGCGTGCAGCGGCGTGCCCGGAACCTGCACCAGATGGTTGACCGGGACCGACTCCGGATAGGGGTCCATGTTGGCGAGCTGCGCGATCAGTCGCGCGCGCTGCGCCCGCGTCTCGCCCATGCCGACGATCCCGCCGCAGCAGACGCCGATGCCGGCGGCGCGGACGCGATCGAGCGTGTCGAGGCGATCGTCGAAACCCCGGGTCGTGATCACTTCGCCGTAGAACTCGGCGGCGGTGTCGATATTGTGGTTGTAGTAGTCGAGCCCCGCCGACTTCAACTCCTCCGCCTGACCCGCCTTGAGCAAGCCGAGCGTGCAGCAGGTCTCGAGACCGAGCGCCTTCACTTCTCGCACCATTGCGAGCACCGGCTGGAGATCGCGATCCTTCGGCCCACGCCACGCGGCACCCATGCAGAAGCGCGTGGCGCCTTCCGCCTGCGCCACGCGCGCCGCCGCGACGACCGTATCCAGATCGAGGATCGCCTCGTCGGCTACACCCGTGTGATACCGCTTCGCCTGCGGACAATAGCCGCAATCCTCCGGACAACCGCCCGTCTTGATCGAAATGAGGCGCGAGAGCTGCACGGTGGAAGGCGAATGGTGCGCGCGGTGGACCTCCTGCGCGCGAAACATGAGGTCCGGAAATGGAAGGGCGAACAGGCGCTCCACGCGCGCGACACTCCAGCGCAGTCTTCCCTTTCGTGGGGCGCGGGTGCCTGCCGACCGTGCAGAGCGGAAGTCGATCGTACGTTCGGCGGATGGCATTGCCTCGACCTTCATGGTTTGCTCACGGCACGGCGGATTCGGCTACAACGCTCATCGCACACCGATCCGGCTTGCAGCTATTCGTATTGCAACTGAGTGAGACTGAGTGCAACTGAGTGCGGAATACAATCGGGGCGAGTGTCGAGCGAGGGGAAGCTCTTGTCAAATGCGAACGCTGGATCGTTTGACTGCGCCGCAGTCATAGAGGGCTGCACGCGGTGACAACATCGGTGACGGCGGCGACGGCGGCGATCATCGCCGCCGCTCGTCTCGCGCTGCCGCAGCGATGCGAGTTGTGCGTCGCGCGCACCGAAGGCGGGCTGCTGTGCGATGCGTGCGAGCGCTCGCTTCCGCGGATTGCCTGGGCCTGCCCGGTCTGCGCGCTGCCTTCCCGCCAAAGCGCGACCTGCGGAGCGTGTCTCGCCCATCCGCCGCCCTTCACCGCGACGATCGCCGCTTATGCGTACGCGTTTCCCACCGATCGCCTCCTCCAGCGCGTCAAATATGGCGGCCGGCTCGCGCTCGCCGAGTGGGCGGGCGTGGCGCTCGCCTCGGCCGCGCGCACGGCGTACCACGCTGCGCTCGCCGGCAGGAGCGCGCGCGACTTCCCCGATCGCATCGTCGCGCTGCCGCTGGCGACTGGACGGCAACGCGAGCGTGGCTTCAACCAGGCACGTGAGATCGCGATCCACGTCGCAAGGCGCACCAGGCTGCCGCTTGCGGCGCCGCTTTCGAGAATTGCCGCGGGCCCGCCGCAAGCGACGCTCAAGTGGACGCAACGGCGACGCAACGTGCGCGGCGCGTTCGTGGTGACGGGGGCCGTGCGCGGAGCGCGCATCGCGCTCGTCGACGATGTCATGACCACCGGCGCCACGCTCGCCGAGGCTTCGCGTGCGCTCGTCGCTGCCGGCGCGCAGCGCGTCGAATGCTGGGTCGTCGCGCGCACGCCCCCGCCTTGAGAAGCCCTGAGGAATCGCGATGAGTGCCGGACCGGCCGCGCCCGAGTTCGCCGTGGTGCTCGTGCATCCCGAAATTCCGCCAAACACGGGCAACGTGATCAGGCTCACCGCCAACACCGCCGCACACCTGCACTTGGTCGAGCCGCTCGGCTTCCGGATGGACGATCGCGAGCTCAAACGCGCCGGTCTCGATTACCACGAGTTCGCGAAGGTGCGCGTGCACCGCGACTTCGCGGCGTGTCGGAGGGCCCTCGACGCCGAAGCGCCCCGCCGGTGGTTCGCGTTCACGGCGGACGGCACGTCATCGCTCTACGCGACGAGCTTCCAGCCGAAGGACGTTCTCGTGTTCGGGCGGGAATCGACCGGCCTTCCGGACGACGTGCGCGCGTTCTTCCCGCCGCAGGCAACCCTCAGGATCCCGATGCGTCCGGGGGTGCGCAGCCTCAATCTGTCCAACGCCGTCGCGGTCGCCGTCTACGAAGCGTGGCGGCAGAACTCATTCGCGGGCGCCGGCTAAGCGTGCTCCGGAACTGCCGGGTGAAGCCGGACCGGCTAGTGTTCCGCGCGGGGCTCGCGCTGGAGCAAGCGCAACACCGCATCGCGCGGAGCGAGGCCCTCGTAGAGCACGCCGTGCACGGCGTCGCAGATCGGCATGTCGACGCGATGATGCCGCGACAGCGCGCGAACCGCAGCCGCCGCGCCGACGCCCTCGGCGACGTGCCCGAGCTCGGTCAGGATTTCCGCGAGCGTTTTCCCGCTCGCAAGCGCAAGACCCACGCGGCGATTGCGCGACAGGTCGCCGGTGCAGGTGAGGACGAGATCACCCAGTCCGGCCAGCCCCATCATTGTTTCGCGCCGGCCGCCCAACGCCGTGCAAAGGCGTCCCGTCTCCGCCAGCCCGCGCGTGATGAGCGCGGCACGGGCATTGTGGCCGAAGCCCAGCCCGTCGCTGGCGCCCGCCGCGATCGCGAGGACGTTCTTGACGGCACCGCCCACTTCGACGCCCGCGATGTCGTCGCTTTCGTAGGCGCGCAGCGTTTCCGCGCGCAGCAGCGACGCGACGAATGAGGCCGTTTCGGCGTCGGTAGCTGCGACGGCGACCGCCGTCGGCGCGCCCCGTGCCACTTCGTCGGCGAAGCTCGGCCCGGAAACCACGCCGACCGGCGCGCCCCAGGCCGGCGCGAGGTACTGGTGGGCGAGCGCGACGCCCGCCGGAAACGTCGCACTCACGGGTACCGCGACGAATCCTTTCGACAGCCAGAAGAGCGGCGCCTGCGCGCCTTCCGCCGCGAGCTCGCGCGCGACCGCCGGCAGCGCCGCCACCGGGGTCGCGACGATGACGAGCGCCGCATCCGGCACGCCCGCGAGCGTGGAAGTCACGGCGAGAGCATCCGGCAACACGATTCCGGGAAGGTATTTTTCGTTGACGCGCCGCGCCGCGATCGCCGCCGCTTGCGCGGCGTCGCGCGCGAAAAGCGTGACGGTGAGATCGTCCCGGCGCGACAGGTGCGCCGCGAGCGCAGTGCCCCACGCTCCGGCGCCCACGACGGCGACCGATGTGCTCATTCGCTGGCGATCGTTGCGGTCATATCGTGACGATACGCCGCGCCAATCTGGCGAGTCTCTCGCCGGACGAGCGGAGGAAGCGGCTCACGGGTTCCCGCGGCCCCGCGTGCAAATGCGCTAAAGGCCGAATACTTGCGCGATCCGCACGTAACCCGACTGTCCATCGCGATGCTTGACGCCGACCCAGCCGGGCATCGCCGTCGTGGCGGCGCTCGTCGCCGGCTCGTTCAATTCGAGGAGCACGTTCTGCTCCGCGCGAAACACCACGGGCGCGGCCTCATCGGGGATGGCGCGCACGTCGGCGACTGGAACTCGCACCACGAGTATGTGCCGCTCGGCGAGCGCGCGCTTCTCCACCCAGCCGATCGTGCCGCCTGCGTCGCGTACCTTGATCCAGGCTTCGACAGGCACGATCACTTCGAGCGGCACGTCGCGGCCAAGGACGAACAGTGGCTTCGCCTTGACCGAAGGCGCATCGTAGAGAAGGGTGCCGGCCTCGGCCGTGGTCCGAAAATCCGCCGCGTCCGCGGATGTCACGGCAGCCAACATGGACACAAGCAAGGAGAGCGCAGCGCGAACTGCGATGCTTCGCCTCCCGTTGGTCCGCGTCATCCGGTCCCTGGGTCGGAATGCGGCCTGCGCGTCAGTTCACCGCCGCCACCGGCGCCGGCTGCTGCATCTGCGCCGCCGCCTGCTGCTGGTAGAGCATCTCGAAGTTGATGGGCACGAGATGGATCGCCGGGAAGCCCGCGCGCGAAACGGCATCCGCGAGCGTCTCGCGGATGTACGGAAAAAGGACGGTCGGGCAATTGATCGCGATGACCTGCTGCATATGCTCGGCGGGGACGCCGCGGATCGTGAAGAGGCCCGCCTGCGACGCCTCGACCAGGAAGAGCGTCTTGTCGGCCACTTTCGCCGTCAGCGTCACGGTCAGCACGCACTCGTAGACGTCCGGCTGGACCTGATCTCCCCTCGTGCGAAGACCCACTTCGACCTGCGGCTGCTCCTGGTTCAGGAACGACTGCGGCGCGCCGGGGCTCTCGAGGGAAAGGTCTTTCAGATAAATCTTGTCGATGGTGAACACGGCGCCCTGGGCGCCGTCGCCGCCTTGCTGCGCGTCGGCCATGATGTCAGTCCTCGGTGAAGTCAAACATGAGATTTTACCCTACCGTCGCCGGAAGGATCGAAAGACGCGCTCGCCGGCTATTGCGCCCCGGGAGCGAGGAGCGGCATCAGGCCGCCCCTCCGGTCGAGCGCTACGAGATCGTCGTAGCCGCCGACATGAAAGGCGTCGATGTAGATCTGCGGCACCGTTCGCCGTCCCGTGCGCTCCATCATCGTCCGCCGCATCGCGGGATCGAGATCGACGCGAATGAAGTCGATTTCGTCGACGCCCTTGGCCTTGAGGTACCGTTCGGCCTGGATGCAATACGGACAGGTCGCGGTCGTGTACATCGTTACCGTCGGCGCGGTCATTTCTCGACGGGCAACCCCGCGTCTTTCCACGCGCGGTATCCGCCGCGCAGTTGATAGACGTCCTTGAATCCCGCCTTTGCCAGGAGCTTTCCGGCGAGAGCGCTGCGGTTGCCGGTCATGCAATAGGCGACCACGGGCCTGTCCTTCAGCTTCGCGAGCTCCCCGCTGCGGCTCTCGAGCTGCGACAGCGGGATGTGGACGGCCTTGGGCAGTCGTCCCCCTTCGTATTCCTTCGTTTCCCGCACGTCGACCAGCACGGCGTTCGCCGAGTTGATGAGACGCGTCACTTCCAGGTTGCCCAGCTCCTTCAGGGGCGACAGCCGGCGCTGGACGAGCGGCCAGACGAGGAGCGCGCCCGAAACGACAAGCGCAAGTACGAGATACCAGTTGTGCTCGATGAACGCGAGGGACATGACTTCCGGCTTCGAAGGTGGGGCGGCAAAGGTAAAATGATAGCTTACGCAACGCTCGAGAGCGTCGCGCCTACTTCCGAGTCGTCCATGTC
>Ga0207648_10002169_pt1 | contig 21333 bp, 17 predicted proteins | sample KBSMisM32_FD_184310 | JGI IMG/M metagenome (GOLD analysis project Ga0207648, IMG submission 184310) | Miscanthus rhizosphere microbial communities from Kellogg Biological Station, Michigan, USA - KBS Miscanthus M3-2 (SPAdes) (version 2) | ecosystem: Host-associated > Plants > Roots >...
GTCATCCCACCCGACTTCAACACGTGGCGTCTGGTCCTGTTCAACGCCGGGGCGATCGCCGTAGCGATCGCTGCCTTCCGTTTCGGCGCGCTGGGTTCCACCGCGTGGTCGTGGCTGGCAGCGGTCGCCGTCATCGCGACGAATGCGGCACACATCGTGTTCACCATCGTCGGCAGCGGCCTCGGATCCCCATTCGCCGGCGACTTCGGACTCGCCTGGCACTGGGTCGCGTTCGGCATGTGGCTGAGCGACGGGTTGCTGGGCCTCGCGATCCTGCGAGACGGGGGGCTCACACGATGGGGTGCGGCGGCGCTCGCCCTCGGCTCTCCCCTCGCGGTCCTCGGGATGGGCCGCTTCGAGCTGACGTCACCGGCGAACCCGACGATCTTCGGACCGATCGCGTTGATCGGGGTCGCCCTCAACGGGGTCGGCTGGGTCCTCCTCGGGCTCGACCTCGTGCGGCCGACCAAGGTCGAACAAGCCGTTCCGGGTGGCACATCCACGAGGCCGGCCTGACGCGGCGAGCCGTTCGTGGCAAGAGTCGCACCCAGGGACCGTTATGGCAGGTGAGAAAGCCGCGCGTTCCTCGTTCGGAGCTCCAACTCGTCACCAGACGTGGATCCCTGCCGGAGGCCGAGGTTGGACCTGACATAGCGGTCCCCGGGTGAAAGCCCCGCCAGTTCGGCTGGCGTCCGCACCGCCGGCCAATCCGGCCATACCGAACCCGACCGCCTGCCCGCCGACCGTCTAACGGCTCAGTCGATCGTGAAGTCGTCCGGGTCCTGGTAGCGGCCGGTCCGCTGGAACTCGATCTGCATCAGCACGTCGTTGAGCAGCGACGACGCCCCGAACCGGAACCAATCCGGGCTCATCCAACGCGGCCCGAGCGTCTCGTAGAGGATCACGAGGTACTGGACGGCTTCCTTCGCGGTCCGGATGCCGCCCGCCGGCTTCATGCCGACCTGCCGCCCAGTGGCCCGTTCGAAGTCGCGGATCGCCTCGAGCATCACGAGCGTGACCGGCATCGTCGCCGCCGGGACGACCTTGCCGGTGGAGGTCTTGATGAAGTCGGCTCCGGCGGCCATCGACAGGATCGACGCTCGCCGGACGTTGTCGTACGTCTCGAGCTCGCCGGTCTCGAGGATGACCTTCAGGTGCGCGCTACCCGCCGCCTCCTTGACCTCGACGATCTCCTCGAACACCGTCGCGTAGTCGCCCGAGAGGAAGGCCCCGCGGTCGATGACCATGTCGACCTCGTCGGCGCCCGCATCGACCGCCGCTCGCGTCTCGGCGAGCTTGATGTCGCGGAATGTCTGGCCGCTGGGGAACCCGGTCGCGACGCTGGCGACCTTCACATCGCTCCCCTTCAGGGCGTCCTTCGCCTCGGCGACCATCGCCGGGTAGACGCAGATCGCCGCGACCGACGGGATCGTCGGGTCACCGGGCTTGGGATGCATCCCCTTCACGCACAGCGCGCGGACCTTGCCCGGGGTGTCCTTCCCCTCGAGGGTCGTCAGATCCATCATCCGGATCGCGAGGTCGAGCGCCCACAGCTTCGACGCCTTCTTGATCGACCGCTTCTTGAGCGAATCGACGCGCGCCTCGACGCCGACCTGGTCGACGGTGGAGACCCGGCCGAGCAGGCTGCCGAGCGGATCACCGATCGAGCGCGACCGGCCATCCCACGCACGGATCAGCTCGTTGGCGCGTTCGCGGGCGAGGGTGTCAGGGCGCCTTGTCGCGGTCATGGGACGGAGAGGATACGCCTACGATCTCGCGACGCCAGTCCCTAGCGGCCGCCGTGCACCTTCGGCAGGGGCGGCATGCCGCGTTTGCCCTCGATCAGGTAGTGGCGGAACCAGTCGAGCACGATGCGCAGGTTCTCGACGCGGCGGAACGGGGTACCGGAACGCGTCAGCTCGTGGGTCTCCTCTGGCACCCGGAGCAGTCGTACGGGACGCCTGAGGGTGCGCAGCACCGTGAAGAGCGCCTCGGCCTGCCCGACGGTCGTGCGGATATCGCGCTCGGAGTGCTGGATGAGCAGCGGTGTGTGGATGGCGTCGGCATAGGTGAGCGGCGAGATCTCGCGGTAATACGCTGGATCACCCCACGGCGTAGCCTCGAACTCGAGCGTCGCCCAATCCCCACCGCTGATGTCGCCGGTGAGGAACAGCATCGACATGTCGCTCACGCAGCGACATGTCATGGCGGCCCGGAACCGGTCGTCATGGCCGATGATCCAGTTGGTCAGGTAGCCGCCGTAGGAGCCGCCGGTCAGACCGAGACGGTCGGGATCGGCCAAGTCGTCGGCCACCAGGGCGTCGACGCCGGCAAGGACGTCGCGCATGGGGCCGGGACCCCAGTCGCGGTGGTTACCGTCGTTGAAGTCCTGCCCGTAACCCTCGGATCCGCGTGGGTTGCAATAGAAGACGCCGATCCCGGCCCCCGCCAGGATCTGGAACTCCCAGAACGGGGACCAGGCATACAGGGTGTGCGGCCCACCGTGGATCTGGGTGACCAGCGGACTCCGCTTGCCGCCGCCCGGCATGAACCAGCCCTGGATCGTCCGGCCGTCGACCTGGCTGCACCGCTCGACCGGCTCGATCAGCGTCAGCTCGTCGAGCACCTCGCGATTGAAGGACGTCAGCATCCGCGGCTCGGACCCTTGATCGAGCACCCACACGTCCGGAGGTGTCGTCGGTGCCGAACGCAGATAGACGTGTCGCGTCCGGCCGCCGGTCGCGGCCCCATCGAATGAGGAGAGATGGTGGCGTCCCTGGGTCAGCCGCTTCACGGCGCTATCAGCCACCGAGATGCGCCAGAGCTCGTAGCTGCCATCGATGGGCGCGAGGAAGTCGATCGCCCGACCGTCGGGCGTCGGGATGAGGCGCGTGTTCTCGCCCTTGGTCACGTCGCTCGCGACACCCGATCCCGGCATGAGGTCGTGGCGACCCGACAGGTTCCGCCCACCGTCGGCGTGTGCTTCGGAGCCGTCGGCCGGGAATAGCCAGACGTCGTTGCGACTCCCGCCGCGGCCCTCGAGCTTCGAGCCGAGGGCCGCGAGCGTGGTCGTATCGAGCCAGGCCGGCGCGCCGAAGACGGACATCGGGCCCCCGGTGACGGCATGGACTGCGCGCGTCTTGACGTCGACGACATGGATGGCAGGTCGTTCGGCAAGGTCGTGGTCGCGGTGCCGATCCGATACGAACGCGATCCGCGTCCCGTCGGGCGACCACGCGGGTTCCAGATCTGACACCGTCCCATCGGTCAGGCGGGTCGCGACTCCTGTCGCGACGTCCACCAGCCAGAGGTGGCGGACCCGGTCGTACTGGAAGCCCGGCCCGTTGAGCATGTAGCCGAGACGGTCGATGAAGCGGTAATCCGAGTCCGGTTCCTCGTGCGCGCGCGGCTTGCGTGACTTGCCGCGTCGTCGAGCGTCCTCCTCGTAGGTCGCGCCGTGAGACGTTGACACGACGACCAGGCGCTTCCCGTCCGGCGACCATTCGAACGCCTCGACCCCACGCGGCAGATCCGAGACACGCCTCGCCTCGCCCGGCCCATCGACCGGCAGCACGTGGACCTGATCCTTGTCCTCCCGATCGGCCGAGTCCTTCGGACGCGCCGGCTCGGCCTCGGCCTGCAGTCGACGGTCGGAGATGAATGCCAGCCAACGCCCGTCCGGCGAGAACCGCGCGAGGCGGTCGTTGCGGGATCCGATCGTCAGCTGGCGCGGCGATCCGTCCCGGGCGGGATCCGTCGGGACGAGCCAGAGCGCCTGGCGATACTCGTCGTAGGTCGGCCCCACCGACTGGAGCGTGACGACCGCCCACCGCCCGTCCGGCGATAGGCACGGTTCCGCTGCGACGCGCAGCCGATACAGGTCCTCAGGGCGCGGGGGACGTGGCACGCCGAGAGTCTAGTCGCCGGACGCGTTGTCGCCGCGGCTTCCTGATGCACCCTCTCCCTGGCATCCTGACGCGCTGCCGCTGGCCCCCGGGACTACCATCGACTCGACGATGACCGACCAGCTGACGCTGCCCCTCGACGGCACTGCCGATCGACTGCCCGACCTGCCCGACCTCCGGCCGATGCTCGCACGACCACTCCCCGAGGCGTTCGATTCGGAGCAGCACCTGTTCGAGCCGTGGTGGGGCGGCGCCCGGGCACTGATCTCGATCGGGCCGTCGGACCGGCCCGGCGATGGCGACGTGCGCGTGATCGACGCCGAGGACGTCGACCGGACGGCCGCGCTCCCCGAGCTGGCCGGGACCGCGGTCCGGGTGGCGGCACGTTCAGCGATCCTCGACGGGGAGCTCGTCGTGGTCGACGCCGAGGGCCGAGCCGACGTGGGTGCGCTGGAACGCCGACTCGAGGGCAAGAGCGGTCGACCGGTCGCATTCCTGGCGTTCGACCTGCTGCATCTCGACGGGAAGTCGCTGCTCGATCAACCGCTCGTGAAACGGCGCGAGAGCCTCCGACGGGTGCTTCGGCCGGGCGACGAAGTCGTCGCCGTGCCGGCCATCGCGACCGAGGGTCGCGCGCTGTTCGATGCGATCGTCGAACAAGGGCTTGCGGGGATGATGGCGCGTCAGCGGCTCGGTCCGTATCTGCCAGGTGTCCGAAGCCGACTGTGGCGGTTCATCCCGGCGGTCGAAGGCAGCGTCTCCGACGCCGAGCTCGCCGACGCGCCGGAGGAGCCGACGTCGGCCACGGCACCGGTCCTGGCCATGCTCAGCCGGTTGCCGCTCGAGGACGGGGCCTAGGCGTCAGTCGGCTCGGCGCGCCGCGGCGATGAACTGGCGGAACCCGGGTCGCTGGCCGTATAGCAACACGCCGGTCGCGTAGATCCGCACCGTGACGACGGCCACCGCCCCGATCGTCGCGAGCAGGATCACGACCGAGAGAGCGACCTCCAGCGGATGCACGTCGCTGACCATGAGTCGGGCAAGCATCGCGAATGGACTGAACGGCGGTACCAGGGAGACGATCCGAGCCAGCGTCCCGGTGCCTCCCCCGAGCAACACGAGCAGGGCGGACAGATAGCCCGCCATCGCGATGAGGCTCAGCGGCAGCGACAGTGTCTGCAGGTCGTCGGGCCTGCTCACGAACGACCCGACCGCCGCGTAGATGAGCGCGAAGAGTGCGAAACCGAGCAGGAAGAACACGCCGTAGGCCGCGATCAGTCCGATCGTGAGACCGCCCGTCGGCAAGCCGGCCTGACCGGCGCCGAGGATCGCCCCGGCGATCTGGTCCTGGAACGCGAGCACGAGCATCACCGGGACCGCGATCGCGACGTACTGGGTCAGACCCGCGCCACCGATCCCGACCACCTTGCCGACCAGCAGCTGGCGCGGCGAGGCTGCGCTGATCATCAGCTCCATGACCCGACTGCTCTTCTCGGTGGCGACACCGGTCGCGACCCACATGCCGTAGATGAGGATCGTGATGAACATCAGGATGATGAACACGGTGCCCAGGAATCCGCGGCTCGCGACGACGACCGCGTCGACCTGACGTCCACCTTCGGTCGGGGCGACCAGGGACTCCGTCGTGAAGGACGGCGTCCGGAACGCCCCGAGCTCCGATCCCTTGGGCAACGAGGCGGTCCAATCGAGGATGCCCAGCGATAGCGCAGCGAACCCGGCGAGCTGGCTGCGGACCCCGTCTGCCGGCCCCAGCGTTCGGTACGTGACGGCGAGCTGCCCGTCAGGCTGGCGGACCACCTCGATGATCGCGTCGATCTGGCCGTCAGCCAGCTCCCGCATCGCGAACGAGCGATCGGTCTCGCGAACGATCTCGTAGGGCGCCTTCCAGCGCCTTCGGTCGACGCCTGGCGGCGGCAGGTTCATGACGCCTTCCGCGGTCGCCATGATCCCCTGCGCGAGGCGATCCTCTTCGGCGACGACCCGGATCCGGTGGACGTTCGCCTGATCGAATGCGCGCAGGACGATCGGCGTCATCGCCACGCCCACCGCGAGCGCCATGAGCACGATCGTCGAGATGCGGTAGAGCCGGCTGCGGACCCGCTCGCTGTACTCGCGGCGCGCGACCGTCCCGGCGTTCGGGAAGAGTGGGTCGTGGCGCGCCATCAGGCCGCATCCTCTTCGTCGACCGCTTCCTCGCCATCGTCGGACGGCCGCCCGACGAGCTCGACGAAGATGGCCTCCAGGGACGGCTCCGCCACCTCGAATCGGCTGACGAGCGCGCCTCGCTCGAGGGTCGCCGCGAGGATGTCGCGGGGCTCGACCCCGGCCATGAGCTCGATCTCGGCGAAGCCGGCACCAGGTCGGAGCGCAGCGACGCCGTCGATCGACCCCAGCCACGTCGGCGCGATCTCACCTTCGATGCCAAGGCGAACGGTCCGCGCGCGCGAGGATCGCTTCAGCTCGGCGAGCGTGCCACCCGCCACGATCCGCCCGTGGTCGACGATCACCAGCGATTCGCAGAGTGCCTCGGCGATCTCCATCTGGTGGGTCGAGAAGACGATCGTCCGGCCGGCATCGCGGAGCTCGATGAACGCATCACGGAGGAGCGCGAGGTTGACCGGATCGAGTCCGGTGAACGGTTCGTCCATCAGCAGGACATCCGGAGCGTGGAGGATCGCGGCAATGAACTGGACCTTCTGCTGGTTGCCCTTGCTCAGCTCTTCGGCCCGGCGATCCGCGAGGTCCGGGATCCGGAAGCGATCCAGCCACCCGAGTGCGTCGACTCGTGCTTGATCCGGCCGCTCGCCGTACAGGGATGCGAAGTAGACGAGCTGGTCGATGACGGTCAGACGGGGATACAGCCCGCGCTCCTCGGGGAGGTAGCCGAACGTCCGCCGCGGCAGATCCGTGGAGGGGACGCCGCCCCAGCGCACCTCGCCCTCATCCGCGCGCAGGATGCCGAGGCAGATCCGCATCGTCGTCGTCTTGCCGGCGCCGTTCGCGCCGAGGAAACCGAAGATCATGCCCTCGGGCACGCCGAAGGCGAGCTGATCGAGCGCCACGGTTCGCCCGAACCGCTTCGTGACGCGGTCGATCTCGAGGGTCATCGCGCTCGAGGATAGACCTCGCCCCTCAGTGCCGCCGCTGGGCCGATGGTCATGGTGTGGTCCGGTGTGGTCCGGCCGGGTGCCCTTGGGGCGGTGACGGCGCAAGTGCGACAATCGACCTGTGACGACCGACACGACCGGGAGCGCCGCAGCGAACGCGACGCCGACCCGGATCCACGCAGACCGGGGAGCCGGCACGCTCGAGATCGACTGGGCCGACGGCCACAGCACGGTCTACGGGTTCGAGACCCTGCGCTGGCTGTGCCCGTGCGCGTACTGCCGGGGCGAGGCCGGGATGCCGGGCTGGCTCGACAGCGCACCGACGCTCACTCCGCAGCAGATCCAGCTCACCGACCTCCACCTGGTCGGCAACTACGCCGTGTCGCCGCACTGGGCGGACGGCCATGGGACGGGCTACTACCCGTTCCGTCTCCTGCGCGATCGCTGTCCGTGCGCGGACTGCACCGCGCGTCGCCAGCGCGAGAACACGGACCCTATCGGCCATCCGTCACCGGCCGGGACGCACGAGGAGCATCGATGATCATCGTCACGACGCCCTATCTCAGCGGTCACAACATCGTCGAGAGCAAGGGGATGGTGTTCGGACTCGTCGTTCGCAGCCGCGGCCTCGGCGGCAACATCATGGCCGGCTTGCGCTCGCTGGGCGGTGGCGAGATCCACGAATACACGAGCCTGCTCGAGGACACGCGCCGCCAGGCGCTGGATCGACTGGTCCGCAACGCGACGGTGGTCGGCGCCAATGCGATCGTGTCGATGCGCTTCGACTCGTCGGAGCTGGGCGGGACGATGTCCGAGATCGTCGCCTACGGCACGGCGGTGATCGTCGAGCCTGACCCGACCGTATCCACGCCGACGACCCCCGTCGAATAGCGATGGGCGCCGACTTGGCTCGTCTCCTTGTCTTCGGGATCGGGCTGCTGCTGACGATCCTCGGCGTGTCACTGCTCGGAGCGCAGCAGCCATTCGGCCTATGGCCGCTGTTCACGGGGCTCATCTTCATCGTGGCAGCGATCCTCGAGCGCGTCCGCTATCGATCGAGTGAGGCGGAGTCCACCGCCGAGCGGCCGGGCCCCGGCGGTGGCGAGCCGGCAGGCAGCGCGCTCGACGTCCGATTCCGCCCGACCGAGGAGCGATTCGAGGACCCGACGACCGGCGTCCGGATGCGGGTGTGGGTCGATCCGGTCGCCGGCGAACGGCGGTACGTACCAGAAGACTGACCCATCCGCGCTATCGGGGACCGCAGCGGACCCGTGCTATCCTCGCCCGCCGGCCGTTCAGCCGTCGCAACCGTAGGAGCCGCCCGCTTTCGAGATGGCTGCCGTCGAACCAGGAGCGCCAGCCCGGACCGCGGTCTCGCCACGCCCCCGTCGCGTCACGAAGCGTGAGCCGTCGCCCCTGCCCTATCTGAACCGCGAGCTTTCCTGGCTCGAGTTCAACGCGCGCGTCCTGCATGAAGCCCGTGACGCGCGCAACCCGCTCTTGGAGCGCGCCAAGTTCGCGGCGATCTTCGCGGGCAACCTCGACGAGTTCTTCCAGGTCCGGATCGCCGGTCTGCGTCAGCAGGTCGAGGCGGGCACGGTGACCCGCGCACCCGACGGAAGGACGCCGGCGGAGCAGCTCGCCGCCGCGCGCGAGCGCGTGCTTGAGCTCGTGACCGAACTGTCCGACATCTTCGCGGAGCTTCGGCGTGAGCTGGCGCTCGAAGGCGTCCACATGGTCGATTACGCCGAGGTCCCGGATCACCACGAGGCGCTGCGCCAGCGCTTCCTCGACGAGATCTTCCCTGTCCTGACACCGCTCGCCGTCGATCCCGGGCACCCGTTCCCCTACATCTCGAGCCTCAGCATGTCGATCGCGGTCGGATTGCGGGACCCGGAGACGAACGAGCGGGTCTTCGCGCGTGTGAAGGTGCCGCAGATCCTGCCGCGGCTGCTCGAGGTGGAAGCCCAGAAGTTCGTCCTGATCGAGCAGGTCATCGAGGCGAACCTCCAATACCTGTTCACCGGCATGGAGGTCGTCGACTCGCACCTCTTCCGGGTCACACGGAACGCCGATTTCACGGTCGAGGAGGACGAGGCGGACGACCTGCTGATGGCGATCGAGGAGGAGCTCCGGCGCCGACGCTTCGGCGAAGCGGTCCGCCTCGAGGTTGAGCGCACGATGCCGGCGGCGACGCGCAATCTCCTGCTGCGCGGCCTGGGTCTCGAACCCGAGGACAGCTACGAGATCGCCGGGATGCTCGACCTGACGGCGCTGTATCGGATCGCCGACCTCGACATCCCCGAGCTCCGCACGCCGCCCTGGACGCCCGTCACGCCGCCGCGCCTGGTCCCGCCCGACGAGGACGAGCCGGCCGACGTCTTCGCGGCCATCCGCGCGGGTGACATCCTCGTCCACCACCCGTACGAGTCGTTCGCCGCGTCCGTGGAGCGGTTCATCGCCCAAGCCGCCGACGACCCCGACGTCCTGACCATCAAGATGACCCTCTACCGCACATCCGGTGACTCGCCGATCGTGCAATCGCTGATACGTGCTGCCGAGCGCGGCAAGCAGGTGGTGGTCCTCGTCGAGATCAAGGCACGCTTCGACGAGGAGGCCAACATCATCTGGGCCCGCAAGCTCGAGCGAGCGGGCGCGCATGTCGTCTACGGACTCGTCGGGCTCAAGACCCACTGCAAGACGGCGCTCGTCGTGCGTCGAGAGGGATCGGGTCTGCGCCGCTACGTCCATATCGGGACGGGGAACTACAACCCGAAGACGGCGCGCCTATATGTGGACCTGGGCCTCCTCACCGCACGGCCCGAGATCGGCGCCGATGTCACCGACCTGTTCAACGTCCTCACCGGTCTGTCGCGGCAGCGGACCTTCCGGAGACTGCTCGTCGCGCCACACAACCTCCGCCAGGGTTTCATCGACCTCGTCGAGCGCGAGATCGCCCATGCCGCGGCGGGTCGGCCGGCCCATATCGTGCTCAAGCTCAATGCCATCGTCGACGTGCCGGTCATCGAAGTGCTCTATCGGGCTGCGAGTGCGGGCGTCGAGATGGACCTCATCGTGCGTGGAGCTTGCTCGCTGCAGCCGGGGCTGCCTGGCATCTCGGAGCGAGTACGTGTCCGATCGATCGTCGGCGAGTTCCTCGAGCACTCGCGGATCTGGGGCTTCGCCAATGGGGGCGACCGCGAGTGGTACATCGGCTCTGCGGACCTGATGGATCGCAACCTCGACCGCCGCGTCGAGGCTGTGGTCCCGGTCGAGGATTCCGAAGCTCGCACCCGGATCTCCGAGATCATCGACCTGATGCTGGCCGACGATCGACGTTCGTGGCAGCTCCAGCCCGACGCGCGCTGGGTCCGCACGGAGGTGATCGACGGAGAGCCCGGCACGGTCGATACCTTCGAGACGCTCAAGGAGCGCGCGCTCGAGTCCGGGGCGGTCGCATCGATGCCGCATCGGCCCGGCGCCGGTGCCGGCTCGCTGGACCCGCGGGCGTGACAGAGGAGGTCGAGCTCAAGTACCGCGTCGGAGACATGGCCGCCGCTGAACGCGTCCTCGCGGCCGAGCGCCTCGGACCCTTCACCGGTGCCGCGACCAGCGCACGCGCCACGCAGCTCGAGGATCGCTACGTCGACACCGCCGATGGCGCCCTCGCCCACGCCGGATATGCCGTCCGGCTGCGCCAGAAAGGCGGGGAGACGATCGTCTCGGTGAAGTCGCTCGCCCACACGGACGGGCCGGGTGGCAGCTTCTCGCGCGAGGAGCTCGAAGGGCCCGCGGACCGCGTCGCGCCACCAAGTGACTGGCCGGCATCGGACGCGCGGGCGCTCGTTCTCGAGCACGCCGGCGATGCGCCGCTGGTGGAGCGCGTCACGATCCGGCAGCTGCGGCGGGTTCGCCAGCTGCGGGCCGCCTCGACCCGGGTCGAGCTGAGCCTGGACGAGGTGGACGTCGTCGCCCGTGGGCGCGTCGTCGAACGGTTCGTCGAACTCGAGGCGGAACTCACCAAGGGCGATCGATCGGATCTCGCTGCGCTCGGCGAGGCGATCGAGAGCGAAAGCGGGCTGGAGCGCGCAGGGACCAGCAAGCTGGAGGCGGCCCTCGCGGCGCTCGACGGTTCGGGCAACGGACAGGCAGCCGATACCAAGCCGCCCGCCGCCCGGTCACGCAAGCGCACGACAGCCCAGGAGACCACCGACGCCGAGGTCGACGAAAAGGAGGACAAGGCCGAGCCGCGCCTGGTCACGGGCAAGACCCCGGGCGTTCTCGCCGAGGACACGGTCGCCGAGGCCGGTCGCAAGGTCATGCGCTTCCACCTTGCCCGGATGATCGACCGCGAACCCGGTGTCCGCGACGGCAAGGACATCGAGGACATCCACAAGATGCGGGTCGCGACCCGGCGCCAACGGGCAGCGTGGCGCGTCTTCGGTGAGGCGTTCCGCAAGCGCCGGACGAGGGACTATCGCGACGGTCTGCGCGATGTCGCTCGACGGCTCGGCGCTGTGCGGGATCTCGACGTCCAGCTCGAGGGGATCGATACCTACCGTGCGGACCAATCCGTGACGGACCAGCGGTCGCTCGAGCCGCTCATCGGGTCGCTGCAGCAACACCGCGACGACTCCCGCGCCTTGCTGATCCGCGAGCTCGACTCGGGTGCGTACGCCCGGTTCATCGACGATTACCTCGACTTCGTCCGGACCGAGGGCGCCGCTGCGCGACCAGTGCATGCCTCGGCCCCGCATCGCGTCCGCGAGACCGCGCCGTCTCGGATCTGGGCCGCGTATGAGCAGGTGCGCAGCTACGAACCGATCCTGCGCTGGGCCGATGTCCCGACGCTGCACGACCTGCGGATCGCCGGAAAGTGGCTCCGCTACTCGCTCGAATTCGTCCAGGAGCCGCTCGGTGATGATGCGTTACCGCTCATCGCGAAGGTCACGGCGCTCCAGGACCATCTCGGGCTCATGAACGATGCCAGCGTCGCGGCCTCGATGACGCGGACCTTCCTTGTGGAACGGGCCGGCGAGCTGAGCAGCGCCGAGACGGCCGGCATCGGGCGCTACCTTGTCGACCGGGAGCGAGAGGTGGGACGGCTGCGGCGGACGATCGGTCCGACCTGGCGGCGTGTCGCCGGGCTCAGCTATCGGCGCGCCCTCGGGCGAGTCGTCGCGGACCTCTAACCCAGAAAGGCCCTACTCGCGCCAGCCGGCGGCGAGCATAGGTAGACGGTCCCGCCAGCCACGGCCGGCGTGATCCGCGATGAGGATCGCTCCTTCACGGATCCCCGCTTCGGATACGCGGACGGCATCGACGCCGTAGCGGCGCATGAGCGCGTCGACGATCACGGCGCCGGCCAGCAACAACGGACCGCGCTTGGGATTGATGAAATAGCGCTCGCTCACCGCGGCCGAGGGCATCGAGAGCAGCGTCGCGATCGCGCGGTCGACACCGCTCTGCGTGAGCACGGGGCCATCCACACCATCGACCGCGATCTTGAGCAGGTTCGACGCGGTGCCACCGACCGCGACGAGGTCCACGGGTCGCACATCGAGCGAACCGATGACCGTCGCGTCCGCCGCGGCGCGCATCGCCGCCACGGCACTCGCATCGGCTGGATCGGAGGTCGCGAACCGTGCCGTGAGGCGGCCGGATCCCAGCTGCAGACCCGCGGCGCGCGGGAGGCCACCGGGGGCCACGGCACAGAACTCCGAGCTGCCGCCGCCGATGTCCACGACGAGGGTCTCGGCGTTGACCTGCTGACCCCCGGTCACGCCGATCAGCGTCAGATATGCCTCCTCCTCGTGCGAGAGGACGTCGAGCGGGACGCCGGTGGCGTCCTCGACCTCGGTGACGATCCGGACGGCGTCACCCGCCCGGCGGATCGGCTCGGTGCCGAGGAACGTGATCCGTGCCGCATCGAGCGCCCGTGCTCGATCCGCGTAGCGCTGCAGCTCCCCGACCAGGGGCGCGCGCGCCGCTGGTCCGAGGTGCGCCTTCGAATCCACGGTCGTCCCGAGACCGAGGAAGACGGATTCGTCGGCGAGCGGCCGAAGTTGATGGCCGTGGATCGATGCGACCAGGAGATGGACGGAGTTCGACCCGAGGTCGACCGCCGCGCCTATCGACGGTCGGTCGGTCACGCGCCCTGGTCGGGCTCGCTCGACGGGGCGGCAGATCCCTCGTTCGACGCTGATCCGCTGTCCGACGACTCCTCGGCGGGCGCGGTGCCCGTTGCCTCAGACTCGGCCGAAGCCGTCTCCGCCGGAGCGGGTGGAGCGGGGGCCACCGGGGATGGATCCGGTGGCGGTGGCGGGCTGACGGGTCGGACGCCCGGATCGGGCGCCGACGCGGGCGACATCGTCGATGCGCCGGAGGCTGCCGGCGTGACGGACGGCTGCGGTGAAAGAGGCGGCGTCCGCTCGGGCGTGCGCGATGTGGACGGTGGCGAGCTCGTGGTGGGCGAGGCGGTCGATCGGACCGGCGCGGCGACCGACTTCGGCGGCGTCGGCGCCTTGGCAGGTGGCGACGCCTTCGGCGCGCTCGCCGGTTTGGCTGCCGCGGGTTTGGGTGCGTTGGCAGCGGCAGGCGCGGCGGCCTCGTCACGCGCGGGATCCGGTGCCCCGGACCCGGCCTCCTCCCCGATCCTGGCGATGATCGAAGCGACTTCAGTCGTCGCCGCAGCGGCCTCACGCTCGCGCTTCTCGAGCTTCTCCCGTGCGAGCTCGACCTGGCGCATCCGCTTGTCCGCCGTCGCCCGGGCGCGGTCGAGATCCTTGGTCAGCTTCTGGATCCGCCTCTTGGCCTTCTTCGGAGCCGATGCGGTCGCGGCCTTGGCAGCAGCGACGACGTCGTCGGCAGCGGAGGGCACCGCGGGGGTCACGGGCGTGGCGCGATCCTGTCCATTCGAGCGACTTCGATCGGTGCGCTTGTCGGCCATCGCCAGCTCCTGGGTATGGGTTTCGGGCGTTCGCAGCGGGGCGTGAACCGTACCACCGGAACATCGAACCGGCGACCGCCCTAGACCTCCCCGGAGGAAGTGCGAACACGACGTTAACGGGCCGTCGACGACTCGTTAGCGTCAACGCCCCACGGTCCCGCCATGGCGTCGTCGTCGTTCCCGACCTGGCTCGCGCTTTCGGACGGCGGCCCCGTGGCCGATCTCGCCAGCATCGTCGGGGCGCGGACCATCCAGATGACGACGGATCCGCTGCTCTTCGCCGACCTGCTCCGGTCCGCGCGGCCACGGGTCGCGATCATCTCGACGCCACCTGCCGGTCCTGCGGATATCGAGGTCGCGCTCGATGAGCGGCGACGACGGTCCTCCTTGCGTGTCGTCCTGATCAGCCCGCTCCTGGCGATCGCGCCGCGGCTGGACGCGCTTCGCGCTGGCGCTGACGAAGCACTGGCCGACACGATCGATCCGACCGAGCTCGGCGCCCGGCTGGCGCTTCTCGAGGAGCGCGCACGTCCAAAGCCCTCGACGGTAGTCATCGTCAGCAGCGACACCGAGCTCGACCTCGCCGCGCACGAGGTGCGCCGCAACGGCACCCTGGTCCATCTCCGCCCGAAGGAGTTCCAGCTCCTGAGCGTGCTCGCGTCACGTCCCGGGCGCGCGTATACGCGTCGGCAGCTGCTTGATCGGGTATGGGGCACGGGACATGACGGCGATCCCCGGACGGTGGATGTCCATGTCCGCTGGCTCCGCAGCAAGATCGAGCCCCGTCCCGAGGCACCGGTCCATCTCGTGACCGTCCGAGGGGTCGGCTACCGGCTGGACCCCGAGGGCCGCTAGGCGGGGATCGCCGCGGTCCCGCGCGGCCCGACGATCGTGTAGGTATCCAGCGGTCCGTACCCGCGGATCTGGACCGGGCCGACCGCTTCCGCCTCGAACTGGTCCTCGACCCTTCGCCAGGTCGCGGCACTGACCTGGATGCGACCGGGGACGCCCTGCGACTCCAGCCTGCTGGCGATGTTCACAGTCTCGCCCCAGATGTCGAACGCGAACTTCCGGCTGCCGATGACACCCCCGATGACCGGCCCCGAGTGGACGCCGATGCGCAACTGGAGCCCGGCGATCCGATCTCCCTCGTTCTCGGCCACATCGATCATCGCGAGCCCGAGATCGACCACGCGGGCTGCGTGGTCGCCGACCGGCTCGGGGATGCCTCCCGCGGCCATGTACGCGTCACCGATGGTCTTGATCTTTTCGAGCCCGCGCTCGGCTACGAGCTCATCGAAGCGCGCGAACAACCGGTCGAGCAGACCCACGACCTCGGCGGCCGGCAGTCGGGATGCGAGCGGAGTGAATGCGACGATGTCGGCGAACAGCACGGTGACGTCCGGATACGCGTCCGCGATCGTCCGCTCACCAGCGAGCAGGCGCCTCGAGATGGGCGTCGGGAGCACATTCCGCAAGAGCCCGTCGGCTCGGTCTCGCTCGGCCCTGACCGCGTCCGCCTGGCGGGTGATGACGATGTCCTGATAGAAGACGCGGCGGCGCGACTGCTCGAGCAAGCGGAGCGCGACGAGCGTCCCGGCGACCGCCGCACCGAAGATGAGCGCGTCAACCTCGAGGCTGCGACCCCGGTAGATCAGCGCCGCGACAACGAACCCGACGATGAGGACGGCCGAACGCCAGGCGGCGAACACGAACGCGGTCCGCGACACGAATCCGAAGACGAACAGCAGCATGATCGCGCTGACGCCGTAGCCCGGCAGGACGCCCCCCGTCGCTGCGAGCCACAGGATGACGAGGCCGTTCATCGAGGTGATGATCGACAGGACGGCGTGCTGCTGGTCGAGCGTCTTGAGTCCGTCCGAGAGCACGAACGCCGCCCAGTTCAACGCGGCGACCGCGAAACATACGCTGACGGCCCGTTCGATCGGGATCGGGGTGCCGGTCGGGACGACCACTGCGGCCAACAGCCAGAGCACGGCAGCCGCACCGGTCGCGATCCGAAAGCCCGTCAGGCTCTCGGCACCGCTCACCTGCTGATAGCGCCGCTCGAGGGTCTGGTCGAGGAAGCGCAGCGAGAGCGGACGCAGGGCACCACCGTGCCCGCCGAGGTCGCTCGCATCGCGAGCGCTCGGCTGTGGCGTTCTTTCTATGACATCGTCGGGCCGTGGATGCACGGCGGTCCGCGCTCGGAGCCCAAGAGAGATGCTCATCGTTCACCCCTTCTCGATCGAAGAGCATGTCGCGACAGCCGTCGCGGCACAGCCCCAAGTCTCCGAGGGGATCAACGATCGGTCATCGGCCTTCCGGCAGCGATCGACCGGCCGAATGACGTAGTCGATCCGGCGACCACGAAGGGACGCGTTTCGCGCGAGGAGGCTCGGGGTGCGACCCGGCGTTGCCGGCCGCACCCCGCGCTTCTCTCAGTTGCCCAGACGCCTCGCCGTGCCGTCGACCGGCGCCGTGAGCTCGATGCCCATGGTCGCAAGGATCGTCGGCATGACGTCCGTGGTGTGGAATGTGCGTCCGGTCGAGACGCCATAGGCGAGGCTCGGCGCCCAGAAGACCATCGGCACGCGCTGGACCGACTCCTGGGCCCCGCCGTGGTCGCCATAGACCCCGTAACTCGTCTTGTCGTGCATGAGCACCACGATATCCGGACCACTCGGGGCGGCCACGGTGTCGACGATCTCCTGCCCATGGTCCTTCCACCAGTCCTTCTCGGACTGACTCATCTTGTTCGTCCCGAAGAGCGTGAAGCCGCTCCCCGACCGGTAGTACGACGCGGTCGAACCGGGCAACTGCAAGCCGGCCGCGGCGGCTTCCTTCATCTTTGCCTCGGTACGGTTCAGCAGCCACGCCTCGACAGCCGTCGACCCGTAGACGAAGGCCAGGTTGTTGGTGTCCCGGAGCGGCTGCAGGGCCGGTGACGGGTTGTTGTACGTCGTCGTGTCGGGGCAGCTGGTCGAAGGCGCGCACGCGCCGGCGTCATAGACGCCGTTCGGCGCGTAGTACCAGTTCGTGTCACCCGCGCCCGACGTCGTCTTGCCGTTGAACGCTTGGCCGTAGGTCGCGCCGTGATCGGCCGTCAGGACGACGAGGGTCTCGCCGCCCTTGGCCGTATCCACGGCCTTGACCTTGTCGAGCAGCTTGCCGAACTGGACGTCGGCATTCGCTGCCGCGCACTTGACGTGGGTCTGCTCGGCTCCGGTGGTGCAAGTCCCGCCCCCGTTGTCGTTCTGGGCACCCCACATGTGGCCGGCTTTGTCGATCGCGCCGAGCGTCACGAACATCCCGGACCACGGCTCGTCCATCATCGCGATGGCGGCGTCGGCCACCCACGTGTCACCGCCGAGATGTCCCGCCTGCGCGGACGCGTCGGTGCCCGGGAAGAACCGGTTGCCGTCCTCGGGATACATCCATGAAGGCGGCGCGGTCTTCGTGCCGTAGTCGTTACTGCTGCTGGAGTTGATGAAGAAGCGGCCGCAGGCGCCGCTGCCCTTGCCAGGCGTCGTGAGGTACGACGGGACGTTCTTGCCCGTGGGCTCACGGAACTGTCCGTTGGTTCCAGCGCCATCGACACTCAGGTTCGGGCAGCCGGTCGCGACCGAGACGTCAGTGCGCCGGCTGGACAACCGGACCGCGATGTCGCCGTGAGAGGCGGTGGCGGATTCGACCGCGTAGGACTTCTCGCCGACGGTGATGAACTTGGTGCCCGGGTAGGCGGTGTGGAGATAGTCAGCCAGCTTCGGGTACCCCTCGTGATCCACGAGCGTGCCGAAGTCGGTGAGGCTTAGATCGCCGGTGATGTGCATCGCATCAACGCCCTTGCCGAAGAGGTTGGCGCTGTCGCGATAGGCCTCGTCCACCCAGCCCATATGGCGCGGCGACTGGCCGGACGTGATGACGTTGTGGGCGATGACGGTCTCGGACGCCATGTAGCCGAGGTAGGCCTGCTTGAATTCCGTGCCGGCATCGCGGATGCGCCGGAAGTTGGGCATGTCGAACTTGTCGGCGTAGGCCGGGACCATCTGGTCGAACAAGACGATCAGGACCCGCGTCGGCGGGGGCGCTGGGTTGACCGGCGGCCCGGCTGCTCGAGTGGCGCCGGCCGCGCCAAAGCTCGATACCGCAAGGAGCGCGAGGGTCGCGAGGACGGTGAGCTGACGTCGGTGGCGCACCACGGATCCCTCCTCCGCGATCGCCGACACTGGCCGTCGGGCCGGCCCTTGTCCGGCGATGGTCGGGCGAGTCTACGCCGGGGCCATCGGCCGATGTTCACGAGATGTTCACTTCGGTGCGTGCGCGCACCGGCCTCGGATGCTCGCGGCCTTGGATCGCTGCCGAGCTCGACACGCCCTTGACGCGCCACAGGCGCACGGTCGCATTTAACCGACCCTTAACGCATCGAAAAGGGGCCGTTGACGCCAGGTTTCGAAGGTTCCCCTGTCTAGGAGGGTAGCTCTCCGAGTCAGGTCGCCCTGCCGCGACCACGTAGGAGGAACCATCGAGTGATCATCAGCACGAAGCGCATCGGCGCACTCGCGGTCGCGGCCGCGTTCGCGCTCGGCGCCTGCAGCAGCGGTGGTGGGGCAACGACCGCGCCCAGCACGGCACCGAGTGCACAGTCCAGCTCAGCAGCGAGCCCCGAGGCGAGCGCCTCAGCGGGCGGCGCCGCGGCGGTCACCTGCGCCGACGGCAAGATCACGGCCCTTGGCTCGACCGCGCTGCAGCCGGTCGTCGACGCCGCGGCGAAGCAGTTCGTCGCGGCGTGCCCAGGCGCCACCATCGACGTCCAGGGCGGCGGCTCCGGGACCGGTCTGACCCAGGTCTTCCAGGGCGGTGCCGACATCGGCAACTCCGACGTCGCTGCAGAGAAGAAGCTCAAGCCGGAAGAGGCCGCCGCGCTCGTCGATCACATCGTGGCTCGTCAGGGCTGGCTGATGATCGCGAGCAAGGACGTCGCCAACGTGACGAACCTGACCTCGCAGCAGGCGACCGACATCTGGACCGGCAAGATCACCAACTGGAACCAGGTCGGCGGGCCCGACCTTCCGATCGTCCTCGTCCTGCGCCCTGAGTCGTCCGGCACACGTGCCGTCTTCAAGGAGAAGGTTCTCGGGGGCGCCGCGGAGGCGGCCGGCCAGGCCTTGACCGAGGACTCGAGCGGTGCTGTCGCACAGGGTGTCGCCCAGACCCCCGGCGCGACCTCGGTGCTCGCGTTCGCGTACTTCGCCGCCAACCAGGGCGATCTCGTCGGCATCTCGCTCGACGGCGTCGAGGCCAGTGTCGACAACCTCACCAACGGCACGTACAAGCTCCAGGACAATGGGCACATGTACACCAAGGGTGAGCCTGACGGTCTGAAGAAGGCGTTCCTGGACTACATGCTCAGCGACACGGTCCAGAACACCCTGCTTCCCTCCCTCTCCTACGCCCCCGCCAGCGAGTAAGCAGCTCCTCCTCCCCATCGGACGACCCCGTCCTCGGAGCGGGGTCGTCCGTTACCCTTTCCCGGCACGGATCCGCCGCGCCCGGTCCGACATCACCCGGAGATCACCCGCGTGAGTACCGCCGTCTTCACTGACAGGCAGGCGATCAGCCGACCATCGACACTCCGCGAGCGACTCGACCTGTCGCGTCGCATGACGTTCATCGCGGCGATCGTCGTGGTCCTCCTCGTCGGACTGCTCCTGAGCTTCATCGCCTGGAACGGGATCCAGCTGTTCATCCGGGCCTCGGTCCCGCTGCTGTCGATCCTGTCACCCGATTGGGCTCCCTCGACGGATCAGTTCGGGATCCTGCCGTTCATCCTGGGGACGATCGGGGTGATGGTCGTCGCCGCGATCATCGCGACGCCCCTGTCGGTCGGGCTTGCCCTGTTCATCGCCGAAGTGGCGCCGACCTGGGCACGCAACATCATCCGTCCGGCGATGGAGATCTTCGTCGGGATCCCGAGCGTCGTCTACGGATGGCTTGGACTGACGATCCTCGTCCCGTTCCTGCGAACCAACTTCAACGCGGTCGGCTTCAACCTCGGGTTCAGCTGGTTCGCGGGATCGCTCGTGCTCGCCCTGATGGTCCTGCCGACGATCGCCAGCATCAGCTACGACGCGCTGATCGCGGTGCCCGGCGATCTGCGCCAGGCCTCACTGGCGCTCGGCACGACCCGTTGGCAGACGCTCCGGCACATGCTGCTCAGGGCGGCGAGCACGGGGATCATGACGGCGGTCGTGCTGGGCATGATGCGTGCCGCCGGTGAGGCGCTCGCCGTCCAGATGGTCATCGGCAACCGACCGGTCGTGCCCACCTCGCTCACCCAGCCGATCACGACCCTGACATCACAGATCACGCTCGATATGGGCAATACCGTCGGCGGATCGGCATGGAACGACGCGCTGTGGACGATGGGCCTCGTGCTCCTCGTGATGTCGCTTGGGTTCGTGTCGTTGGTCCGGTACCTCGGGCGTCGGAGTCAGCTCTCATGAACCGCTCCCTGCTCGCCGACCGGATCGCCACCATCACGCTCTGGGCGATCGCGCTGTTCGTCGTCGCGCTGCTCGCCGGGATCATCATCCATTTCCTGTGGGCGTCGATCGGCACGCTCAGCATCGATTTCCTCACGAGCGATCCGAGCGATTTCGGCGTAGGGGGCATCGGCCCACTGCTCTGGAACTCGGTGTACATGCTCGTCCTGACCCTGATCCTGACGGTCCCGCTCGGCATCCTCGGCGGCATCTACATGGCCGAGTACGCACGGCCGTCACGCATCACCAACACGATCCGCTTCTGCCAGGAGCTCATCAGCTCGGTCCCCTCGATCGTCGTGGGACTCTTCGGGCTCGCCCTCTTCGTTAACGCGACGGGATGGGGCTTCACGGCGATGGCCGGCGCACTCGCGCTGACGGTCTTCAACCTGCCCCTGATGGCCCGTCTCGTCGAACAGGCGATCCGCGCGGTCCCCGACGACGAGCGCCAGGCCAGCCTCGCCCTCGGGGCGTCGAAGTGGACGACGATCACGCATGTCGTCCTGCCGATCGCCATCCCCGGCCTCGTGACAGCGGTGATCCTTTCCGCCGGACGGATCTTCGGCGAAGCGGCAGCGTTGATCTTCACCGCAGGTCTCGCGACGCCGACGAACTACGACTTCTCGAACCTGAACATCTTCGACTCGCGCTCGCCGTGGAGTCCGTTCCGGTCGACCACGACGCTCGCCGTCTACATCTGGAAGATCAACTCCGAGGGCCTCGGCAGCTTCGTCCGGGAGATCGCCGACGCGAGTGCGGCCGTCCTCGTGATCATGGTCCTCTTCTTCAACCTCGCTGCCCGAGCA
>Ga0207648_10002172_pt1 | contig 21314 bp, 22 predicted proteins | sample KBSMisM32_FD_184310 | JGI IMG/M metagenome (GOLD analysis project Ga0207648, IMG submission 184310) | Miscanthus rhizosphere microbial communities from Kellogg Biological Station, Michigan, USA - KBS Miscanthus M3-2 (SPAdes) (version 2) | ecosystem: Host-associated > Plants > Roots >...
GTTGGCGCAGCGCTGCACATCCTGCGAATAGACGTGGCCGTCGCGACCCACGTTGGAGCCTATCGCCGCCCCCGCCACCGCTCCGCCTGCCGTCGCAACGTCGCGGCCGCGTCCACTGCCGACCTGATGTCCAAGCACGCCGCCAATCACCGCGCCGACGATCGCGCCAGGAACGTTCGCCCCACCGCGATCATCGGCGATCTGCTGACGCTCGACCCAGCAGCGCTGCTCGGCCGCACCCACGACCGCATGGACCGAAGTCACGTTCGCCTGATAGAGGCGCTCATCCGGCCTGTGGCGATACGCGTAATTGGGTTGCTCCATCGGAGGCGTTGCCTCGTAGGCCTGGCTCGCGCCGCTGAAGGGCCGCACCGAGGAAATGCTGTTGTTCAAGCCCATCGACTGGAGCGAATCGTAGCTCCCGGGCCGCAGCACGACGCATTTACCCCGGTACTTTATGTCTTCGCAGACTTCCCACCGTCCATTGTCGACGACGGCGGAGGACGCACGATCGTTGAACCCGAACTTGGTCAAATCGCCGACGTTGTCCCCGGCCGTGAAAGCCTGCCCGCGGAACCCTTGACGCTCGTAGAACGTGACATTGGCTGCCGCGTGAGCGGCGACGACAATGCCGGCCAAGCCTAACGCTAGTTTCAGTTGCTGTCGCATGCGAACCTCCAGTGGTTGAGTCTTGATGCGGATCGTCTCTCAGGCCGGTAGAGCGGCCGGCGGCAACGCCATTTTCGCGCCCGCGTGCATGCACTCGGGATGCCCGCAGTTGCAGGCATCGTCGGCTGCAGCCTCGCTCGCGCCAGCCTGCTCCATGCAGTAGTCGCTGCAAAAGCGTTCACCGGTTGCGACCGTGCAGACGCAATCGGGATGCGCGCACTTCGCAAGCATCGCGATCGAGCCTGCCACTTCCGTCTGTACCGATTCCATGATGACGTCCTTGTGTCATGGGACAGGTGAACGATAGTCGACCGTCGATAGCGCGCCTATCGTCCGGCGGCCCATCTCCGGGTCAGACAGTCCCTACAAGGTATTCGCCGCGCGCCCAGGGAGGCAACAACGGTGCGCGGGCGATGGCGGCGTACGCCAGCGACGGCGCTCGCTACTGCGGGTCGATGTCGAGCTCTTTCGCGACGCGCCTCGGAATTGGGCCGCCGCCCGCTTCGACGGAGATCTGCAGGATATTGCGCAGCGCCGTCACGCCCTCCTCGATGGCCGCACAGGCGTCCCGGGCCTTCTGCGCCGATAGAATCAGCGTATCGGGTGGAACCGCGCAGTCGCACGTCAGGTCGACGGCGAGCGCCGCCAGCGCGTCGAGGACCTTGCACACTTCGGCGGCCGTCGCGCTGGTCGCTGTGTTGTCGGAGAGCTCGCTCATGCGTGATTGCAGTTCGGTTTGGCGTATCGCCGGTGGTCGTCCACAAGCTGGGTGATCACTCGAAACATCCGGGCGATCTCGCTGCTCTTGTCGAAAAAATAGGCGGCGCCCAAGCGCGCGGCGCGTCCCGGATGGGGGGCCATGGTGAAGTTGGTCAGCACGATCGAGAGCGGCAATCTCGCGCTTTGCATCGCCACGCCTTCCAGAACATCATACCCCGTGCCGTGTTGCAGCAGCAGATCGACGATGATCGCATCCGGCTTCGTTTCGACGATTTCGGCGATCGCTTCCTCGGCGCTGTCCGAGTGGCCGACGACGAACGTGCCCGGGATGGCAGCCAGCATCTCCTGCAGCAGGCGGAGAAGGATGCTCGAATCCTCGACAAGGTAGACGCGATACGCCCGTTTCGGCGCAGCCTGAGACTCGATCATCGTATATTGGGCGGGCGGAGCGGGGCTCAATCCTGCGAAACTATCGGATATCCCCAAACGGCGATGTAGGACAGTGCCTACACCGAATGTAGGGCATTTCGCCCCGCCGACATGTGGGGATTGCTGGTACGTCCAACGGCCGCCGAGGCGGGCTATCCCGCACTCGGAACTGGCTCAGTCTCACTTGTGCCGCGTGAACGCGTCGCGCGCTTTGACCCCGGCATCGGTGTTGTCGGTAAAAAACCCGTCGATCCCGGCGGCGAGGAACATCCTGACTTCCTCCTGCAGGTCGCCCCGGGCATTGGGGTCCGCGCCAGTCCGCAGGTTGGCCGGCAAGAACTGGTTTTCGACGCGGAACGTATACGGATGTACGGCCAAGCCGGCGGCGTGCGCGTCGCGCACGAAGGTCGTGGCGTTGTCGGAAGAGAGAACGCCCCCCGGTGTCGGGATCACGTAGCTCTTTGGCGGCCCGACGCCATCCGCATACGCTGCAATCTGCGCCAGGCCGGCCGCGGTGGCCATCTGCCCGTAGGTCAGCGTTTCGCCTGCGGCGACGACATCGTACGGGCGCGCATTGGCACTGCCGAAGAGTTGCACCAGCGGAATCTTCGTCATGCGCGCAAGCTCCTTCAGGTTCGCCACCTCGAACGACTGAATGTATACGCGCCCCGATTCGCCCTCGTACCCGTTCTTCCTGAGCACTTTGACCAGCGCCTCCTCCATGTTCAATCCGAGGCTTCGCGTGTACGTGGAATGCTTCGTTTCGGGATAGATCCCGATTTTGCGGCCGGTCGCGTGCTCCAGCCCCTTGGCGAGGTCTATCGCTTCCTGCAGCGTCGGAATCCTTAGCTGGTCGTCGAGGCGCGCATTCGCCGGGCGCACCGCCGGGATGCGTTCGCGCGCCTTCAATTGCTTGATTTCGGCGAGCGTGAAATCCTCGGCCCACCAGGCGTTGACCGACGTGCCGTCAAGCACCTTCGTCGTCTTGCGCGCAGCGAACTCCGGATGGGCCGCGACGTCGGTCGTATCGTCGAGTATCGGCTCATGCCGCGCGATGAGTTCCCCGTCCTTGGTCATCACGAGGTCGGGCTCGATGAAATCGGCGCCCTGGAACACCGCGAGCGCGTAGCCGGCCAACGTGTGCTCGGGCACGTAGCCCGCGGCGCCGCGATGTCCGATCACGATCGGAGTCGCCGCTTGTGTTCGCGGCTCCTTCGCGAGTGCGTGGCCAGCCCCGCCACCGAGCAGCAGAACCAGCAACGCCATCCACGCGACGATGCGAAATTGGCGGATGCGATTCATCGTCGGGATCGTGTTCCTGCGCTGCCCGCTACATCCTGCCCGCTCATCATACGACCCCGGGATTTGGCGCCATCGCGTGAATGTTTTACGCACTGCGTTTCACCAATCGCGGCATTTGGGTCATCGTCATCCTGCATAACTGATTGTTCTGTCAACAAATCACCTACATGGCATGCGATATGCGTGGTACCGCTTGCCATGCTCAAGATCGAATTGGCCGATCCGCCCACCGGCACCGAACCGACGCCTCGGTTCGCGACCGATGCCGAGGTTGCGATCGCGCAACGGCTGCGGCACAAGCTCGAGGAGATCTACCTCGGACAGGCGGTCGACGCCGAAGAGTTGCTCGCGCAACCGACCGACGTGCACGAAGTGCATTGAGGCTCCGGAATATCGCGGAGTCTCCCAGGTCGTTCAGCGAACAGGCGATCAAATCCAAGGAACAAATCGGCAGCCCCTTGTTCGACTGCGTCGCTGCCGACGAAAACCGCACAAAAGAAGCGGGCCCGCCGCGGGCAGATGATGCGCCCGCCGCGAGCCCGCGGCCCATCTGGATGCTGAATTAGCTCTTGAGCTTGATCTTCACGCCGCCGGGGCCGAGCGTCAGCCGGGCGCCCTTCTGGGTACCGTGCAGGCGAAGGATCACGCCCTTCTCGTTCTTCATGACAACGTCGTTCTCACCCTTGATGACGGCAGCCCCGATTTCGGCTGAGGCATATGTACCGTTGAAATCGGCCAGGTTCTTCAGGTCGAAGACTTCACCCGTCGTCTTCACTTCGGATATGCCGAGGTCGACGACGCTCAAGCCCTCGACCGAGAATGCCTGTGGCTTGCCGCCAAAGGTCAGCGTGCCATCTCCCCACGTCACGCCGATGCCGACGGCCACCGATTTGCTGGTCAGCGTGACCGTTCCGGACGGCGCCTTCTCGGCCGCAATCGCCATCGAGAAAAGGGCGACGCAACCCAGCGCGACCAGCCACTTCGACTTCCAATTCTTGTTCATGCATTGCTCCTGAATGTTGAAGATGGGGGCATTATCCGGACGGATGATTGCCCGCGTCCGTGTCGCAAAACCGCGACACCTGGCGCGTGCCGCCGCGCCGTTCGACGGGAGCGCTGCCTGGAGGCTGCACCCTGATCGTCGACTTACCGCCAACTGCAGCGGCGACACCGCGTTGGACGAATTGTAAACGATGAAGTTCGGGCCGGCTTCTCCTTGGCGATGATGCGTTGGGAAACTGCGTCGTCCAGATCGCTCGTGCAAACTGATTGCATCCGGGGCGAAAACGCATTCTTCGGACAACGTTGGCGCCATTCTCTCCTTATTTTTCAATATCTTGGCGAGGTTTTCGGCGCGAGCTGGACGTGCGTCCTGGCGTTGCGGCGTCGGCGAGCCCAACAGCACTCTTACTCGTGTTTTTTCTTGGCGTCCCCAGGGGGATTCGAACCCCCGTACTCACCGTGAAAGGGTGATGTCCTAGGCCTCTAGACGATGGGGACCCGGAGCGACCGCAAGCCCGTTCTCGAACAGCTTTGCAGATTTTGTGTGGTGGAGGTAAGCGGGATCGAACCGCTGACCTCTTGCATGCCATGCAAGCGCTCTCCCAGCTGAGCTATACCCCCACGGCCAACACGAAATTATACGAGGCGGGGCCTGCTTGTGCAATCCGAAGCCGTCTGCAGCCATCTCGCGGCGCGATACAGTCGGCTATTATCCGACGCTCCGTCGAGCGGAATCCGATTCCGATATGCGCAGTTTCGATGCCCCTGCCCTCCACTGAGAACACCACCGCCGTGGATCTATCCGGCCGCGCGATTCTGGTGACGGGCGCGTCGGGTGGTCTCGGCAGGGCGTTGTCGCTGGCCTGCGCCAGGCAGGGAGCCACCGTCATCCTTCACGGACGCGTCGTACGCAAGCTGGAGGCGATCTACGACGAGATCGTCGCCGCGGGCCATCCGCAGCCGACGATTCTTCCGCTCGATCTCGCGCTTGCATCCGCCGACGATTTCGGCAACGTCGCAGGCGCGATTCGCTCGCAGCTCGGCCGGCTCGACGGCCTCGTGCACACGGCGGCGTTCCTGGGCTCGCTCGGGCCGATCGAGCACCAATCGTTCGATGCGTGGCAGAAAGTGCTGCGCGTGAATCTTGCTGCCGCGATGGCACTTACAAGATCGGCGATGCCGCTGCTTTCCGCTGCGCCGGACGCATGCGTGCTCTTCACGCTCGACACGCGTGGCGAGAATCCGCGCGCCTACTGGGGCGCCTACGGCGCAGCCAAGTCCGGCCTCTCGACGCTCGCCACCATCCTGGCGGACGAGTGGGAAAACCGCCCGAACCTTCGCGTGAACGCAGTCGTGCCCGGTCCCATGCGCTCACCCCTTCGCGCCTTGACGCACCCGGGCGAGGATCGGGCAGCACTGCCCGAACCTGAGTCCATCGTGCCCCTCTACCTCCACCTCTTGGGCGTGCAGACGAAAGCCGAAAGCGGGGTCCTCATCGATGCACAGGCGTGGCGCGCAGGTCACGCGGCTTCATCCTCCCTTGCCGCCTCGGCGCCTCTCGGCCGGCCATAGCGAAGCGCGACGCGCAGGCGCCTGAATTCTTCCGGCGCCAGCATGTCGGGAAAGACGACGATCGCCGGCGCGGGACGCCACAACGGCATTCCGTCGGGCTGCCAGACGATGGTCGTCAACCATGTACCGACAAAGGAATCATCGAGTATCGTCCCCGCACGCGAGCGTCCGTCGAGGGCCGTCACGGTGATCCTGCGATCCATGCCGACATGCATGAGCGCCGGGACGCCGCGGCCAGTGCAGCGCCAGAGCCCCTTCACGAGCACGACCAGAATGACTGCTGCGCAAGGCAAGAGCAGCAGCAGCGGCAGAGGCAGTGCGGCGAGGAGCACAGCGGAGAATGCGCACGCAGACGAGACCGCGGCGCAGCCGACGCGGGACGGGCGCGGAGCAAGGCGAAGGCGCTGCGGCAGTTGCATCGCCCATTGAATGCTGCGGGGGAGCCGGCAGCAATCCGCCAGGCGACCGATCAGACTTTCTTCCCCGCGAGCATGAGCCAGGTGGCGACGGCCGTGTCCGGGTTCAGGGAAATGCTCTCGATCCCTTGCGCGACGAGCCATTGCGCGAGATCGGGATGGTCGGAGGGTCCCTGCCCGCAGATTCCGGCGTATTTGCGGGCCTTGCGGCACGCTCCGATCGCCATCGAAAGCATCGCCTTTACCGCATCGTCGCGCTCGTCGAACGAGGCCGCAATCGCGCCGCCCGCATCGCGATCGACCGCGAGCGTCAACTGCGTCATGTCGTTGGAGCCGATCGAAAAGCCGTCGAAATGCTCGAGGAAGCGGTCGGCGAGCAGCGCGTTGGACGGTATTTCGCACATCATGATGACGCGCAGCCCGTTGCGACCGCGCGCGAGTCCCTGCGAATCGAGGAGTGCGATCACCTGCTCCGCCTCCGAAATCGTGCGCACGAACGGAATCATCACTTCGACGTTGGTGAATCCCATGTCGTCGCGGACGCGCTTGATCGCATCGCACTCGAGCGCGAAGCAATCCCGGAACTCGCGCGCGATGTAGCGCGACGCGCCTCGGAAGCCGAGCATCGGATTTTCTTCGTGCGGCTCGAAGCGCTGGCCGCCGATCAGGTTCGAATACTCATTGGACTTGAAGTCCGACAGGCGGACGATCACTTTTTTCGGCCAGAACGCCGCCGCGATCGTGGCCACGCCCTCCGTGATCTTGGCGACGTAGAACTCCGTGGGGCTCGAATAGCCGCCGATGCGCTTGCGGATCTCGTCCTGCAACTGGGCGGGCTGCCCCTCCAGGTCGAGCAGCGCCTTGGGATGAATGCCGACATTCTTGTTGATGATGAACTCGAGACGCGCGAGGCCGACACCCTCGTTCGGCAGCTCCCGGAACTCGAACGCGAGCTCCGGATTGCCGACGTTCAGCATGATCTTCGTCGGCACCGGCGGCATCCGGTCGAATGCCACCTCGACGATCTCGACGTCGAGAATTCCGGTGTAAACGTTGCCGGTGTCGCCTTCGGCGCACGACACCGTGACTGAAGCGCCATCCGCCAGCGCTTGCGTCGCATCGCCGCACCCAACCACCGCCGGAATGCCGAGCTCGCGGGCGATGATCGCCGCGTGACACGTGCGCCCGCCACGATTCGTGACGATCGCCGCCGCGCGCTTCATCACCGGCTCCCAGTCGGGGTCGGTCATGTCGGCGACGAGCACGTCGCCCGCTTTCACCTTGTCCATTTCGTCGGGCGACTTGATGAGGCGGACGACGCCGTGCCCGATCTTTTGCCCGATCGCGCGACCGGTGGCGAGCACGTCGGAACGTGATTTCAGCCGGAAGCGGCGGAGCTTGCCCGCGCCTTCGCGCGACTTCACGGTCTCGGGTCGCGCCTGCAGGATGTAGAGCTTTCCGTCGACGCCATCCCGACCCCATTCGATATCCATGGGTCGTCCGTAGTGCTTCTCGATGGTGACGGCATAGCGGGCGAGCTCATGCGCATCCGCGTCGCTGATCGAGAACAGGCGACGATCGGCTTCCTCGACGTCGACGGTCGTGGTCGAGTGCCCCGCCTTCTCGCCGCTGCCGAAGACCATTCGCAACGCCTTCGCACCCAGCGTCTTGCGCAGGATGGCCGGTCGCCCCGCGGCGAGGTTCGGCTTGTAAAGGTAGAGTTCGTCGGGATTCACGGCGCCTTGCACTACCGTCTCGCCAAGCCCGTACGCCGAGGTGATGAACACGACCTGGTCGAAGCCGGATTCGGTGTCGAGCGTGAACATCACACCCGCTGCGCCGAGATCGCTCCGGACCATCTGCTGGATGCCCGCCGACAACGCAACCTCGGCGTGAGCAAATCCTTGGTGAACACGATAGGCCATGGCCCGGTCGTTGTAGAGGCTCGCAAATACTTCCCGTATCGCATGAGAAATATTGTCCAGGCCTTTGATATTAAGAAATGTTTCCTGCTGACCCGCAAACGAGGCGTCCGGCAGATCCTCAGCCGTGGCAGAAGATCGGACGGCCCAGGTCGCCTTGGGCGAGCCTTCGGCGAGCTTGCGATAGGCCTCCGCGATGTCCGTCTGGAGCGCCGCGGGAAGCGGCGCCGAAACGATCCACCGGCGTATCTCAGCGCCGGCCTTTGCGAGCGCCGTCACGTCGTCGACATCGAGATTGGCTAGCCGCTCTTCGATGCGCGCTGCAAGGTTGTCCTGGGCGAGAAACTCGCGGAATGCAAACGCCGTGGTGGCGAAGCCCCCCGGGACACGGATGCCTGCATTCGCGAGCTGGCTGATCATCTCGCCCAGCGAGGCATTCTTGCCGCCGACCTGGTCGACGTCCGTCATCCGCAGACGGTCGAAAGGAATTACCCGTGGGTGTTCATTCATTCGGGGGAATCTTCCGGGAGGGCCGCACTGCAAGGCGGCCAGGCGATTCGAAACTTTGCGATTTTACCGCGCTTCGGCAGCGCGCCGACCCAAGGCAGGAATTCTGGCGACACAAAAAACAAACCCGCCGAGGGCGGGTTTGCATCGATGAAGATCGAATTGAGCGTCAGGAGGTGCTGCTTCCCGGATGGGTGTCCACGTGAATGGGCAAGTCGATCGAATCGGCGGCGCCGGCGCCGACGAGCTCGGGGCCGGTCGCCGGCCCGGAATCCGTTTCGGGATGCCTGCCCTTTACCGCGCGGCGCAAGCTCCGATACAGATCGGGATGCGACGACTTCAGATAACTGATGATTTCGAAGTCGACGCGCTTGACCTGCGACAGGTCCACCTGCTCGACGTGAACGAGCCGGAGCAACTCCCGCACCGGCTTCGGCATTTCGCGTCCGCTCTCGTACCGGGAGCCGCCGCTTTGAGTGACGCCGATTTGCGTCCAGAACTGCTCTTGGTTGAGCCCGAGGCGGCGCCGAATTTCACGCGGATTCAGGACACGGTCGAAGATCTTCATGTCACCAATTTATACCCAGAATTGACGTTCGGCGACGCGTCGTGTGCGCGTTCTTGTGCGGCCGCGGAGGCGGGGCCATACCAACGGCATATTCTTTGCCCAGATCCCCCACAGGCGCAAGGGCCACCCGTCTGTTCGGACCTGCCGCTCCGCCAGTTTGTTGCAAATCGGCACCTATTTCCAGGGACTGGCCGAACCACCGACTCCGGGGCAGATCCGCGGCAAAACCCTCCCCCTGCTAGAATCGGGACGTTTTCTCGCACGCTGGTCATGTCGCGGCGTCCCCGCCATCGCCCCGAGAAATAGCCGCTTCGATGCTCCACTACGACCTCCACTGCCACTCAACGCATTCCGACGGCCTGTTTGAGCCGGCGGCGGTCGTCGCCCGCGCCGCGGAACGCGGCGTTGACGTGCTCGCGCTGACCGACCACGACGTCGTGAGCGGCGTGCGCGAGGCACAGGAGGCGGCTCGCGGGGCGGGGATCGCCTTCGTCTGCGGCTCCGAGCTCTCCGTGACCTGGAAGGACATCACGATTCACGTCGTCGCTCTCCGGATCGACCCGGACAACGCGGCATTGATCGAAGGACTCGCCAGCATTCGCGGGGGGCGCGCGGCCCGCGCCCGGCTGATGGCCGACGGCCTTGCGGCGTTCGGCATTGCCGGCGCGTACGAAGGAGCGATGAAGTTCGTGACGAACGAAGAGCTCGTGTCGCGCACCCACTTCGCCCGGTTCCTCATCGAGGCGGGCTATGCGAAGGACGGCAAGGACGTCTTTGCCCGGTATCTCACGCCCGGCAAGCCGGGGCACGTCGCGCACGAATGGGCGACGTTGTCGCAGGCGATTGGCTGGATCCACGCGGCGGGCGGCCAGGCCGTCCTCGCGCATCCTGGCCGCTATCGCGTCACGCCCACCGGCATGCGGCATCTGCTCTCCGAATTCCGCGATTCTGGCGGCGATGCGATCGAAATCCTTTCGCCGTCGCATACGCCCGCGCAGTATCAGGAGTTCGCGACCCATGCCCGGGTCCTCGGGCTGCGCGGGTCCTGCGGCTCCGATTGGCATGGTCCGGGCGAAGGCTGGATGGATCTCGGCGATCTCCCCGATTTTCCCGCGAGCGTGGTGCCGGTTTGGAAGGACTGGTAGGCCGGCGAATGCCGTGCGCCGGCCGACGATCACGGCATGCCAGTTCGCCGCACCGTCTTTTTCGTCTCCGACCGCACCGGCATTACGGCCGAAATGCTGGGCAACAGCCTGCTGTCGCAATTCGAGGAAATCGAGTTCGCCCGGCTGACGATCCCCTTTGTCGACTCGCCGGAGAAGATCGCCTCGGTCATCGAGCAGATCAACGACACTACGGCCCGCGAGGGTCGGCCGGCGATCGTGTTCAGCTCCATCGTCGACGACGCGATGAGCGAGACGATCAGGCGCAGCACGAACGCGCTGTCGCTCGATCTCTTCCAGGTGTTCATCGCACCGCTCGAGACCGAGCTCGGCGCGAAGAGCTCGCACGCGGCGGGGCGCTCGCATGGCATCGCCAACAGCCACGAATATTTCGCGCGGATGGATGCGATCAACTTCGCGCAGGCGCACGACGATGGCGCCGCCACCCGGGAGCTCGGCCGGGCGCAGTTGATCCTCGTGGGCGTCTCGCGCTGCGGCAAGACACCGACTTCGCTCTACCTCGCGATGCAGTTCGGCATCCGGGCGGCGAACTTTCCGCTGACGCCCGAGGATTTTTCCGACCGCGCCCTGCCGGCCTCGCTGCTGCCGCACAAGGACCGCCTGTTCGGGCTCACGATCAATTCGGAGCGACTGCACAAGATCCGCGAGGAGCGGCGCCCCGGCAGCCAGTATTCGGCGCTCGACAACTGCCGCTATGAAGTGCGCGAATGCGAGCGGCTGATGGAGCGCGAAGGCATACCCACGCTCGACACGACGGAAAAGTCGATCGAGGAAATTGCAACGACGATTCTCTATCGCGCGAAGCTTCGCCGGCACGTCTATTGAGCCGCCGTCGGCAGGCGCGCTGCACCCAACCCCCGAAATCACTGGAAGCGCATGCCCACTCCTCACTCCAACATTCACGCCGTCCAGGGCCTCTGGTGCGCCATGCTGACGCCGATCGGCCGCGACGGAGGCGTCGACCGCGAGCGTTTCGCGCAACATGCGAAGTGGCTGCTGGCGCAAGGCGTCGACGGCGTCGCGCCGTTCGGAACGACGGGTGAAGGCCAGTCGTTTTCGATGGCCGAGCGCGCGGACGGCCTCGCGGCTTTGCTCAAGGCGGACGTACCCCCCGACCGGGTGGTGGCCGCCACCGGCTGCGCCGCGCTCACCGAGACGATTGCGCTGACGCGGGAAAGCGTGCAGTCCCGTTGCGCCGCGTGCCTCGTGCTGCCGCCGTTCTTTTTCAAGGGCATGTCCGACGACGGATTGTTCGCCTGGTATGCACGCCTGATCGAAGCCGTCGCCGATCCGCGCCTTCGCGTCCTGCTCTATCACATCCCGCAAGTATCCGGTGTCGGACTCTCGGTGGATCTCGTGGCGCGGCTCGCGGCCGCGTTTCCGGGCGTCATCGCCGGCGTCAAGGACAGCGCCGGCGACTGGGCGCACACGTCGGCGTTGGTGGAGCGTGTGCCGAGCCTGGGGATCCTCGTGGGGCACGAGCCCCACCTGCCGCGCCTCCTGCGCGCGGGCGGCGCCGGGACGATCTGCGGCATCGCGAACCTGTATCCCGCGTTCGTCAAGGCATTGCTGTCGCCATCCGTCACGGCGAAGGACGAAGAACGCATCGTCAAGTTCATCGAGGTTGCGTTCACGTATCCGTTCCTGCCGGCGTTCAAGGCGATCGTCGCCGCGCGCACCGGAGATCCCGGCTGGCTCGCGGTTCGCCCGCCGTTCCTCCCCCTTCCCGATGACGATCGGCGCGCGCTCCTCGATGCGCTGACTCGCGCAGGACTGCCCGTCGGTCCGGAGTCTGGAACGAAGTCCTGAGGGCGCAGACCAGCGTGTGCCGAGCATTCGTGCAGTATGATTCCCGGTTAGAGCGGCCTGCGCTTCCCGCAGGCTGAGGGACAGGCAACGCGGCGTCGCGCCAGGCGTAGAGGGCGGGTGCTCGCAACGGAGGAAACATGGCAGAGAACGATCGGAACAAAGGGGTCGAACAGGAACGGCGCCGTCTGTTGCAGGCTGGCGCAGGCGCAGTTGCGCTCGGCGTCATCCCGGGCGCGGGCCAACTGGCAGCGCTCGCGCAGGGCGCCTTCGATTGGAAGAAGTTCAAAGGCGAGAAGATCGAAGTGTTCCTGGTGAAGAGCCCGCGCGGCGACCTCCTCACCAAATATCACAAGGAATTCGAGGACCTGACCGGCATCACGGTCGGCTCCGAGATGATTCCCGAGCAGCAGCAGCGGCAGAAGGCCGTCATCGAATTCAACTCGGGCAACACGAGCTTCGACGTGATCGCGATCTCGTATCACGTCCAGAAGCGCCTGTTCGGCAAGAACAAGTGGCTGGACGACGTCCGGCCGATGATGGCGGACAAGTCGCTCGTCGACCCCAATCTCGACTTCGCCGATTTCGCGAAGGGCGGGCTCACGTACGCAACACAGGCGGACGGCCGCATCGACAGCCTGCCCCTGAACCTCGATCCGTGGGTCGTCTATTACAACAAGGAGCTGTTCGACGCCAAAGGCGTCGCCTATCCGAAGAACTTCGCCGAGATGGTCGACGTCGCGGCGCGCCTCAACGACCCGGCCAAGGGGGTCTCCGGATTCGTCGCGCGCGGGCTCAAGAATGCCAACGTGCCGGTCTGGTCGAGCTTCCTCTTGGGCTATGGCGGCGCGTTCATCGATGCCAACGGCAAGCTGATGACCGACACGCCCGAGGCGCTCGAAGCGGCGAAGATGTACCAGACGCTGCTCGCGAAGTACGGCCCGCAAGGCGTGGCGGGATTCAACTGGAACGAATCGCAGAGCCTCTTCCTCCAGGGCAAGGCAGCCATGTGGCTCGACGGCATCGGTTTCGCGCAGCCCCTCGAAGATCCGACGAAGTCGCGGATCGTCGGCAAGGTCGGCTACGGCGTGATGCCCACCGGACCCAAGGCGCAGGTCTCCGCGCTCTTCGGCGACGGCGAAGGCATCTCGACGTTCAGCAAGAAGAAGGGGCCTTCGTGGTTCTACCTCCAGTGGGCGTCGAACAAGACCAACCAGACGCGCATGCTGCAGGCAGCGGCCGGGGCGCCGGTGCGCAATTCCGCCTATGCGGCGGCACAGTCTTCCGCCGATTTCAAGGCGCCGAAACAGTGGGTCGAATGCATGCTCACGTCGGCGCGCATCGCGCAGCCGGGATTGCCTGTGATCGCTCCGGTCACGGAGTTCCGCGACGTCTTCGGCATCGCGCTCACCAACATGATCAACGGCGCGGATCCCGCGGCGGAGCTCAAGAAGGCGACGGCGGAGTTCCAGCCGGTTCTCGACAAGAGCGAAAAGGCGTAGCGCCCGGGGCCAAGTGCCTTTGAAAGCCCGCCGGTTCGCGCGAGGGCCGGGCGTCGTGTCGCAACCAGGCCGCCGCCCGCTCTGACCGATGTCGACGAACGCAACGTCACCGGCGCGGCTTGCGCCCTTTCTTGCGCGGCGCAGGCGCAGCTACTACCTCTTCATCGCGCCCGCGCTGGTGGCGATCGGCGCGGTCATCATCTTTCCCTGGCTCTACACGCTGTGGATGAGCGCGTTCGACTGGACGCTCGGCTCGACGGCGCATTACGTCGGCTTCGGCAACTACGAGAAGCTCTTCGGCAACCAGCGCTTCGGCGAAGCCGTCCTGCACACGTTCTACTTCACGGCGCTCGCCGTCGCCGCGCCGCTCCTCCTCGGGACTGCGGCTGCGATGATCTTTCACCGCGAGTTTCCGTTCCGCGGCGTGCTTCGCGGCATCTTCATCATGCCGATGATGGCGACGCCTGTGGCCGTGGCGCTGGTGTGGACGATGATGTTCCACCCGCAGCAGGGCGTGCTCAACTACCTGCTGTCGCTCGTCGGCTTGCCGCCCTCGCTGTGGGTCTATTCGCCGACGCTGGTGATTCCGAGCCTCGTGCTCGTCGAAATCTGGCACTGGACGCCGCTCGTGATGCTGATCGTGCTGGGCGGCCTCGCGGCGCTGCCAACGGAGCCCTACGAGTCGGCCCGGCTCGACGGGGCGTCGGAGTGGCAGCTCTTCCGCTACATCACGCTGCCGCTGGTCGCGCCGTTCATCGCCGTCGCCGCGGTCATCCGCACCATCGACGCCCTCAAGACCTTCGACACGATCTATGTGATCACCGGCGGCGGACCCGGAACTGCGTCGGAGACGATCAACATCTACCTCTACCTCCAGGCGTTCGCGTTCTACAACATCGGAACCGCGTCGGCGGTCGTCGTCGTGTTTTTCGTCATCGTGCTGGCGTTGGCGCTCCTCCTCCTCCACGTGCGGGAGAAGACCAAGTGGATGTGAGAGCGACAGCGGCGCTCGCGCGCTCGCCGGCGCACTACCGCATGCGCCGGTGGGTGCGCAAGACGGGCTTCTGGCTGTCGGTGCTCGTCATCGTATCGCCGGCGATCCTGGTGTTCCTGTGGATGCTGTCGTTGTCGCTCAAGAACGAGATCGACAATCTCGCCTATCCGCCAGTGTTCATCCCCAACCCCCCGACCTTCGACAATTTCCTGCAGGTGTTCGAGCAGAACTCGATCGGCCGCTACCTCTGGAACAGCATCGTCGTCTCGGGAGGAGCGACCCTCGTTGCGCTCCTCATCGGCGTGCCCGCGGGGTTCGGGATCGCCCGCGTCGGCGCGCGGCGGCTCACCGTGCTGATCCTGATCGCCCGGATGACGCCCGCGCTGTCGTTCCTGATCCCGCTCTTCGCGGTGTTCCAGTTCCTGCGCCTCAACAATACGCTGACAGCGCTCGTCATCACCCATCTCGTGATCACGGTGCCGATCGTCGTCTACATCATGGCCGGCTATTTCGAGACGCTGCCGAAGGAGCTCGAGGAAGCGGCGTTGATCGACGGCGCCAGCGTGTGGAAGACGTTTCGGTACGTCGCGCTGCCGCTGGCCCGTCCCGGCATCGTCGTCGGCACGATCCTGGCGTTCATTTTCTCGTGGAACAACTTCGTCTTCGGCGCGGTGCTGGCCGGGCGTGAAACGCGGACGTTGCCCGTCGCCGTCTACAACGTGCTGACCTTCGAGCAGCTCGCCTGGGGGCCGCTCGCCGCCGCTGCGATCATCGTCACGCTGCCGGTGCTCCTCCTCACGATCGTCATCCAGAAGGAAATCGTCGTCGGCCTGACGCACGGCGGCGTCAAGGGCGGCTGATCGCGACATGTCGAGAGAGCAAACGTGCTGAAAGGCATTCATCCGCTGCTCTCTCCGGATCTCCTGCACGCATTGGCGGGCATGGGCCACGGCGACGAGATCGGTATCGTCGACGCGAACTTCCCGGCGGCGAGCCTCGGTGCGCGCCTGATCGAGCTCCGCGGAGCGTCGTCGCCGGACGCGCTGGATGCGATCCTCACGGTCTTTCCGCTCGACACCACCGTCGTGCCGGCCGTGCACACGATGGCGGTCGTCGGCGATCCGGCCGCTGTGCCCGAGCCGGTGATGGACTTCGCGGCGGTCTTCACCCGGCATGGTCTCGCCGACTGCGAAATCGGGACCCTCGAGCGGCATGCGTTCTACGACCGCGCAAAACGCTCGTTCGCACTCGTGCGCACGGGGGAAATGCGGCCCTACGGCAACATTCTGCTCGTCAAGGGTGTCGTCAACCGCCACGAGCCGATTCGCCGGACGGATCGGCGCGTTCCGCCGCGATGATCGTCGTCTTCGGCTCGGTCAACCTCGACCTTGTCGCGCGAGTCGCGCGACTTCCACGCCCCGGCGAGACGATCGCCGGCGAATCTTTTGCGACGCTCCCGGGTGGCAAAGGCGCCAATCAAGCACTGGCCGCGCGCCGTGCCGGCGCAGAGGTGGCCATGGCCGGCGCGGTCGGCATCGACTCGTTCGCCGATGACGCATTGTCGGGTCTCGTCGCGGCGGGCGTCGATCTCGGCTGGGTGCGACGCGTCGGAGTACCCACGGGCGTCGCGTTGATCCACGTCGACGCCGCCGGCCAGAATGCCATCACCGTCGTTCCGGGAGCAAACGCCGAGGCGAAGGCTGACACCGTTCCCGATGCCGCGCTCGGGCCGAACACCACGCTGCTGCTGCAACTCGAGGTCCCCATGGCTGCCGGTTGCGATGTGGCCGTGCGCGCGAAGCGCGGCGGCGCACGCGTCATCCTGAATGCCGCGCCGGCAGCCGAGTTGTCGATGGAGTTTCTCGACGCCGTCGACGTGCTGATCGTGAATGCGCTCGAGGCAGGTACGCTGGGCGCCGCACTCGCAATGCCGAATGCACCGGAGGCGTTCGCGGCGGCCATGTGCAAGCGCGGCGTACCCACCATCGTGACGCTCGGCGCGCGGGGCGTGCTTGCGGCGGCGGACCGAACGCTCTTCCGGATCGAGGCGCCCGCGGTCGAGGTCGTCGACACGACCGGCGCGGGTGACGCGTTCGCCGGCGTCCTTGCGGCCGCGCTCGATCGCGGCACCGATTGGCCAACCGCGCTCGCGGAGGGCGTCGCGGCGGGCTCGCTTGCGTGTACCGCTCCGGGCGCGCAACGCGCGCTGCCGGAGGCTGCCGCGATCCGGTCGCTCGCGGCGTCGGTGGCTTCGAAGATGCGCAGCGGCCCGCTGGCCCTCACGCCATCCAGTTAGTGCAGAGCCAGCCGTCAGTCCCGCGGAGTGCCGGCCAAGCGCAGTACTCACGGGCTTCATACCTCAGGCGCCCGTGAGTACTGCGCTTGACCTGCATCCTGTGGCCATGGGGCCATTCCGCCCGAATGAGGGGCAGTCTCCGCGGGCGCCTGGGGTATGAAGCCCGAGGAGACTGCCCTGAGGCGCGCGGACCAGTCCGCGGATAACCTAGCGGTGCGGTTTGGCAGCACTCCGCTGTCGCACGCACTCGAACAGGCACACGGCTGTCGCAGCCGCGGCGTTGAGCGACTCGACGCCGGCGTGCATTGGAATCGTCACGCGCTGCGTCGCCTCGGCTGCCAAGGCGTCCGAGAGTCCGCCGCCTTCGTTGCCGATGGCGAGCGCGACCCGATTGCCGAGAGGCGCCGCGAACACCGACGTGCCGCCGGCCGCGACCGTGGCGACGACGTCGGCGCCGCTGGCACGATAACCCGCGGCCCATGCGGGCAGATCGACATCCTCGTGGATGTCCACGCAGAAGTGCGCCCCCTGTCCCGCGCGCAGCACCTTCGGCGACCACGCGAACGCGCAGTGCTTCGAGAGGAGCACCTGCGCGACGCCCGCTGCAGCGGCGGAGCGAAGCATCGAGCCGATGTTGCCGGGGTCCTGCACATCGTCCACCAGCAGGCAGAAGTCGGCGAAGCGCAGCTGCGGAGGCCGCGGTGTCGCGACGACGGCCAACACTCCGACACTCGCCGGCACCGACGCCGTCGCCGCGAACAACGCCGCCGGGACGACGAGCGTGCGCTGCGAATGGCGTTCGGCCACGTCCCGGACCGCGGGGGTGGCGAGCGCATCCTCGGCGACGATCAGTGTTTCGGCGTTGCCATGCCGCAGGAGGTACGCAGAGACGACATGCTCGCCTTCGAGCACGCATTTGCCGGTCTTGCGGCGCTCGCGTGACGACGCGATCAGCGCAGCGGCTTCACGCAGACGAGGGTTCTGGCGCGAGGTGACGTGCTGCACGGGGTTTGCCGCTGGCGCGGTCCTCGCTCGTGCGCCGCAGCGCGCGCAACGACGCTTTGCCCTAGCGCGTTTCCGCGGGACGGCTGACCGGCCGTATCGGCAACGAGGTCGTGCCTGCCGGCGGAGAACTGGCCGTTTCGCCGGGCGTCTCGCTGCGCACTGCATCCGGCCTCTGCCGCAGCTGGAAGAACACTTCGTCCTGCTTCACCATGCCGAGCTCGGAGCGGGCGCGCTCTTCGATCGCCTCGGAGCCCGTCTTCAGGTCGCGCACGTCGGCGTCGAGCGCATCGTTTCTCGCCTTGAGCTTCGCGTTCGCTTCCTTCTGCGTGGCCCATTGCCGGTCGAGCTCGCGCACCTGCAGCCAGCCGCCTTTTCCGAGCCACATCGGATACTGCAATGCGACGATCACTGCGATGAAGGCGAGAGCGAGCCAGCGCATTCGGCTATCTCAGCTGAAAGAAGGCCCCGCGGCCCGGATAGCTTGCCGCATCGCCCAGGTCTTCCTCGATGCGCAGCAGCTGGTTGTACTTCGCGATACGCTCCGAGCGCGACAGCGACCCGGTCTTGATCTGTCCGGCATTCGTGCCGACGGCGATGTCGGCGATGATACTGTCCTCGGTTTCGCCCGAACGGTGCGAAACGACCGACGTGTACCCTGCGCGGCTCGCCATCGTGATCGCCGAAAACGTCTCCGAAAGCGTGCCGATCTGGTTGATCTTGATCAGGATGGAATTGGCGACGCCCTTCGCGATGCCCTGCTTCAAGAGGCGCGTGTTGGTGACGAACACGTCGTCGCCCACGAGCTGGACCTTCTTGCCGAGCCGCTCGGACAGGAGCTTCCACCCGTCCCAGTCGTCCTCCGCCATGCCGTCCTCGATGCTGATGATCGGATACTTGTCGCACCACGTCGCGAGATAGTCGACCATCTGCGAGCGCGTCAGCTTCGAGTTTTCGGCGGCAAGGTTGTAGACGCCGTCCTCGAAGTATTCGGTCGCGGCGCAGTCGAGCGCGAGCGCGATGTCGGTGCCGGGCGTATAGCCGGCTTTCTCGATCGCCTCCATCAGCAGTTTCAGCGCGGCCTCGTTACCCGGGAGATTCGGCGCGAAGCCGCCTTCGTCGCCGACCGTCGTCGGCATCCCGCGCTCGTCGATGATCTTCTTCAACGTGTGGAAGACCTCAGCGCCGTAGCGCAGCGCCTCGCGGAAAGACGGCGCGCCCAGAGGGACGAGCATGAACTCCTGCAGATCGATCTTGTTGTTGGCATGGGCCCCGCCGTTGATGACGTTCATCAGCGGCACAGGCAGCTGCATTTCGCCCGCGCCGCCCAGGTACCGGTAGAGCGGAAGCGACGATTCGTCGGCCGCCGCCTTGGCAACCGCGCACGATACGGCGAGGAGCGCGTTCGCGCCCAGCCGCGACTTGTTCTCGGAGCCGTCGAGCTCGATCATCGTCTTGTCGATCAATGCCTGTTCGCTCGCGTCGAGGCCGAGAATCGCTTCGCAGATTTCGGTGTTGACGTTCTCGACGGCGCGGAGCACGCCTTTGCCGAAGTAGCGCGCCGTGTCCCCGTCGCGCAATTCGATCGCCTCCTTCGAGCCGGTGGAAGCGCCGGATGGCACCGCCGCGCGACCCGACACGCCGGATTCGAGGACGACATCCGCCTCCACGGTAGGATTGCCCCGGGAATCCAGGATTTCTCGGGCGATGACGTCGACGATGGCGCTCATGGCTTAAGCTCTTCGTTTCAGGAATTATCGTTTCATGTGAATCAACTTGCTGCAACCGGCGTGCGTTCTTCCTCGGGAAAGCCCGCACGCTTCACCAGCGAATCGAGTTGCACCAGCGTTTCCAGCAGTTCCCGCATTTGCGCCAGCGGCCACGCGTTGGGACCATCGGACAACGCCTTGGCCGGTTCGGGATGCGTTTCCATGAACACGCCGGCGACTCCCGCCGCGATCGCGGCTCGCGCCAGCACCGGGACGAACTCGCGCTGCCCTCCGCTCGACGTCCCCATGCCGCCCGGAAGCTGCACTGAATGCGTCGCGTCGAATACGACCGGACACCCGGTTCCGCGCATGATCGCAAGGCTCCTCATGTCGGAGACGAGATTGTGATAGCCGAAAGAAGCGCCGCGCTCGCAGACCATGATGTTGTCCGTGCCGCTCGCGGCCTTCGCCTTGCGCACGACCTGGATCATGTCCTCGGGCGCCAGGAACTGGCCCTTCTTGATGTTCACCGGCTTGCCGGCGCGCGCCACCGCGTGGATGAAGTCGGTCTGGCGGCAGAGAAATGCCGGCGTCTGCAGCACGTCGACGACGGCCGCCACCTCCGGGACGTGCTCGGATTCATGCACGTCGGTCAACACCGGCACTCGGATCTGGCGCTTCACTTCCGCCAGGATGGAGAGACCCTCTGCCATGCCGGGGCCGCGATACGAACCGCCGGAGCTGCGGTTCGCCTTGTCGTAGGACGACTTGAAGATGAACGGAATGCCGACCGCCGCACAGATCTCCTTCAGCTTGCCCGCGACGTCGATCTGAAATTCCCGCGACTCGACGACACACGGGCCGGCGATGAGGAAGAGCGGCCGGTTCAGTCCAACATCGAAGCCGCACAGCTTCATCGTGCGATCAGGCAACGAGCTCGGCGACGGCGTCGCGCTCGCTGCCGTTCGACGCGCGGCGCTGCCGATCGAGCGCGGCACGGACGAACCCGATGAAGAGCGGATGGCCCCGGCGGGGGTTCGACGTGAATTCCGGATGGAACTGGCAACCGAAGAACCAGGGATGCTGGGGGAGCTCGATCATCTCGCAGAGGTCGCCCGCGGTGTCGCTGCGCGCGCGCGCCCCGACGACCAGGCCGGCGGTTTCGAGCCGCGGCAGGTAATGGTTGTTCACTTCGTAGCGATGCCGGTGCCGCTCGGCGACGGTGGTCGCGCCGTATACCCGATGGGCGAGCGAGCCTGGAACCACTTCGCACGGTTGCCCGCCAAGGCGCATCGTGCCGCCCATGTCGGAATTGGCCGCCCGCCGCTCGATCGAGCCGTCGCGGTTCTGCCACTCGGTGATGAGCGCGACGACGGGATGCGGCGTGTCGGGGTCGAACTCCGTGCTGTTCGCGCCATCCAGTGCCGCGACATGGCGAGCGTACTCGATCACCGCGAGCTGCATGCCGAGGCAAATGCCGAGATACGGAATGCCGTTTTCCCGCGCATAGCGGATTGCGGCGATCTTGCCTTCGACGCCGCGCTTGCCGAAGCCTCCGGGGACCAGGATGCCGTCCATTCCGGCGAGGCAATCCGTGCCGTCGCGCTCGACCGCTTCGGAATCGACGTAGTGGATGTGGACCTTGCCGCGCGTGTGGATTCCGGCGTGGGTGAGCGCCTCGGACAGCGATTTGTACGACTCGGTCAGGTCGACG
>Ga0207648_10002173_pt1 | contig 21296 bp, 17 predicted proteins | sample KBSMisM32_FD_184310 | JGI IMG/M metagenome (GOLD analysis project Ga0207648, IMG submission 184310) | Miscanthus rhizosphere microbial communities from Kellogg Biological Station, Michigan, USA - KBS Miscanthus M3-2 (SPAdes) (version 2) | ecosystem: Host-associated > Plants > Roots >...
GCTCTTTCGACCACTCAGACATCTCTCCGGGAAATGGGATTGCAAATGTATAATAATTGCATCGAAAATTGAACAGCAATCTTATTATGTCTTAGCGTGGATATGGTCACCTGTATTACCAGTACATCAGGTGCCTGTGTATTGCCGCAGTCGGCAACTTCAAATGCGATTACCATATTAATGCATGTGCCTTTAAATATACCCAATGCCTTTACGCCTAATGATGATGGCATCAACGATACCTGGAATATTAAAGCGTTACTAATTTATCCTGCGTGTAATGTGAGAATTTTCGATAGATATGGCGATTTGGTTTACCGGTCAGTTGGATATCCAAAAGCCTGGGATGGTAATTTTAATGGCAGGCGACTACCTGCAGGGGTTTATTATTACCTGATAAACCTTAATGACGGTACACCACCATACTCTGGCTACGTAACTATTTTAAGATAGCTCGCGAAAACATCAATTTGTTATTTTGATGAATTGTTAGGTGAATCAGCTAAAAATTTGTTTCTTTATACAACCAATTAACCTTTTTCACAGTTATGCATTTTAATAACCTAATCAAACTAAGTTGCCTTATCATATTGTGTTTCTTCATTATGCCTGTTATGGCACAAAACGTAATTGTTACTGGTAGAATAACTGATTCACATGATGGCGCACCGCTTCGGGGTGTTACGGTTTTAGCTGAAGGCACATCAGCAAATACGGTTACCAATAATACCGGCGACTTTAAATTATCAGTGCCCTCTTCGGTAACTATACTCGTAATCAGCAATATCGACTACATTCCAAAAGAGGTTACGATTACTGGTTCACCGTTGAGTATTTCACTTGAGCCTTCAGGCACCTGGCCTACCCGCGCAGCCGGCATAAGTTTTGGCTACGGGTTGCAGCGTAAAAAGGATGTTTCATCTGCAACAGCTGCCTTAACAACTGAAAACTTTAACCAGGGTGCTATATTTAACCCGGTCGATCAATTGGCAGGTAAAATTTCGGGTTTAACAATAACCGAACCTGGTGGTGACCCAAATCAAACAGCAGAAGTACATTTGCGTGGGCAATCAACGCTTTTGGGCGGTTTATCGCCCCTGTTTGTAGTGGATGGGGTTATTTTAGATGATGCGGCTCAATTTCAAAGTATTCCGCCAGAGGATATTGATTCTTACGAGGTTTTAAAGGATGCATCTGCCACGGCGATTTATGGCCTGCGTGGCGCAAATGGGGTAATTATTGTCACTACAAAAAAAGGCGTGGAAGGGCGCACTACAGTATCATACGATGGTTTAGTGGGCGCAGGTACTCAAAGCAGGTATTACGACTTGCTTACATCAAATGAATACCGCGCTGCAATTGGCTCAAATTCGAGCTTTTATGACAAGGGCGCTAATACAGACTGGCAAAAGGCAGTGAGCCGTACAGCCTATCAGCAAAGGCATTATGTATCACTTTCGCAGGGCACCGGTAAATTTAATTATCTGGCTGCGGCTGATTACCAAAATCAACAGGGTATTATACTTAATAATGGGAAAGAGCAATTAGGACTGCGTTTAAACGGCGAACTGAAAGCCCTAGCAAATAGACTGGATGTAAAGGCCGGTATACAAAACGTAACAACGACACGCAAGTTTGTAGATTATTTTAACTTTAGCTTTATACCTAATTCACCGCCAACGTACCCTGTTAAAAATCCTGACGGCTCATCCTTTGCCTATAGTGATTTTGACGAGGCAAATCCTGTAGAACATTTTACTCAGGAAGTTCTTGGCGGTAAAGAATACCTCTCCCTGATCAATGCTTCGGCTGATTATTCAATTATTAAGGATTTGAAAATAGGCATACTGGGCTCAATTGACCGGAATAAAGTAGAATCTTCAGGATTTATTCCCTCTTTTCCGCTTGAAGGGAATACAAGCCAGACAGCAACCGGAAACCAAAATACACACTCTTACAGAGGGAATATTCATGTTGATTATCACAAAAACTTCGGCAAAAGTGTACTGGATTTATTGGGCGCTTATGAATATTATGACTATTCTAATAATATTGTCTACACAAGCACATTTTCTAATGGGTCATCTGCACAGGCAGACAAGTTAAAATCATTTATAGCACGTGCTGCTTACAATTACGACGAGCGTTTTTATGCAACGACTACTTTGCGTAGGGAAGGCCAGATTGTAGCCGCAGAAAATGGTAAGCTAAATAGTTATTTTCCTGCATTGAGCTTGGCTTACAGGTTTAAGAAAGATCTTTTAGCAAATGTTGATTGGATATCCGACATGAAACTAAGAGGGGGATATGGTATTACCGCAGGTGCAACTAATCAGTTTGTGATTCCATTCATGGAATCCGGGGAGAAGCATGGGCGTAACGTAGGGCTGGATTTTTCATTATTCAACGGTCGTTTATCCGGCGATTTGAACTACTTCAACGATGGGACAAAAAATCTATTATTTAACTATCCGGTACCTATGCCACCATTTATAACAAGCAACTTGCTGATTAACAGAGGATCAATGACTAACAAAGGCTTTGAAGCATCGCTATCCGGCAAAATCATTTCCGGGCATAAATTAAACTGGACCGCAAATGGTCAAATTACATTTATAACAACCAGGGTTAATGATCTATCGGCTAAAATTAATTATAACGGGCAGACTTATACTTTAAACTCACCTCAAATTCCAATAGGTTATGCGCAAGGTCGCGGCTTAAGTTCTAACCCGGTTCAGTTTTTGAAAAAAGGTTACAGCCCTTTTGTGTTTTATCTGCCGCATTATACTGGTTTTGATGCCAATGGTAACCAAACTTTTGACGGGCAGACTATACAGCAGAACTCTAATCCCGCCTCTCATTATATCGATCCCAGTCCTAAGTTTAACTATGGGTTGTCTAATAGTTTTGATTACGGCAACTGGAGCATGAACTTTTCGCTTCGTGGGATTTACGGACAAAAGGTGTTTAATAATACCTTGCTTGATATAGAAACTATTACCCGCTTACCTCAAAATAATGTAACTAAAGAAGCATTAACCAATGGCATTAAGGACGCACCCGCGGCATCTGATAAATGGCTCGAGGGTGCATCTTTTTTACGCATGGATAACGTAACATTAGCATATTCATTCAAGAATATCAGTTTTGCAAGTGTGTTGCGTGTATTTGTTTCGGCGAATAATTTATTTGTAATAACCGGATACAAAGGTCTTGACCCTGAAATTAAAACGGAAAATGCAACCGGCGGAAATATACTTTTTGGCAGCAACCTGAATGGATCAAACAACCAGGGATATATTGATGCTAACTATGGAGACCAGGCTTACTATCCAAAAGCCCGGGCGTTTTCCTTGGGTGTAAATGTTACATTGAAATAAGAATTTCTGTCGGCAGGGTTTCCCAGTTAGACCCAGCGATAAATGAACCCCTATCCCTTTTTTATAAGTGCCAGGTTATCATCGTCGAAGCTGGCGGTTATCACCCGGTTAGCAAAAAGCAGGCGATCAGGTTCAGCTTTAACTAATTGCTTGAGCGTGTCGATCACTAATGCCAGCACATTCGCCCTTTTTAACCCGGTGGTTGCCTCAGCCGGGAGTGTTAGGTATTTGTTTGCCCTGATGGGTTGATAATCTATTTCGCCGGCCCAGTCATCGTCATCTGCATCATAAACTTCGGCGCCGGTTATGTATACCATATAATTTTTGCCCGACTGCATCATGCCGAAATTAATGGCAACAATATCAGCGCCGGGAGGGTTTTCAGCCTCAACCTTTTTAATCCAATTTGAAAAGAGTTCTGTAAGGTTCATCGGTTTTATTTGTGTTATAAAAGATCAGTCTTATAAATATACAAAATTGTAATGTCTTATTATATCAGTAAAACATCTGAAAAAACGAAATCACTGCCGTGTTTTGATTAAGAGATAATAAGCTATAAATTTAAAACAAATGAAGCCACCCCAAATTGTTAAGGTCGCACTGTTTTTTTGTGCGTTAATTACAGGGATTTCTGCAATGGCCCAGCCAGTCCGTGATCCCCATACACCGGGCTACGTTGCGGCTACGGAATTACCGGATGGGACCAATCCTTCGGCAAGTACTAATGGGAATTTTATTATCGGCCCTACTTATAATCCTGCACCGGAAATGATAGTGCAAGCCAGTGTACCGCAGGGGACGATATATCAAATTACCATAGAATCAAAAGATAGCAAAATTTATCCCGGTATTGCCCGTGAGCCCGGTACATTTGGTACAACAGATCCGGGAGATGCAGCTAAGCTGGTCGTTACAACCAGCCATCCGGCGCCATATACCCGTCATATAGCAGTATATGTTCCGAAACAGTATGCAGCGGGAACCGTTGCGCCTTTCATAATTGGTGCAGATGGACCCGATAATATGTTGTTTACCACTCTTGATAACCTGATTGCTGAACATAAAGTACCAATGATGATTGCTATTTCCATTGGCAATGGCAGTGGTGATGCCCAGGGCAGCGAACGCGGCCTGGAATATGATACTATGAATGGCACCTACGCAGAATTTGTTGAAAAGGAGATATTGCCGCTGGTAGAAAGCAGATGCCAGGTGAAATTAACTAAAGACCCCGCAGGCCGAGCAACAATGGGTGGTAGTTCGGGCGGATCGTGCGCCTTGATCATGGCATGGTATCACCCGGAATTATATCATCGCGTGCTTACCTATTCCGGCACTTATGTAAATCAGCAGTGGCCATACAATCCTCAAACGCCACATGGTGCCTGGGAATTTCATGAACACCTTATCCCTGAGAGTCGTGTTAAGCCATTACGTATCTGGATGGAAGTGGGCGATCAGGATCTGTTTAACCCAAACATCATGCACGACGATATGCATGATTGGGTGCTTGCCAATGAGAATATGGCAAAAGTACTTGCGTCCAAAGGTTATCAATACCAGTTTGTTTTTGCCCGCAATGCAAGGCATGTGGACGGTAAAGTAAAAAAACAAACCCTGCCCGAAGCACTGGAATGGCTTTGGAAAGATTATCAGCCTGAGAACGTGAAATAGCTTGCAGAGCATTGTCCGGGTACCGTTGTGTGATAAAAGATCAGCTTTAATATACAAAAGAGTAGTGCTTATCATATTGGTCAGTCATCTAAAAAAAATAGATTCTCCAGAACCAAAAAAAATCTGCGGTGTTCTATTTAAAAATCTACAATATGAAAAATCTATTTAAAAGAAACGATCATAGTGTTTTGATAGGCGGTGTTATAGCCGGTTCTGTAATAGCTGGTGCCGCTGCTTATTTATTTTTGACAGAAACAGGTGGTTCGATACGACGGGAAATTGCTGACCGGTTGGACCGCATGAAGCAATCAATTTTTGGAGGCGGTGTTGAGCCTATTGTTGAAGAGACGCCTGAATATTTGCAGAAACCTCATAAGGCGCCGAAAACTGACCGCGGACCGCTCAAAAAGAATGAGATTCTGCATGAACAAAATCCGGATGATACGGCAGGAAGAACCTCACAAAGCTAGGGGTCAACTCTCTTTTCAACAGAGTTCACAAAGGGTGTGGCTCTGTTGAAAAGTAATAACTTTCTCAAACAAAAAATAGGAATAAGTGTGTTATCTTAGTACAAGATCTTCCGGAATAACAGGACTTTTTTCACAAGTCTTGTTCTAATAATTTAACAGTTTTGGAAAGCTTAACCCGCTTTACGAAGAGATTTTTCACGCTTTAATCTACTATTTCTATTTAATCTTTATTTATGAAGACCACTATTCCCACCTGTTGTATAATTGTTTTCCTATTCCTTGTATCCTGTCAGAAATCGGCTGTTGACCCCGTATCAAAAAAGCCGACGCCAGCATTTACCTCAAATAATTTATCCTCGTTTAATGCCGCAACACCTTATAACGATAAACAGGACTTTGATATGACCACGCTGGGTATACAGGCTACCAGTTGTGCCGGCGAACCACTACAGGTTGTAAGCGGAGTTTATCACCTCGACTTGCATGGTACGATCAATAAAAACAATTTTTTGGCAGTAGAGCATGTGAATGCGCAAAACTTTAAGCTCGTTGGCGCAGCAACAGGCACACCTTATTCGGGTTCGGTATCTTATAACCAATCCTTTAACTCATCATTTACCGATGGTAAGTTTTCAACAAAAACGACCCAGTCGATCCTGTTAAGCACACCGGGTGGCAAAAACAATGTGATGGTAAAAATGGATGTTCATTTAAACCTCAACGCCAATGGTACGATGACCGCCAGCATTGACAATTTCCGGACGGACGATTGTAAGTAACCGCACATTTTGAAAAATGTTAGCGAGGGCCTCCCGACGGGGACCGTGCGTTGTAACTAGCCGCGAATTATAAAGGAATCGACTTCTTTATAGGATAAAGCCCTTTATTTGTATAAAGAATTTTATTTGCATGAATGTATTTTATAAAGAGATAGCCGCCGCGGATCAATTTAACACACTCATCCAAAAATTCTGGATACTCAACAATAGCTATGATCCTTGTTCTACAGCTCCACAATATGCACTCCCTAATGGTTGTTGCACTATCGCTTTTATAAGTGGTAACGGTTTAGTATTAAATTGGGGAGATAAGATTATTGAACTACCAGCAGGCATTTACCTTTCCGGACAGATCACAAAACGTGTAGGCATAGTGGTAAAACCTTACACGAGGGCAATAATGGCACAAGTAAAACCCTGGATGCCGTTGATGATAACCAAAGTTCCGATGAGCGAACTCGCTAACAATGTATTGAGTTTGCAACATATGAATGTTGACCTGTATCAAAGATTGACAAGTATCAACTTTGCAGATGAGCATATCCTGATCCCGGAATTTTATAAGGTTTTGGAAGCTCATATTAATACCAGCTCTGATTATGATTTCACCCGGTGGGCATTTAGCCAGCTTCAGGTTAATGCACTAACACCGCCGACCAGCATAGCTGACTTAGCTGCTGCTTCTGGCTATTCGCAGCGCCGGGTGGAGCAAAAGTTTAAAGAGTTAATAGGCCTTGCACCCAAAGAGATACAACGTATATTAAAGCTCAGATGGTTGGTTGATGATCTAAGCAATTTTACCGGCAATAAAAGCTTAAGCGCGCTTGCTTACCGGCACGGGTTTTATGACCAGTCTCATTTCATTAAGTCTTATCAGCGTGTTCTTTCAGAAGCACCATCCTCCTTTAACAAGGAGAACTATTTATTGCCAATTAACGGGCATTTCGATTTTTTACAATACTGATGATTTGCTTCTGTTTAGATTTGGCTCAAATTAAATAGCTATATCTTATGCCACAACGGAAATTGATCCTGATTTTATGTTTACTGTTAGGTTTTGAAAACCATATGGCTTTCAGCCAAACTAAATTCGACACCCTAACAAAATCTCTGCAGCAAGTTTTTGATAAAGACAGCCTGCCCGGCCTTGCAGTCGTGCTGGTAAATTCTCAAAAAATCATTTATAAGCACAATTTTGGTTATGCAGATATAGCCAAAAAAAGGAGTTATTCATCTGCATCCATCCAAAACATAGGCTCGGTAAGTAAAACCTTTTGTGCCGTGGCTCTTATGAAAGCTATCGAGTTAGGCTATTTTAATCTTGAAACAGATATTAATACCATACTGCCTTTTAAAGTGGTTAACCCCAATTATCCCGACGGGCATATCACCATAAGAGAACTGACCAATCATAGTTCGGGTATTATCGATAACTCAGCGCTGTTCCCGGATACTTACCAATTCGATACCAATTTGTCGCCTTACGATACCAGTGCTTATAAATTATTAAAGGGCCTCGGCTATAATAACAAGATACCGGATAGCTCTCTTAAAGACTTCTTTTACAACTACCTTTCTGCCAGCGGTAAATATTACACCAAAAATAATTTCGGACAGGGCAAGCCCGGCGGCACCTCGCGGTATAGCAATGTCGGATCAGCTTTAGCAGCATATATAATTGAAGTTGCTTCAGGTATGTCTTATACCGATTTCGTAAGCAAATACATCTTGAAGCCCCTTAACATGAATAATTCAAGTTGGACCTTGGATGCGAAAAAATTAAATCAATACACGCGGCCATATTATAATCGTCAGGCTGCTTTCCCGTATTTTCACGTGATTACATACCCTGATGGCGGCCTCAGAACAACTACTACAGACCTTAGCAAGTACCTGATCGCTTTAATAAAAGGTTATCATGGCGATGAAAGGCTTTTAAAGAATGAATCTTATAAAGCCATGTTCACGCCACAATTCTCTAAAGAAAATCCACCCGCAGGTATCAGTTTAGTTAATCGTAATAAAGGCATTTTCTGGAATCTTTACACCAACGGCACCATCGGTCATGACGGCGACGACCCGGGCGTCAGTACTTTCCTATTTTTCAACCCGGCTACCGGCATGGGGGGCGTATTTTTGTGTAATAAATATTTAGCTGATAAATCGGAACTGATCAATTTACTGGTGAAATTCACTAACGAGAAATAATCCGGCAAGTATATTCACGTCAGTAAGGTCTTCCTGGAAGGGACCCTGCGGCAAAGGGTCAATCATTTCTACGCTCTAATGCGACTAAGCATGAATGCAAAACTGTTTGATTACTTAATAAAATATCTCCATTTTTATCACTCTTGATCTTCTTGATAGGAGCACCATTTATGCTGAATGAATAATAAGTATCAGGCTGTAATTGGTGCACGAGATAGGATACTGGGTTCGCAGAAGCTTTGCCTGTTGTCGTCGAGAATTCGATCTGATGACGATCCCAGTTTTTTATTTCGATGCTCAATTGTTGCCCTGAGGTGATTTGCAATGATACCTTCGCACTATTCCCATCGAAGTACGACAACTGCCCTTTGGTTGCATAAAATCCAAAGTTACGCGGTGCTATTACCTTAAACATTTTGTTTGATATAGCGTATTTATTGTTATCAAGTGAGATACGCAAACGCTGGCCTCTGAAATTATAATTCAACTCAGTACCGGCTAACTCAGGGGAAATATGTGGCTCCAGGTAAAGCCTGTTATACATTGGATTGATACCATAAATGGCCTGGTATAGTCCAACTATGGCAAGGCTGTTGCCTGATAAAATATCATCACCCAGTCCATCTTGTTTCAGGCGGCCATAGCGCTGAAAGGCAAGGCCATCTTTACTGTATTGGTGCAACACATTCTTCACATATTTCAACGCCAGCGCTGGATCATAGCTCGCATAAGCTTTAACACCTATAGAACCCCAGGATAAAAACAGGTCGCCATTTTCATAATTTGGGAATGGGAACTGCCATTCCTTTCCTTCACCCGGTTCATAGGAGGCCATGGTTATCGGCCAAAAGAAAAGTTTTTCCTGCTGCATTTGATTTTCAATAGCGTCGAGGATCGTTTTTTTGCGATCAGCATTGTCACATATTCCGTAAGCAATTGCCATAAAGTTTACCGGCGTAACCATATTGCGGCCATGTATGGTGCCATCTTTGTCCCGCCAGTGCACATAGCATTTCTTTTCCTCATCCCAAAAACCGCCATTGGTAACGGGCTTATTAAAATTGGTTTTGAGCTTGGCAGCAAAATCTTCATAATATCTGGCCTTGGTAGTATTGCCTAACTGGTGCTCAATAGCTGTCCACTTCACGAGTGCATGATAAAGTTTGGCATTAATAAAAGCATTTTCATACGAGGCCCATATAATGTCGATCCAATCGCTGCTTTTTTTCTCAGACATATTATCTGTCATCATTTCTACAAGGCCATTGTTGTTATTGTCTCTTTTCAGGATCCAATCAAGTGCCTTTTCACAGGAAAGCTGATGTCGCTTAACCCAATGCAGATCGCCGTTCATATCATATAATTCAGCTATGTTGGTCACCAGATCCGGGTTCGAATCCATCAGGATCCCCCATTGCGCCTCATAAAATCCATATTTATTAAATTTTCCGGGCATAGCGTCCTCATTGGTATAGGCCCAGCGGGGATAAACACGTCCATTGGGTTTTATGGCGTGGTCGCGGTAAAAATCCAGGCAGCTTTGATAACCTCTCAAATATTGAGGGTCATTAATTGCCAAACCGAGTTGTGCGATATACTGCTCATGAAGACAGATTGGCCCATAAGGCGTATGCCAGCTATTCCCTCCAAAATGAAGCGAATCGATAACACCGATACGTGCAATGGTATTCAGCACAGCGCTTACTTCTGCGCCATCGACGCCCTTTAAATTCCCTCTACCATATCTTTCATTAAAATCAAAATAACTGAGTGTCAGCATTTGGATGCTTTTACCAATCGGCAAAGTTTGGGCCGACCATACATCTGTATGTCCTCTTATAAATCGCCTGCGGTTAGTTCCCGTATCTGATTTTGGGATAAACTCTTTATCGGCTACGCTGATGGTATAAGCCAGTTTATCATCGTTTGTGCGGGTATATTTCATAGCCACTTGTTTGCCAGGCGCAGCAACTACAATGTTCAAGCCATTGCCTGTTTTACTATTCCAGAAACTGGACGAGCGGCTATGGATGCCATACGTACACAGCTTCTCATTAAAAAGGTAAAACCAGGCCAGGCCGCCATAGCCCTGGTAAGCTCCTTCCCAGGTGCTGATGTTATCAAAATTAAATATCGGTGATGCAGTTTCTTCTGCCTTTTCGGATTTTGACAGGCTGCGTTCGATCGTCCACTTAATGGATGTTCCACTGGTATCGAATATCCAGTTTTCAGTGATTGTCAAACTCGCATTGCCATATTTAATGCCATTGATCCTGATAATATTTTTGCCTTTAACCAAGGCGGGACTAGTTTTTAAATGAAGAGAAGAATAGGTCTCCGTACCCACTTTTATCGAAGTAAAAATACCATCGTCGCTGCTGATCACTTTTTGCCCGTTTACTGTCAAAGAGCTGATGCATGCTCTTTTTGCATAGTCAAGGGTCATGCTAAGCTTATGGCTGTTGATGATAACCGATTGCTGTTTCGGAGCGCCGGTGATATTTACAGATTTAGACTCTGTCGGGAAAATCAGCATAGACGCTGAAATCAAAACGATGGTAATTATTCTTTTTAGAAGCATAAGTGCGGCAATAGGTGGTTTATAATTTAAAAGATGAAGCAATATCTGATTTTGCAACCGGATAATATAATATGATACGACAGGTTATTTTTGTTTCACTCTATGACACATATCCGATAGTTCGCTCGTTTGGTAGCCGTGTAACTTTATAGCTATTTTTCGTTTCAGCAGGGTCTCCAGATAGGAGCCTTGCTTCTTCTCAATACCTGCGAAGAAGTACTTCTCAAAATTTATATTTGTAATAAGCGATTATAACCCCATCAAACATGAAAACCACACTTGATAAAGTAACCAGGGATGAGTTGATCAACAGAATAGGTAATTTAAACGAAAACAGCCAGGCCCTGTGGGGCAAAATGGGCGTGTCGCAAATGCTGAGACATTGCACGGCATGGGAGGAACTGATATCAGGAAGGCAAAAATTCAAACAAGCATTTGTCGGACGGATATTCGGAAAAATGGCATTGCGCAGCATACTGAAAGATGAAGCGCCATTAAGGCGTAACACGCCAACCTCTCCTGAATTTAAGATCATTACAGATGGAGGAGACGTAAAGGCTGAAAGGGAAAAATGGATCAGCCTGCTGCAAGATCACGGGCAATTTTCGCATGAAAGTATTGAGCACCCTTTTTTTGGTAAAATGACCCTTGAGCAGGTAGGGTATCTTGCCTACAAGCATATCGATCATCATTTGCGGCAGTTTGGTTGCTAGTTTCTGCCTTAATGCAATATATTTCAAACGCAAATAAATTATTTAGTAGTCTTAGCGGGGTCTCCCAAAGGGAACCCTGCGTTGCAGAAATGGCCACTTTTTCAGCGTGATGAGTAATATACCATGCGATGGAATTTTGCACGATAGATTTTTCAATTGTCTGCCCAAATTTTTTTTCAGCCAAAGGTCCCGAGCCAGGTAAACGGAATTTGCGCCAATTGACGAAAATGGGAAATCAAAACTTTGTTCATTGTCATTTGGGTTGAGCAGTCCAACAGCTATCCGTCCATCATGCAACTCTTTAGCCCAAACTTCTACTTTATTATCTAAAATAAACTTTAGATTGGCAGCTTTGCCTGAAGCATCCTGGTCGATAGTTATAACCTCGTTATTGGTCAGGAGCGACAAGGTAAACGGATCGATGTGTTCCATATTAGCACCGATAAACAACGGGGCGCTTAGTAAGCACCACATGCTCATAACCGTGCGTTGCTCCTCTTTACTCAGGTGATTACTGTTGCCTTCCCGGCTTTCAGCACCTACAGCACCTATTTGCAAGATGTCGGGATCGTTCCATCGGCCGGGTTGAACATATTCTGATTTATCAGCCAGTTTTTTAAATGCGGCATATACCGATGCCCAATTGTCTCGTACATCATCGCCCGTTCGCCAGAGCTGGCTGCCGGTTTTGTATCCCCATTTCCACACATCACCCATTCCGTATTGACAAAGCGAGAAGATGATATCTCTGGGCTGTTCTTTTAATGCGTCGCCCATGAGTGTGTATGGCTTCATCAGTTCTTGCTCTGAATTGTCTTTGGCAAATACGCCGTAACTGCACCAGTCATATTTCAGGTAATCAAAACCCACTTCGGCAAAATACTGTGCGTCCTGCAACTCGTGCCCGAAGCTTCCGGCAACACCACCACAGGTAAGTGGCCCCGGCGAGCTATAAATACCCACTTTGAAACCAAAATCATGTATAATTTTTACCGTTTGCTCTATATTTTTATAATGTTGATTGGGTAATAATTTTCCGCTACCGGCACGTACAGTACCCTTTCTGTCGGGTAGGTTGTTTGGCCCTTCATGGTATTGGTAAACATCCTTATTTACCTTATGATTCAGCTGCTCCCAAACCGGGTCCTTATCGTCAGGCTGATTGGTCCACGGATCGTCAATTTCCAGTATGCTCCAACCATATTGATCAAGACCGTACTTCTTCATCAGTTGGGCCGTCTTTAAAATGTCCGAATCCTTTGCCTTTCTGCCATAGCTGTACCAGCTGCTCCAGCCCATTGGTGGCGTCAATGCTAACTGGTCGCCTGCCACGATGGTAAAATATTTCTTTGCAGAACCGCTTTTATTTGAAGCGCTTATTTCGATGCGATATTTGCCTTTTTCAGCAACACCTCCCGAAATAATACCTCTTTTCTTGTTATAGCTTACGCCTTTAGGTAGATTTTTAGCATCTATTGCCATCGGCCTTGAGCCGCTCACAGGGATAGCATAGAAGAAATGTTTTCCGGTTCGTACCCCAAAAAACTCCGGGCAATTGATCTGAGGTTTTTGTTGGGCGAAAGCAAGCGCGTTTATAAGAATCATGCAAAGCATGAGCACAAAAGATTTTATCAGGCGAAATGTTGGCATAAATAGGATTTGAAGTAGAAGATGTTCAATTCAAAGCTAATTTATTTATTGCAGGATGTATAAATCAAACGCAAAGTAAAGCGTACAAAAAATGCTGCTCATTTGATGATGAGCAGCATTAAATTTTTCTTGTTCAAGCCTAGGCGATTACTCCCCCCATTAACGGATCGGTATGGCTGCTTTGCCCCGTTTCAACGTGACCGGCATAGCGTTTCTCAAATGCCTTGTGGCCGCTTGTTTTCACGCTGAAATCGTACCAGTGATGGCTTTGCTCCAGATTCAAAGCTACTGAAGCTTTACCAGATGCAGGTATAACACGTTGATGGTTATTCGCCTTATAAGCGTTATCCTTGATCTCAATAGTTTGCGGCTTATTAGTTTGGTTGCTAATTTCAACAACCACATTCCCGGTCAGTTTTTTGCTATCGGTAAGTGCTCGCTGGTAATCAAAATTGATATGTACAGCGGGGTCTTCAGCATTGCCCTTAAACTCGCGATGAAAACCATTTGGGCCATATACCCTTAAATGATAATTCTTGTCCTCAAAATTTTCAATAGACCAACTATCGGCTAATGTATCGCCAGCGATTAGACCATAGGCCCAGGTACGCAGGTTTTCGAATTTTCCGTTGATTTGCTTATAACTTCCCGGAGCGTAAACATTAAATGGAGCACCCACGGCTTTATCTCCCCAAATTTTATTGCCTGCTATAAATTCTATTTGGAATGATTTTTTATCAGCGCTCAGTTTGCCATCAGCATATAGTTCATACGGTATGGCGCATGATTGACGCGTGCCTTTTTCCTGTTTCGGCAAGTAAGGCGAATTGTGCGGCGCGCGGTTGGCCTGTGCAATTTCCTCTTTGCTCAAAAGCTTATAGTCGTTCGGCAGCTTTCTGAATTGTGCTTTGTGAATACCCTCAACAAACGGATCTCTTTTTACAAATTCGGGGTTTTTAATTTCGTCCCTGTGGTATTGCCTGAAAACAGAGGTTAGGTTGCCGCAAACGGTTCTGCGCCAGTCACTAATGTTTGATTCAGTTATCTTTTTGCCTGTTTTTTTAGATAAGAAATGCTCCAGGAATTGTAAGGTAGAGGTATGATCGAACACCTCGGAGTTCACATATCCTCCTTTGCTCCAGGGTGAAGCAATTACCAGCGGCACACGGAAACCAAGGCCTATAGAACATTCACGGTCAAATGGTTCAGGGAAACCTTTGCGATCTTTTTCCTGCTCAAGCGTTACATAATCAACACGGGTATCCATGCCTTTTGAAACTTTTCCTGTTTCCGGTCTGCCAGAGTGCGGAGCAGTAAACGGGGGCACGTGATCGAAGTAACCATCATTCTCATCATAAGCCAATATGAAGATGGTCTTTTTCCACACATCAGGGTTTTGCGTCAGGATATCCAAAACTTCAGATACATACCAGGCACCATACCATGCGGAGCTTGGGTGATCACTAAAACGTTCAGGTGCAGTAACCCAAGATACCGTGGGTAATTTGCCGTTTTTTACATCATCCCTGAATTGGTATAGCACATCGCCTTTTGGAACCTGCATTTCGCGCTCGGTACCGTTATCATTATATTTTAAAGTGATCAGTTCGCGATGATCAGGGTCATTCGCATTAGTATCAAAGGCTTTGCGGTGAAGGGTCTTTTCATGATCTGATAAAGCATCAAACTGTCCTGCTTTGTATAGCTCTTTTTCTTTGGTTACACCGGCCAGATAATCCTGCAAATCTTTTAGCTCATGCTTCAGGTGATCGATGTGTGCATCGCCTGCAGGCAACGAAGCGATCTTTTTCTGAAGCTCGTCAATTTTTTGTGGTAATTGGGTCGACCTTTTTTCCATCGCCTCGATATGCTTCGGATGCAGGTGGATATTATATTGCCCGAAAAACTCCAGCGGGTTATCCTGGAAGTTTGACAGCCACGGATCTTCATCTCCTTCAAAACCTGTATCTATGGCAACTTCATTTTGGTAACATTTCCACGGAATGCCATTTTCTTCCAGGCGTTCCGGAAAAGTTTTCCATCTTAACGTGCCATAATCCATATCATCGTTCCACACGTGGGCCTTTGAGTTTTCGTGTTGTTCCGGACGCACCGTACCTGTCCAGAAGTAAAGCCGGTTGGGGTTTGTGCCTGTTAATGATGAGCAAAAGTTCTGATCGCAAATGGTAAAGGCATCCGCCAATGCATAATAAAAAGGGATATCCTCGCGGTTGTGGAAACCCATTGTTAATGGCATGTGGCTATATTCCTCAATGCCGTTCTTTTTCACGTTCAGCCACTGGTCATATCTGCCATCGTTACGGGCATTTACCTGGTTGGCCCAGGAGTGAGGCAATGAGCTCATCCACGTAGCTTTAGTATTTTTTATATCCAGGTGGAATGGTGCATATGTTTCACCTTCGGCGTTCGACTGTAGCCATACTTTGTTTTTATTAGGCAGATCAATAGCGCGCGGATCATTATAGCCGCGAACGCCTTGCAAAGTGCCATAAGTATGGTCAAAGGAGCGGTTTTCCTGCATCAATATCACAATATGATCGGCATCCATATAGGTACTGCCTTCCGGCGCATTAATGGCCATTGCTTTTTGAATAGAAGCAGGGATGATATTAGCCAATCCGGTTGCCCCGCCCAACAAAGCTGCTTTTTTTAGAAAGTCTCTTCTTGAGTCGCTCATGGTGTTTGATGTGCAAATATGCGGATGTGCAGATTTGCAAATTTTTTAAAGTTAACAATCAATTATTATCTACACATTTTCACATTTCAATCATCTGCACATCTGCATATCATCTCGTTGCAAAAAACTGTTCACAAAGCCCAAATGATAAAGTCATGCCATTGCCGCCAAGTCCATTGATCACTGTTACACCAGGTTCAGTTTCGACGATCAGCTCAGTTTGGCCATTCATCATTTTTGGGTAAATACCATGCCACGATTGCATCAGCTGCCAGTCCTTAAAATTGGCGAATGTATGTAAGTAGTCAGTTATCAGATTATTAATAAATGTTTTGTCGAAAGGATCGTGTACGAGGCCATATTCGTGCGAATCACCAATAGTCAATTCGCCGCCACCGTTCTGCGAGACCATTACATGGATACCCCAGGTCAGGTATTCGGAATATTGTTCCTCGTACCTTTTGCGCAGGGTAGGTAATGAAGGCGCGATCTGAAAGCCGGGATAGTGGATCATAGACAATCCGCCGCATAGCGACGGGCCAATACGCCAACCGTCCGGCTGGGCCGCTAAACGCATCATTTGCAGCTTGCATTTGGTGATCTTGGTTTCAAGGAATAGGGCAGGGTATAAGGTTTCGAAATCGGCGCCGCTGCAAACAAATATTTCATCAGCCTGCCAGCTGCGTTCGCCCGAAAATACAGATGGGTATTCTATTTTATTGATAGCTGTATTCCAATGAAAATCGACACTGTATTTTTCAGCCAGGTAAGCCGCAATTTGTCCAACAGCCACTCTCGATTCGATGATCATTTCTTCCCCACTCCACAAAGCGCCTTTTAGACCATTGGTGTTAACAGCAGGCGATTTTTCCAAAGCTTGTGCTGGAGTAAGCAAGGCGCAATCACGATATAGCTTATTGGCCTCAACGTATTCGGCAATTACCTGAAGTTCATCATCATGATAAGCCAGGTGTAATGATCCCACTTCATTGTGCCAGATGTTAGCTTCGGTGCACACTTCTTTATAGATGCTTCGCGACAGCATGGCCCTCTCAAACAGCGGTCCGGTTTGCTGACCGATTGGCCATACCATTCCGAAGTTACGGATGGAGGCACCAACAGCACGTTCGTTGCGTTCAAAAACAGTTACACGATAGCCCCTTATTGCCAGCGCACGGACAGTGGCGAGGCCTACAATTCCGGCGCCAATAACTACAGCCGAAGAATGCTTCATACAGGTAAAATATTCAGTTGTTCTTGCTGATCCAGTTTATCTTTTCGGGCGCTACGCATAAAATACAGCAGAGATAGTGTGGCGCATATACCGCCGACAACTGCTACCGCCAGCACGCTGTCCTTAAAAAACACGCCCCAGCTTACATTGGGCCGCCCCAACTCTTTTACTAAAAGCACGCTCACGCTGCCAAGGTATCCCATTGAATCTGCTACATAAATCAAAAAGCCCACATTGCCTTTATAATGGGAAGAGGCTAATAAACGCTCAAAGAAAACGGCATTATAAGGCACGTAACCCATATAAAGACCAAGTCCCGCCAGCGTCATCCAAACCATAGGGCTGATCAGGTTAAATGTAAATAGCATCGTTCCGATACCAATAAGCACGCATCCTGATATGATCATAATGTGGATGATACTAAATGCTTTCAGATTTTTCCTGATCAAAATAAGCAAACTCATCGCGATCAGGACAATTACCGAAATAATAGTATCTATTTTGGCATAGATCGTATTATCTTTTATACCCATGCTGTTCCATATCTCTACTTCGAAACTATCGCGTACATCGCGCATTATCGTAAGCAGTACGTAGATGATAAGCGTGAGAATAATGCCAGGTAAGAACCTTTGTAAGAAGTTTTTACGCTCAGCTGCATCCATAGGCAAACGCTTAGTGCGAAGACGGATGTCTTCAGCTGTCGGTGGCGGCATCAGTTCCAGCATGAATACGAACAAAAGCAGGGGAATCACAAATAAAGCACCTGTAACGAACGGCATACTGTATTCGCTGATGTGAAATGAACTCATCAGCATTCGTGCAACAGTTTTCACAAAACCAGATGCAAATATTAAGCTGATAGACAAAACCGCGGCCATAAACTCGGTTGACTTACGTCCTTCCAGGTAACCGAAAACCAACCCCCAAATCAATCCGAGAGGGAAACCATTAATAAATAGAAAAATCATATTGTATGGAGCAGGAACTATAGAAAAAAACAATAGTGCTGCCCAGGCAATGCCGATTAGCATCAAGATATATTTTGCTCTTTGCCCCGTTTTTAATTCAGAAATGAATTTTACGCCGTAGAATTTACTTAATGTATAGCCGATAACCTGTGCGATGACTAGCCATACTTTATAATCAATATGCAAATATTGAAGGCCGCTGAAAGTACCGGCTGCAAACGCTTTTCGGAAAGCATACATGCAAGTATATGCCCCGAAAGAGGAGACAGCAGCCATAACTGATAACAGCCCATATGGCCATTGAGCTACCTTTTGCCTGCATTGATCGATCAGTTTCATGCTTATTGTTTGATGATATCCAATACGTCGGCAATATTGTCAATAATATGAGTGGGGTGGTATTCTTCCAACTCTTCTCTTGTAAATATACCCGTTGTAACGCCAATAACATATTTACAACCAACGCTATGCCCTTCGCGAACATCAACCTCGGTATCGCCCACCTTTGCTACTTCCTGAGGATCTGTAATGCCTGCCTCCTGCATTATTTTTTCTATCATGAATGGGTGAGGGCGGCCAAGCTCTACTTCGTCAGAACCTATAAGGTAATCGATAAGGCCTTTCTCGCGCCATTGCAAGCGGTTTACAACTGTTTCCGCAATGTCTTTTGAGAATCCGGTGTTAATACCTACTGAAACCCCGGCATCATGCAAAGCCGCAAAGGTTTCTTCCACATTTGGTAAAGGCTCAATACCCGGTTCAAACTGGTAAAAGTGGATCATTTGTTTTACAAATTCGCGGTGTATTTCATTCACGAGTTCAGGGGTGATCTTTGATGTGTCCGATTCATGCAGATGCAGCATTTGAGTAATGGCCAGGTTTTTCTCATACCCCATTAACGGGTTGATCATTTCCAACGGAACATCATAATTGTATTTCTCCAATGCAGCTTTAAAGGCCTTACTTACATTGTGATCATCCTTAACAGTAGTACCTGCGATATCAAAAACAACTAATTTAATAGACATTCTAGTAGGGAATAAAAGTTGAGCAATACTAAACTTAGTTTATTAATATCGAACTAATTTAGTGTTAAGGTTTGATTAATTAGTTTAATTAGTTGAATTAGTTGAATTAGTTGATTAAGTTTTTGAGACCGGATTTGACAACTTAATCAACCTAAGCCAACTCAATCAACCACTCACTCCTACTTTTCCTCAAAAAAATAAACCACCAGCATACTGGCAGTATCTGCTCCCATATTAACTGGGGTATGGGGAATACGCCCGTCAAACAATAAGGAATCACCGGGGCCCAAAAGTATCTTGTCTCCGTTTATCTTGTATTCTATCTGGCCGGATATAATATACTTATATTCAAATGCATCAGTCTCAACCAATGGCCGGGTTGCATTTGGCTCCAGCTCAAGGATGACAATATCTACCGTAGAGTGATCAATGAAACGGGTAAATATCCGCTTATAATGAAATCCATTGGCGTGCTCTTTCTCAAAATACTCGTATTCGTCTTTTCGCTTTATCAAAACAGGGGATGCGTTGCCTTTGGTCCGGATATCTTTAAAGAACTCATTCAGATCGATATTCAACGCCCTGATGATATCGATCAGCACCATCAATGATGGTATGGTGCGACTATTTTCTATTTGGGATATCAGTCCCTTACTTACATTTGCCTGGTTAGCCAGTTCCTGTACAGTAATATTTTGTTCGCGCCTGCGCTCTTTTATGCGGTTACTGATCTGGATCAGTATATCATCTTCCATAGAAAAAGGTAAACGTGGTATATTTATAATTGGTATTGCAAAATAGGATTTTTTAAAAGTCCCTGCTGCAATAAAAGGCAATTTAGTCGGGATAGGTGAATCAATCATGAAAATTTAATAATTTAATAATATCTGATACTTTTATTTGTATCATAACCTATACGTCTATGAATCGCGCTGCTATTACACCAGAAGAAGTTGTTGAAGAAGTTTTTGCTTTGTATGAAAAGCATGGCGATGAAGATTATATTGGCGAACCGGTGTCACAACTGGAGCACATGTCTCAGGCAGCGATGTTGGCCGAAGACGAAGGATATGATGACGAAGTTATTTTAGCCGCATTTTTTCATGACATTGGCCACCTATGCGCCGAGGATGCCGAAGCCGAAAGCATGGACGGTTTTGGCAACGTCGATCATGAGAAACTTGGCGCCGATTACCTCCGTGAACGAGGATTCTCGGAAAGGCTGGCTACATTGGTTGAAAGCCATGTAATTGCAAAAAGATATCTTACATATAAATACCCCGAATATTATAATAAGCTTTCTGACGCCAGCAGGGCGACCCTCGAGTTCCAGGGTGGGCGTATGACTGAGCAGCAAGCGGCCGAATTTGAAATGCACCCTGATGCTGAGCTGTTTATCAAGCTGCGTTATTGGGATGACCAGGCTAAGGAAATGAACGTACCCGTGCAGGGCATAGAGCATCTGAAATCCTTGGCCTTAAATCATTTATATAATAATAACTAATTCGGCCGATCTGGCTGAATATTAAATAATTGTAACACGATTGTAATTCTGGTGTTACAAAAACTATCCTCTTCACCGCCTTTCGCCCGAAAGCTTAAGCTTTCTTTAACACTAACTTAGTTTACAAATAATAAACTAAGTTTAGTATTGCTGCATGAAAAATATCCTTCTCACCTAATTAATCCAGCACATGAAGCAGCTTTACATTCACTTCAGGACAATGATAACGATGACGTTATTATTCCTTGCTCCGATACTCTCATTCGGGCAGATCAAGATCGGTGGTACAGTCACCGATGAAAACAAGCAGCCTTTACCCGGAGTAACCATTTTACTTAAAGGGACCACTAAAGGAACAGTAACAGACGTTAACGGACGTTTCTTATTTACTGTAGAAAAAGGC
>Ga0207648_10002178_pt1 | contig 21254 bp, 23 predicted proteins | sample KBSMisM32_FD_184310 | JGI IMG/M metagenome (GOLD analysis project Ga0207648, IMG submission 184310) | Miscanthus rhizosphere microbial communities from Kellogg Biological Station, Michigan, USA - KBS Miscanthus M3-2 (SPAdes) (version 2) | ecosystem: Host-associated > Plants > Roots >...
CGCGCCGCGCCTCACTCGCGCGGATCAGTCGCGTCTCGCAAACGCGACAACAGACATAGTGCGCCTGTCGGCGCTCCGCCCACCCCTCCAGGGGGATGGACGCGAAAGGAAAGCGAGCCCGGGACGCAGGGATGCGCCGCGGGAACGTGAGGTGCTGCGCGGCGCGAACCGCGGAGCGGGCTGTTTGACATCGTGAAGAATGACGACGGGAGCGGGACGTGCCTGCTGGGCATTACAACTGCGCCCACGGACGCAATCGAGCCAAGGCACATGCTCTAACAATAAGCCAGAGCGGGATGACGACTCGAAGAGAAGTCATCACGCTCTCGGCGGGCTTCCCGGGACGTCATCGAAAATCAATCGAGTGCCCGCACCACGGCCACAGGTCAGGGGCCGATCACTTGACGATCATGATCGGCGGCCGGTTGTAGGCGCAGGTCGATCGGGTTGCCACCGCCGGCATCGCATACGGGTTGACGTTCGGCGCCCACAGGCAATTGAACGCGATGAAGTCGCCATACTGCCGGTGCACGCTGGTGATGCGGTGATACTTGTCCCAGCGGGCGCAATAGGCGCCGGCGATCTGCTGCGCCATGGCCTCGTTCTCGCACGACCACGGGATGATGCCGCCGGTGTCGTTGGCGCGATAGATCTGGGCCTGGGCGGGAGCGCCCAGCAACAAAACGCCGATCACGGAAAGCAATGCCGCGCGCTTCATCCACGCCTCCCCATCTTCCCCAGGGCAACTTAGACCGCGCGTCGGTCGCTTGCAAAGCCGCCTCGGCGAGGAAAGCCGGAGCGTGTTGCCAGAACGCCACACTCGGCGCTTTCTTGCCGGTGCGAAGTGAGGGCATCTTGATTCCGCCGGGGTCGGCGGTCACCGTTGCTGCACCTTGTGTAGAAGGAGCCTGACCATGACCGGCCGCGCCCTGTTGCTCGCCAGCGCGTTTGTCGCGGCGCTCGTAGCGCTGGCGACCGAAAAGGCCGGCGCCGCCAGTTGGCTGGAAAAGAACTTCTACCTGTCCGGCCCGCAATATGAGGGCAAGCTGCCGCCGTGCGATTACCGCGACGCGCTGACCCTGATCGCCTCGCGCTTCAACCAGAAAGAAAACATGTACTGGGTCACCGATCTCAGGATCGTCAATTTCGAGCGGATCCGCGAGACCGCGTTCCGCCCCTGGGCGGCCAACAGTATCCCGCGCCGCTTCTGCAGCGGGGTCGTCGAGGTTACCGACGGCCGCAAGCACGCCATCCACTATTCGATCTCTGAAGACACCGGGATGATCGGCGCCAGCTGGGGGATCGAGTGGTGCGTAGTCGGCCTCGATCGCAACTGGTCCTACAACCCGGCCTGCAAGATGGCGCAGCCGTAGTCGGTTTCATCCGACCCAGGGCTGCGGATAGGTTTCTCGGGTAGGCGCGATTCCGCGGCGGGGCCTCCGCGCGATCCGGGGTCGCTTTCTGTTTTATTTCCACTTTGTTCTTGGAATGTTCACGGAGGAATGATACCCTCGCTTATCCTCATGTGAGTACGGGGGTCATCGATGGTTCGAGTTGCTGGTCGCGTAGCTTTTGCCGCCGTTGCGTTGTCTTTCCTCGCCGGTAGCGCCGACATCGCAACGGCACAGGATCGGCGCCAGAACGAACCCGGCCAATTCGACTTCTATGTATTGGCGTTGTCCTGGTCGCCGTCGTTCTGCGAGGCGGCCGGCGAGCGTGGAACACCCCCGCAGCAGCAATGCGGGGCGCGGCCCTACTCGTTCGTGGTGCATGGGTTGTGGCCGCAATACGAGAACGGCTTCCCGGAGTTCTGCCAGCGGCCAGCGCCACGGCTTAACCGCAACATCGTCTCCTCCATGCTCGATCTGATGCCGGCGCCGCGCCTGATCTTCAACGAATGGGATAAGCACGGCACCTGCTCGGGGTTGAGCCCCACCGCCTATTTCGAAACCATCCGCAAGGCGCGCGCAGCCGTGAAGATCCCGGAGGCCTATATCGGGCCGACCGAGCCGCTCACGGTGACGCCCGACGAGGTCGAGGAAGCCTTCGTGAAGGCCAATCCCGGCCTGACCCGCGACGCCGTCGCCATAACCTGCGACAGCCGGCGGCTGGGCGAGGTGCGCGTCTGCATGGGTAAGGATTTTGGCTTCCGCCCGTGTCCGGAGATCGACAGGCGGGTCTGCCGCCGCGACAAGGTCGTCATGCCGCCGTTGCGGGGCGGCCGCGCCGCGCTCACGCGGTAGCGCAGGACGTTGCAGCCACCACGTCACCGCGCTGTCTTGGACACCGGTGCATTTGCGTCCATGAATTGCGTGCATGAATTATCGCCACGCCTTTCACGCCGGCAACTTTGCCGATGTGCTCAAGCACGCGGTTCTGGTCCGGATTCTGCTGCACCTGCGCACCAAGCCTGCCGCGTTCCGCGTGATCGACACCCATGCCGGAGCCGGCCGCTACGATCTCGGCGGCCCGGAGGCGACCCGCAGCCTCGAATGGCGCGAGGGCATCGAGAGGCTCGTCGCGGCTCCGCTCGGTGAGCCCGCGCGTCTCCTGCTTGCGCCCTATCTCGATGCGATTGCCGCGTTCAACAACCCCGGCAGTCTGACCTGCTATCCCGGTTCACCCGCGCTCGTGCGCGCGTTTCTGCGCGCGCAGGATCGGCTGCTCGCATGTGAGCTTGAGCCGAACGCGGCGGCCGCGCTGGCGCGTTACCTTGCCGGCGACCGGCGCAGCAAGGCGTTGGCGATCGACGGCTGGACCGCGCTTCACGCCTATGTGCCGCCCAAGGAGCGGCGCGGCCTCGTGCTCGTCGATCCGTCATTCGAGGACGCTGGCGATTTCGCCCGCCTCGGTGAGGCGCTCGAAGCAGCGCAACGAAAATGGGCCGGCGGCACCTATCTGTTATGGTATCCGGTCAAGGAACGGGCGGGGCCGGACGCGCTGGCGCGGCGACTGCGGCGCAGCGGCATTGCAAAGATTTTGCGTGTCGAGCTCAGTCTCGGCGGAACGCGCGCCGACAATCGACTCGGCGCTTGCGGGCTGATCGTCGTCAATCCGCCGTGGACGCTCGCCGACGAGCTTGCGATCCTGCTGCCCGAGCTGGCGGCTATCCTCTCGGCGGGGAGCGGCGGCGCCCATCGCGTCGATTGGCTCGCAAGCGAAAAGTAGTTTCACCACTTTTCCACAGCCCTAGATTAGCATATTTTCATAGCTGCTGGCTTTGACGTTCCGCCTCCTGTGGGGGCCAGCGGAGTGAGGGAGGCCGTAAGGCCGCTGCTTTCCCCGTTTGCGAATGTCCGGCCGAGCCGCCGCGCCGTGGGGGCCGGCGGCCGAGCAACCACGGGGAAAGGGAGTTTCCCGATGGCCATGGCAGGTACCGTCAAATTCTTCAACGCCGAGCGGGGCTACGGCTTCATCAAGCCTGACGACGGCGGCCGCGATGTATTCGTGCACGTCACAGCGGTCGAGCGGGCCGGACTCAAGTCGCTGGCCGAGGGGCAACGCATCTCGTTCGACGTCGAGCCCGACAAGAAGGGCAAGGGTCCGAAGGCCGTCAATCTCGTTATCACGGGTTGATATCTCCACGGCCAGGCTCCCCAGCGGCCGCCCGATCTGTCATGGTGTCGCCCGCCGCCAGACGTCACGGCGGTCGCAGCCACAAATCGATGCCCTCCATGTTGACGCTCCGTCATTCCCCATCCTCGCCCTTCGTTCGCAAGATCAGGATCGGCGCCAGCGTGCTCGGTCTCGACGGCGAGATCAGGATCGAACCTGCCGACACCATGAACCCCGCCGACAGCGTGCGGCAGCAGAATCCACTGGGCAAGATTCCGGCATTGGTATTGGAAGACGGCACGGTCCTGTTCGATTCCCGCGTTATCCTGGAATATCTCGATCACCGCGCCGGCGGTGGCCGCATCATTCCAACTGAGGCGAGCGCACGTTTTTCCGCCTTGCGCCTGCAGGCGCTGGCCGACGGCATCATGGATGCGTCGGTCTTGCTGGTTTACGAGGGACGCTGGCGGCCGCCCGAGCGGCATGAACCGAAATGGGTCGATCTCCAGGCTGGAAAGGTCGCGCGCGCTCTCACGGCGCTCGAAGCCGCCCCGCCGGCGTTCGGCGCCCCGCCGGATGTCGGCCAGATCGCGCTTGCCTGTGCCCTCGGCTATCGCGACTTTCGTTTTCCCGGCACCTGGCGTGCGGATCATCCGCGCCTGGTCGCTTGGCTCGATGAGTTTGCCCGCCGCGTGCCGGCCTTCGCCGCGACCAAGCCGCCGGGCTGAGTTGCGGTCCCCACGCACGGCAAACGCGCCGCGCCGTCGCAAGAAAAAGCCCCGGATCGGAGATCCGGGGCTCGGTCGCATGCCGCAGCGTTGGTGATCAGAACCGGATATTGAGACCGCCGCGAAAGACGTTGGCGTCGTAGGACACGTTGCCGTTGGCCGCGAGACCGCAATTGAACCCGCAATTGAAGTCGCCGAGATCCACATAGAGGTACTCGGCTTTGATGCTCACATTGCTGGCGATTCCGAATTCGAGACCAGCGCCGACGGTCCAGCCGGCATTGCTGGAGCTGCCGCCGGGAAAGCCCGGCCGGGTCGCGTTGATGTCTCCGGCCGCGAGACCAGCGGTGATGTAGGGCAGGAACCGGTCGAAGGCGTAGCCGAGGCGGCCACGGATGGTGGCGAGCCACTTGTTGCGCGTCTCGCAACTGGCGCCGCACAGCACACCCGTGTTGCCTTTGACGCCCGACCAGTCGATATCGCCTTCGGCGCCCACCACGATCTGGCCGACCTGCCAGTTGTAACCAATGGTGCCGCCGATCATGCCGCCGGACACGTCGAATTTGTTAAGCCCGTCCCACTGGGAGTTACCCCAGGCGCCGCCGCCATTGATGCCGACGTAGAAGCCGGTCCAGTTGTAGATCGGATTGTACATGGGCGCGACCGGCTGATAGCGCGGCAGATCCGCGGCGGTGGCCGACGCTCCCGCGAACGCCATCAGGCCAAGCCACGCAACAAAGATACGCTTCATTACCCTATCCTCCAATTCGTCACTTGGCGGGCACAGTATTCCCAATTTTTGTGCAGTCTAGTGCAAGAAAGACACACTCAATATTGAAATATTTCTGCATATTTAAACTTCATAAATGCCATCGAATTGCCTGAGATAGCGTAAACGAAACCTTTACAGCATTTGATCATAGTAAATTTTTTCTTAAATACTGCGTAGGTTGCCTGGCGCCTCGCAGTCCCGGCGCGACTCATGGCCGGTACCGCGCCATCGCGCGCCGCGGTAACGGATGGAGCCTGCCGCAGGCGCGCCGTCGCGTCCGCTGGCGCGGCGTAAGGCTTCCTCCGATGGACCTGGAGGCGGGTGGCCCAGACCGTGTCGAGTCCTTACCTTCGCAGCATGAACGGCACGAAGAACGACATCGATCCCGCCACCGAGCTCGTCGAAGAGGACGACGAGCAGGCATTGCCCGAACAGGAACCTGCGATCGACCTTGCTGCTGATGCCGGGCCGCTGGCAGTGGGCCGGGCAGTCATCGCGCGTCATGCCAAGCACGCACCGTCCTCGCCCGGCGTTTACCGCATGATCGATGGCAAGGGTGACGTGCTCTATGTCGGCAAGGCGAAGAACATCCGTAAACGGATCATCGCCTATACCCGTCCGACCGGCTACGATTCTCGCATCGAGCGCATGATCGCCGCGACCGCGGCGCTCGAGTTCGTTTCGACCGCGACCGAGACCGAAGCGCTCCTGCTCGAAGCCAATCTGATCAAACGGCTGCGGCCGCGCTTCAACGTGCTGCTGCGCGACGACAAATCGTTCCCCTATATCCTCATCACCGCCGACCATTGGGCGCCGCAGATTCTCAAGCACCGCGGCGGGCGCAGCCGCGACGGCAACTACTACGGCCCGTTCGCCTCGGTCTGGGCGGTCAACCGCACCATCACGGCCCTGCAGCGCGCGTTCCTGCTGCGCTCCTGCTCCGATGGATTTTTCGAGAGCCGCACCCGGCCGTGCCTGCTCTACCAGATCAAGCGATGCTCCGGGCCTTGCACCCGCGAGATCGATTTCGCGGAATACAGCGAGCTCGTGCGTGAAGCCAACGCGTTCCTGTCGGGCAAGAGCCAGGCGGTGAAGGGGCTGCTGGCGGCCGAAATGGAGAAAGCCTCCACCGCCCTCGACTTCGAACGCGCCGCCATTTACCGCGACCGTCTCGCCGCGCTCTCCGCGGTGCAGTCGCACCAGGACATCAATCCGCGCGGGGTCGAGGAGGCGGACGTGTTCGCCGTCCATCAGGCCGGCGGCTTCAACTGCGTGCAGGTATTCTTCTTCCGCACCGGTCAGAACTGGGGCAATCGCGCATATTTTCCCAAGGCCGACCGTACGCTCGCGGCCGGCGAGGTGCTGGGTGCGTTCCTCGCCCAATTCTACGACGACAAGCCCTGCCCGCGCTGCATCTTCATCTCGCACGAGATCGAGGAGCGCGCGCTGCTGGCCGAAGCCTTGAGCACCAAGAGCGGCTACAAGGTCGAGGTCGGCGTGCCCCGGCGCGGCGAGAAGAAGGACCTGGTCGATCACGCGCTCGCCAATGCGCGCGATGCGCTGGCCAGGAAGCTGGCCGAGACCTCGTCCCAGCGCAAGCTCCTGGAGTTGCTCGCCGAGACCTTCGGCCTGCCACGCGTGCCCCGGCGCATCGAGGTCTACGACAACAGCCACATCCAAGGAACCAACGCGGTCGGCGCCATGGTCGTTGCCGGCCCCGAGGGCTTCCAGAAGAACCAGTATCGCAAGTTCAACATCCGCGCGGTCGATCTCACGCCGGGCGACGACTTCGGCATGATGCGCGAGGTCTTGAGCCGGCGCTTCAAGCGGCTGATGACCGAGGCCCCGCGGGTCGCGCCCGATGCGCCGTCGGCACTGGCGGTAGCGCATCCGGTGGCGCCGGCGCTGGATAGCGCGCCGCCGGATGCCGATGACGGCGCGGATGGCGCCGACGGGGTAGAGGATTCACCGTGGCCCAGTCTCGTCGTCATCGACGGCGGTCGGGGCCAGCTCACGGCGGCGCAGGAGACACTGGCCGCGCTTGGCATCACCGACATACCTCTCCTGGCGGTCGCCAAGGGACCCGACCGTGATGCCGGGCTGGAGACGTTCTTCATGCCGGGGCGGGAACCGTTCAAGCTCAAGCCCCGCGATCCCGTGCTCTATTTCGTGCAGCGGCTGCGCGACGAAGCGCATCGCTTCGCCATAGGCTCGCACCGCGTCCGCCGCCGCCGCGATATCCGGGAGGCCGGGTTGCAGGAAATCCCCGGCATCGGCCCCACGCGCAAGCGCGCGCTGCTGCATCATTTCGGGACACTCAAGGCGATCGAGCGTGCGGCGCTCTCCGATCTGGCCAAAGTTCCCGGGATCAGCGCCGAGACCGCGCGCAAGGTCTACGATTTCTTCCACGAGCGCGCCGGATGACCGCGGGCGGCAAGACACGATGAAAAGACAGGACAGGCATGAGGTCGCAAAAGCAGGATCGCGTCATATTTATGTATGGAACGGGTGTTGTATGTCACGATCATGTCCGAGCGTGCGGCATGAGCGGCTCAGGTCGATGGGGACGGCGTGAGCGACCCGTTTGACCCGGACGCGGGAAGGGTATTCCTTCAACCCATGAATTTGGTCACGTCGAGAAACCTACCGGCGCGGCCCCTCGCGGTGCCGAACCTGCTCACCTATGCGCGCATCATCGCAGTGCCGATGGTGGTCGCCTGCCTCTATTGGCAGGATATTCTGCAGGGCGGCCTCTGGCTGCGTTGGGTCGCCTTGGTCATCTTCATCGGCGCCGGCGTAACCGATGTTCTCGACGGGTATTTTGCGCGCAAATGGGGCGAGCAGTCGGCCTTCGGCCGCATGCTCGATCCGATCGCAGACAAACTCCTGGTCGCATCGTGCCTGCTGATGCTGGCCGCCGACGGCACCATCCGCGGCTGGTCACTGTGGGCGGCGATCGTCATTCTCTGCCGTGAGATCCTGGTCTCGGGCTTGCGCGAATATCTCGCCGAGCTGCGCGTGAGCGTTCCTGTCACCCAGCTTGCCAAGTGGAAGACGTCGCTGCAGCTCGTCGCCATCGGCTTCCTCATTGCGGGCAAGGCCGGCGACGCGGTCGTGCCGGTGGTGACGCCGATCGGACTGACCCTGCTCTGGCTGTCGGCCTTGCTGACGCTGTACACTGGCTGGGACTATTTCCGCGCTGGCGTGCGGCACCTGATCGAGGACTGAGCAGTGAAGCTTCGCTATTTCGCCTGGGTGCGCGAGCGCATCGGCAAACCGGAGGAGGACATCGAGCCGCCCCCGGGCATCGCGACTGTCGCCGATCTCATGACCTGGCTTAGCCGCCGCGGTGAGGAATACGCCCACGCGTTCGAAAACCCAAAGGTGATCCGTGCTGCGATCGACCGTGCCCATGTCAGGGCCGACACTGCAATCTCGGGCGCACGCGAAGTCGCCTTCTTCCCGCCGATGACGGGAGGTTAGTGTGGCCGATCCGATGTTACTATCGACATTGCCGCGAACGTCGGAACCGGGACACTAGTCGCATTCGCTTGCGGGTCCCAGTTGGAGTCCCACCGATGGCCGCCACCGTCCGTCTTCAGCGCGAACCGTTCGACGCCGCGGCCGAGGCGGCAAAGCTCACGCGCGGGCGCGCGGACATCGGGGCCGTCGTGACCTTCACCGGCATCTGCCGTGGCGATGAGGCGGGGGCGCCGCTCGCGGCCATGACGCTCGAGCACTATCCCGGAATGGCCGAGGCCGAAATCGCGCGTCACGTCGAAGCAGCCGAGCAGCGCTGGCCGCTGCTCGGCGTCACCGTCGTGCACCGGTACGGACGACTCGAGCCGGGCGAAAGCATCGTGCTCGTCGTCACCGCCGCCGCACACCGGCAGGAGGCCTTCGCCGCCGCCGAGTTCCTGATGGATTTTCTCAAGACCCGCGCGCCATTCTGGAAGCAGGTCGAATATGCCGGTGGAAAAGACTGGGTCGACGCCAAGCAATCCGACGACGCGCTCGCCGATCGCTGGACCGGTACGGGCGGCGGCCGCGCGGCGGCCGAATGAGCCGCGACGTTGGATCAGCGCCGTCTGGCGAATGACCCCCGGCTCGACGCGGGTTCGTCCGCCGCGCTGACCTCGGTGACGGACGCGCCAAATGGAGAGGCACCCATGATCCGCCTTCTCGCTTTCACGGCGTTGGTACTCGCGGCATGTCCGTCGCAAGCCGCGCGCGCGGCGGAGATGACGTTCTATCAGCTGCCGGCCGGCGCCTATCCCCACGACGTCGCCCCGGCGCCGGATGGCACCGTCTGGATCAGCGGGCAGCGGCAGGGATTTGCCGGCCGCTTCGATCCGAAGACCGGTCATCTTGAAAAGATCGCGCTCGGGCCGGGCGCGGCGCCCCATGGCGTCATCGTCGGAGCTGACGGCAATGCCTGGCTGACGGAAGGCGGGCAGAATGCCATCGCGCGGGTCGATGCCCGGACCAAAGAGGTCAAGCTGTTCCCGCTGCCGAAGGAGTTTCCCAACGCCAATCTCAATACGCTCGTATTCGATGGCAAAGGCACGCTCTGGTATACGGGTCAGAACGGCGTTTACGGTCGGGTGAATCCTGCAACCGGCAAAGTGGACGCTTGGGCCTCGCCCAAGGGCCGCGGCACCTACGGCATCACCTTAACCCCGCAAGGGGACATTTGGTACGCCTCGCTCGCGGGCGATCATATTGCCCGCGTCGATACCGTCTCTGGCGAAGCCACTGTCGTCGAGCCACCGCGCAAAGGCGTGGGCCCGCGCCGCATCTGGTCGGACTCCAAGGGCATATTGTGGGTGAGCTTCTGGCATGGCGGCGCGATCGGTCGATACGATCCTGCGGCCAAAACCTGGACGACCTATCCCATGCCGCAGAGCAAGTCCGGCACCTACTCGATCTATGTCGACGATAGGGATCGGGTGTGGGCCACCGATTGGATGGCCAACGCCATCCAGCGCTTCGATCCCAAGATGGAATCCTACGAGAGCTTCCCGAGCGATAAGAAGAGCGCGAATGTGCGCCAGATGCTCGGCCGGCCGGGTGAGGCGTGGGGCGGAGAGTCGGGCACGGACCGGCTGGTGGTGATCCGCGATTGAACCCAGTCGGGGCGTTCGCTCGCCGGCCGCTGGGGATCGTTACGGCGCAAACGCGATTTCGATCCGGGTGCCGCGATGCAGAGCATCGTGCGAGATGCGGGCGCCTAATTTGTCGGCCATGGCCTTGACGATGCGCTGCCCGAGGCCGGTCGAGCCGATCGGCGCCGAGTCGGCGAAACCCACGCCGTCATCTTCGACGCTGATCACGGCATTGCCGCCTGCGTCCCGCGCCCGCAAGCCGACGCGAATGGGGCCTTTGCCCGACGGATAGGCGTACTTGAAAGCGTTGATCACCAGCTCGTTGACGATGACGCCGATCGCGACGGCGCGGTCCGGATCGGTCTCGACCGGGTCGGCCGCGAGCGAGAGTTGCGCGAACGCGTCGCCCTCGGTGGAGTTTCGCAGGTCCTCGATCAGCGCATCGAGATATTGATCGATTGCCACCGTCTTGACGTCCTCGGAGGTGTACAGGCGCCGATGCACCTGGGCGACCGCCATCACGCGGGTGGCGGCATCGAGCAACGCGGTCTTCACTTCCTCGCCAGGATTGGCCTGGCTTTGCATTTGCAGCATTGCCGCGATCAGCTGCAGCGAGTTGCCGACGCGGTGGTTGACCTCTTGCAGCAGGACCGCGCGCTCCTCGGCCAGCGTCTCGAAGCGGTCGCGCGCCAGACGCACTTCGGCTTCCGCGGCCTCCTTTGCCCGGCGCATCCGCATCGCCTCGACCGCGCCCTGGAACGTCGCCTTCAGCAACGGAATGAACTCGCCTTGCGCATCCTTGACCACGTAGTCGAACGCACCCGCCTTGAGGGCGGTCACGACCAGTTTGCTGTCCTGGGCGCCGGTGACGAAGATGACCGGTGGGTGGTTCGCAATCGCATGAATGCGCGCAAGCGTGCTGAGCCCGTCGAGACCCGGCATGTTCTGGTCGAGCGCGATGACGTCGAATTCCTCTGCGGCGAGCGCCTTCAGACCGCTCTCGCCATCGGACGCGCAGACGACCCGAATTCCTTCGCGCTCCAGCCCGCGCGAAACCAGGCGGCGCAGGCCCTCATCATCGTCGATATAGAGGATGTTGCGCGGCATCTGTCAGACCGCGGCAGGAACCTGGATGACGGTGAAGAAAAGCCCGAGTTGCCGGATGGCATGGGCGAAGTTCTCGTAGTTCACGGGCTTGGTAATGTAGACATTGCATCCGAGATCATAGCAACGCTTGATCTCCACCGCATCGTCCGTGGTGGTGAGAACCACCACCGGGCTGCGCTTGAGGTGCTCGTTCTCTTTCAGCCGCTTGAGAATGTCGACCCCGCTCATGTCCGGCAGGTTCAGATCAAGCAGGATGAGCAGGGCACAGTTTTTGTTGTCAGTCCCGGTTCCGTCCGCCCCGAACAGGAATTTGACGGCGTCCGACCCGTTGGTGAAGGGACGAATGGGGTTGTTCACGCCGGCGCGGCGGATGTTTTTTTCGATCAGGCGGGCGTGCCCACCATCATCCTCGACCATGATGATGGTGACGGGTTGTTCGGCCATGCGGGCGTTCATGCAGCGCTCCTGTTTTCCCCAACCCAACGGCGCGGCAGCGTGACGGTGAAGACGCTGCCTTTTCCAAGTTCCGACGTGAGGCTCATCGTGCCGCCGAGCCGGCGCACCAGCGCGCGGACGTGCGCCAAGCCAATCCCTTCGCCCGGCCGGTCCTGCGGACCCGAACGGCGAAAGAGCTCGAATACACGCTGATGATCGTGCGGGTCGATGCCCCGGCCATTGTCGCGGACCTCGTACATCACATGCGCCCGCGCTGTATGGCCCTTGATCTCTATTCTGCCGGGTTCCCCATCGCGACCATACTTGAGAGCATTGTCGACGAGATTGGAGAACACCTGCTCCACTGCGAGCAGGTCGCTTACCACGGGGGGAAGGTCGGCGACGGCGACGGTCGCTCCCTGCTCCGTGGCGCGGTGCGCGACGGTTTGTGCGATCGACGCCAGCAGTGCGTTCATGTCGATCTCTTCGGGCTTGAAGTCGCGGCGGCCCTCGCGTGAGAGCTTCAGAACGGCGTTGATGAGACGATCCATCTTGGTGATGGAGGTCTTGATGAAGGTGATCGCTTCATCGAAACCCGTGCCCAGCGGATCCGTGGAGGCGCCGCCACTCTCGCGCGCATCGGCGTGGGCAGCAGCCACGCCGGCCTGCTCGCGCAGCTTCGCCATCTCCTCGAAAATATCGCTCCGCAACGCTTCCAATTCGGTGGTGAAGCCCATGATGTTCACGAGCGGCGAGCGCAAATCGTGGCTGACGATATAGGCGAAGCGCTGAATTTCTTCGTTGGCTTCGGTCAGATCAGCGGTGCGGTGGGCGACGATGCGTTCGAGATTGGCATTCGTGGCCGCAAGCTCATTGCGCGCGGATTCGCGCTGGCGGGATGTGCGCTGAACCAGGAAGACGGACAGTGCGCCGATCAGCACGACAAGCGCCATCCCGGCGAGCGAGACCGCGAGCAGGCGGGCGTCGTTGCGCCGCGAGGCGTCGGAGCGGGCGAGCAGGAGCCGCTCCTCATCTGCCAGCGTTCGCTCCACCAGCAGCCGCAACCCGTTCATGCTCTTGAAGCCGTCGTCCGATTGCACCAACGCGACCGCCGCCTCGTGCTGTCCGGAGGCCTGAAGCTCGATCGTCTTCGCGAGCTCGGTCATTTTCGTCCGCGCAGTCGCGTCCATCTGGTCGAGAACCGGACCTCGGTCCGGATTGTCGCTCATCAGCGTTCGCAGCTCGGCCAGGTAGGTTTCGACCGCAGGCGCGGCGTCGCGATAGTCCAATAGATATTGCTGCCGACCGGTGAGCAAAAAGCCGCGCTGGCCGCTCTCGGCGCGCCGCACGTTCAGCAGCAGGTTGGACAGCTTTTCCTGCACGTTGATCGTGTGCACGACGCTTCTGGCGTCTTGCGCGGATTGCTCGGCCAGCCACACCGTGGCCGTGCCGATCGCAACCAGCAGGGCAAATCCAGCGCCCAACAGGAGTGGTTGGACCGGAAAGCGGGGAACCGCGGGGAATATCATCTACCGTACAAACGACTCGAGGTTTTCGCGATCGGAATATTGTTTGCGTCAGTCGGTATCGCTTAGGTCACAAGCAAAGGAAAATCGAATCCCATCGATAAAGTTCCGATGGAACTCTTTACGCCGGGGGACCTGCGGCCCGCGGCTCGCAAGATATCGTCGGCACCCGAGATCATTCGTGCCAAAATGGTGCGGACGGCCTTCACGCTGGAAAGCCGTCCGCTTTCCGTGGCGCGGGAGGGCAACGCCACGTCAGCCTATCGATGTCAGAATAGCGCCGCCCGAAGCGTCAGAAGAACGTCAGGCGGCGTCTCGGTCCGGCGCTATGCCAAGGCCGGATAGTCGATGTAGCCCTTCTCCTCGCCGGCATAGAATGTTGCCTGATCCGCGGCGTTGAGCGCGGCCTTGCTCCGATAGCGGAGTGGAAGATCCGGATTGGCCAGAAATGGCACGCCGAATGCGACCAGGTCCGCCTCGCCGTTGGCTATGGCTGCCTGCGCGGTCCGGAGGTCATATCCGCCGTTCGCGATCAGCGTGCCCTTGAACTTGCTCCGCAGGATCGGCGTCGCCCGCTGGGCGCCGGCCGGCGCGGCTGCGGCACTCCCTACCGGCTCGGTCACGTGCAGATAGAGCAGCCTGCGCTCGCTCAGTTCCGACGCGATGAAGGAAAAGGTTTCGACCGGGTGCGAGTCCGACATCGAGTAACCGGAAAAATACGGCGCGATCTTGTATCCCACACGCTGAGGGTCCCAGACCGCGGTCACCGCGTCGACCACTTCCAGCGGAAATCGGGCGCGGTTTTCGATGCTGCCGCCGTAGGCGTCCGTGCGCTGGTTGGAGCCATCGCGCAGAAACTGGTCGAGCAGGTAGCCATTGGCGCCGTGCAATTCCACGCCGTCGAACCCCGCGGCTTTGGCGTTCTCTGCCGCGGCGCGAAAGGTCGCGACGATGCCGGGAAGCTCATCGGTCTCGAGCGCGCGCGGGGTCACTAATTTGGTCCGCCCGCGAGTGGTGAAGGCTTCGCCTTCCACCGGCAGGGCGGAGGGGGCAACGGGCAGCGCGCCGTCGTGGAAATCCGGATGCGATACGCGGCCGACATGCCAGAGCTGGGCGAAGATCTTGCTGCCGGCACGATGCACCGCCTCGGTGACCGCGCGCCAACCCTTGACCTGCTCGGTCGAATGAATGCCCGGGGTGCGGATGTAGCCGACCCCCTGCGGGCTCACTTGCGTCGCCTCGGTCACGATTAGGCCGGCGGAGGCGCGTTGTGCGTAGTAAGTGGCGGCGAGCGGATTGGGCACATTTCCTTCGACCGCACGGCTGCGTGTCATGGGGGACATGACCAGCCGGTTGCTCAGATCAAGATCGCCGAGACGATACGGTGCAAACAGCGCGTTGGGCTGGGCGGTGCGCGCAAGAAGGGGGGTCTGCAACGCAATGTTTTCCTGAAGGCTCATCATTCACTCCTGCTGGCTGGGAATTCCCACAAACCGCATGACTTCCGCGAGGGCTTGTGATACTTACCGGTAACACTACATGCTAGATACTGACCGGTAACACCCGAGTCAAGAGGAAACAGAAGAATGTCTCCCATCGCCGGCTTAACCTACGGGAAAGACGACAGAATTCCGCCTCGCGCGCGGATTCTGGCGGTGGCGGAGGATCTGTTCTACCGGCACGGGATCAGGGCCGTGGGCGTGGACGCCATCGCCGAGGCCGCCGGCACCAACAAGATGACGTTGTATCGCCACTTCGGCTCGAAGGACGATCTGGTGGCGGCCTATCTGCGGCACGTCGCCGAGGATGCCGACGGCTGCTGGGCCAGGTTGGAGCAGGCGCATCCCGGCGATCCCCGGGCGCAGCTACGCGCCTGGTTCGAGGAATTGGCGGAGCATGTGGCCAATGCCGACCAACGCGGCTGCCCGCTTGCCAATGCCGCCGTCGAGCTGCCGGAAAAGGATCATCCGGCCCGGCGGGTGATCGAGGACTTCAAGACAGCGCAACGCGTCAAGCTCATCGAGCTGTGCCGCGCCGGCGGGCTGCGCGAGCCCGACATGCTGGCGGACGAACTGTCTCTCCTGCTGGAGGGGGCGCGGGTCAGCGCGCAGAGCGTGGCGTCGAATGACCTTGGACCGCGTCTCGTGCGCATGGGCGAAGCTATGATCGCCGCGCATGCGGCGAAATAGGCTTCGCCGGAGGCGCTACGCTGCCGCCTTCTTGCCCTTGGGCTGCACCTCGGCGGTGTAGTCGGCCATGAGCTGCTGCGTGATCGCACCGGGCGTGAACCGCCACTGCGCGATCTCCGAGACCGCGGTGACCTCCGCGGCGCTGCCGGTGATGAAGCACTCGGAAAACTGCGTGAGCTCGTCCGGCATGATGCGCCGCTCGATCACCTCGATGCCGCGCTTCCTCGCCAGTTCGATCGCGGTCTGGCGGGTGATGCCGTCGAGGAAACAGTCCGCGATCGGGGTATGGATCTTGCCGTCCTTGACGAAGAAAATATTGGCGCCGGTGCATTCCGCGACGCGGCCCTGCCAGTCCAGCATCATGGCGTCGGCATAACCTTGGCGCTCGGCCTTGTGCTTGGAAATGGTGCAGATCATGTAGAGCCCGGCCGCTTTCGCGCGCGCCGGCGCGGTTGCCGGATCCGGACGGCGGTACTCGGCGAGATCGAGCCTGATGCCCTTCAATCGCTGCGCCGGATCGAAATAGCTCGGCCACTGCCACGTCGCGATGGCGAGATGGATTTTGTTGGTCTGCGCCGAGACGCCCATCATCTCCGAGCCGCGCCAGGCGACCGGCCGCACGTAAGCGTCGGTCTGTCCGTTCTTCTCCAGCACCAGCCGCTTCGCCGCATCGATCTCCGCGACCGAGTAGGGAATTTCGAAGTCGAGCAGTTGCGCCGACCGCTTGAGCCGTTCCGAGTGCTGCGTGGACTTGAAGATTTCTCCACCGTAAGCGCGTTCGCCCTCGAACACCGAGCTTGCGTAATGCAGGCCGTGCGAGAGCACGTGCAGGGTGGCGTCGCCCCAGGGCACGAGCTTGCCGTCGTACCAGATCACGCCGTCGAGGCGGTCATAGGGTCGTTCAGCCATGGCGCTTCCTCCTCGGACTTGCCTTTGCGACTGTCGGCCGGCCTCTCCCCGGGGCGCGGAATAACCATCACCCCGGATGCTTTTGCGTCGCGGGCCGACACCCGGTATGTTTCCGTCGCCCATGAGAGCGCGCTTGCGCCTCCGGCGCAATCGGCTCAGGGCGGGAGCCACGAGGACCAAATGGGCACGATCCTTTCGTGGCAGCGGGTTCTTGTATAACAATCTGACCGAAATATGTCAATATGGCTGACCTAACTGTCCCGATTGCAACCGATCGGTCGTTCGCCGCCGGAGACCGCGCGACCCGTGGGAACGAGCCGATCTGGGACGTGATCGAGCTCCTGTTCTTCGCCTATCGCGACTTCATCGGCGATCCCGACGATGTCCTGGCGAAATTCGGATTTGGCCGCGCCCATCACCGCGTGTTGCATTTCGTCAATCGTAACCCTGGCATGAAGGTCGCGGAGCTGCTGGATATCCTGAAGATCACCAAGCAGTCGCTTGGTCGTGTGCTCAAGCAGCTCATCGATCAGGGCTATGTGGTGCAGAAGGAGGGCGCCAACGACCGCCGTCAACGCCTGCTCTACGTGACGGCCAAAGGCGAGACGTTGGCGATGAAGCTCGCCGGGCTGCAAACGGTGCGCATCGCACGCGCGTTGTCGGAGCTCGGGCCGAATGCGCACGACGCAGCCTGCCGGCTGCTTACCGCTATGATCAACGCCGACCAACGCGATTCCGTGCTGCGATTCATCGCGCGAGCCGACCGGGCGCGCCGGACGCGCGGCTGAGACTCTATTATGATACGCGCTTCCTACGGCGGACCGGCTTCCACTTCGCCGGAAAACGCCATGACCGGATGCGGGCCATGACCACGGTATCCGCCGCTCTTCCCGACGATGCTCCCCATCTGCTCGTGGTCGACGACGACCGCCGCATCCGCGACCTGCTCTCGCGTTTCTTGTTTGCCGAAGGCTACCGCGTCTCCACCGCTGAGACCGCCGCCGATGCGCGCGCCAAGCTCGAAGGGCTGCGCTTCGACCTGTTGATCCTCGACGTCATGATGCCGGGCGAGACCGGCTTCGAGCTCGCGCGCGACCTGCGCGCATCCTCGAGCGTGCCGATCATCATGCTGACCGCCCGCGACGAAGCGCGCAGCCGGATCGAAGGCCTCACCATCGGCGCCGACGATTACGTCAGCAAGCCGTTCGAGCCGAAAGAGCTTTCGCTGCGCATCGCCGGCGTCCTGCGGCGTGCCCGTCCGGCCACGACTCCGGCGGTGGAATCCGTTCGCTTCGGCGACTTCCGATTTCATATCCTGCGCGGCGAGCTCAAGCGCGGGGAGGACACCGTGCGCCTCACCGACCGCGAGCGCGATATGCTGCGGCTTCTCGCCGCCACGCCCGGAGAAACCGTGCCGCGCCAGGCGCTCGCGGGCAACGGCGGCGCGACCGGCGAGCGCGCCGTCGACGTGCAGGTCAATCGGCTGCGCCGCAAGATCGAGCAGGATCCTGCCAATCCGCTGCTGGTGCAGACCGTGCGCGGGATTGGCTACCGCCTGGTGACGACGCCATGACGACGCTCGATGTCGGCATCGCCGCGCTGCGTTCGAGCCTGAGCGCGTTGCGCACGGCGGGCGGGCGTTTCTACGACGTCTACGACCGCACCAGCACGACGTTGAAGAACGTCATGCCGAAGGGCCTCTACGCGCGCGCGTTGTTGATCATCATCGCGCCCATGGTGGTCCTGCAATCGGTCGTCGCCTACATGTTCATGGAACGGCACTACAATCTGGTCACGCAGCGGCTGTCCGCCGGCGTGGTGCAGGACATCGCGACCTTGATCGAGGTCTACAAGGTCTTTCCGCAGGACGCCGACCACACGCAGCTGCGCCGCATCGCGCAAGACAAGCTCGGTCTCGTCGTCGACTTTCTGCCGGTCAACGAGTTGCCGCCGCCGGGACCGAAGCCGTTTTTCTCGCTGGTCGACCAGGCGCTCTCGGAAGAGGTCAGGCGGCAGATCGGCCGCCCATTCTGGATCGATACCGTCGGCCGCTCGGCCCTGCTCGAGATCCGCATCAAGCTCGACAATGCTGTGATGCGCGTGTTCGCGCCGCGGCGCGCGGCTTACGTCTCCAACTCCCATATCTTCCTGCTGTGGATGGTCGGCACCTCGCTGGTGCTGATCACCGTTGCGGTGCTGTTCCTGCGCAACCAGATCCGGCCGATTCTGCGTCTGGCGGATGCCGCCGAAAGCTTCGGCAAGGGGCGCGAGGTTCCGGACTTCCGTCCGCGCGGCGCGCGCGAGGTGCGCCGCGCCGCCCAGGCCTTCATCGAGATGAAGCGGCGCATCGAGCGCAGCCTGGAGCAGCGCACCGCCATGCTGGCCGGCGTGTCCCACGACCTGCGCACCATTCTCACGCGCTTCAAGCTCGAGCTCGTCCTTATCGGCGACAGTCCCGAGGTCGAGGCGATGAAGAAGGACGTCGACGAGATGGCCCGCATGTTGGAGGCCTATCTCGCCTTCGCGCGCGGAGATTCGGGCGAGCAGTCGGCGCCGACCGACATGGGCGCCTTCCTCGAGGAGCTCAAGACCGACACCGAGCGCAATGGCCACAAATCGAGCGTGCACTTCCACGGCCATCCGATCGTCACGGTGCGGCCGGCGGCGTTCAAGCGCTGCCTCGCCAATCTCGTGTCAAACGCCGCGCGTTACGCGCCTTCGATTTCGATCACCGGCCATCGCGATCATCGCTGGCTGATCGTCACCGTCGACGACGACGGTCCGGGCATCGCACCGCATCTGCGCGAAGAGGTGTTCAAGCCGTTCCTGCGGCTCGACGACGCGCGCAACCAGGACGAAGGCGGCACCGGTCTCGGGCTTGCGATCGCCCGCGACATCGCGCGCTCCCACGGCGGTGACATCATCCTGACGGACAGCCCGCTCGGCGGCTTGCGCGCGACCGTGCGGGTGCCGGTGTAGCGCGAGCGCCTGCGCTCGGAGCGGGGCTAGAACACAGCCTGGATCACACCGCGGCCGTTTCCTCGTCGATATCGTCTGCGCGCCGCCGCGGCGAGCGCATGCGGCAGGCGAAGGCCGGAATCCGGCAAAGCTCGTCGAGCAGCCCCGACCAACGCTGTCCCCGTGCGAGCGCCCGGTCGAGCGCCGCCATGGTGCGGGCGAGGCCGGGATCGTCGTCGTCGACCCAGGTGCGCAGCACCGATGCGAACAGCAGGGCAAGTCCCTGGGCGCGGACGAAGCCGCGCGGACCGGCGGCGCCGATGTCGGCGGCGGTAAGCATCCATTGCTGCGAGCGCAGCGCCATCCCCTGCAGGGCGACGGCGAGGCCGGGATTGCGCACGGCCGAGCGCATCAACGAGCGCACGGCCGCTTTGTGCGGCGCCAGCAGTTCGATCCGGCGCATCAATACGTCGAACAGCCGCTCGCGCGGCGGCTCCTCGGCCATGTCGGCATCATCGCCGGCGAGCACCGCGCGGTCGATCTGCTTTACGAAGGCGGCCAGAATCGCGAAGGTCGAACCGAATGCGCCGCGCAGGTCGGAGAGCGAAACGCCGGCCCCCTTGGCGATCTCGGCAAAGCCGATCTGTTCGATCGACTTTTCGGCAAGCAGCGCCATGAAGGCGTCGATGATGCGCTCACGCTCGGACCGCTCGTCGCTCGCTGCGCGCCGCGTGGCCGGCTTCGGTTTCGATTTGCGCGCCATCACGGAACTCCCGGGCTCGTCTGCCAGTCATTAATGTAGGCGCGTGCTCAGCCGCGTTCCAGGGCCGCAGGGTTGCTATCCCGCCAGGTCGCGCGAGCGCTTGGTGGCCGCGGCGATGGCCCTGATCATCAGCGGGTCGAGGCCGTCCTTTGCCATCAGCACGTCGAGCGCGGCGGCGGTGGTGCCGCCGGGCGAGGTGACGTGTTGCCGCAGCGTGGCCGCATCGAGCGGCGAGCGGTGCAGCAGTTCGCCGGAGCCGGCGACGGTGGCACGCGCGAGCTTGTTGGCGAGCGCGGGCGGCAGCCCGGCCGCGACGCCGGCCCGCGCCATCGTCTCCGCCAGCAGGAACACATAGGCCGGTCCCGAGCCCGAGAGCGCGGTCACCGCGTCCATCAGCGCTTCGTCGGGGGCCCATTCCACCGCGCCGACCGCGGAGAGGAGCGTGTCCACCAGCGCGCGTTGCTCGCGCGAGACGCGCGCGTTCGCGACCGCGACGGTGATGCCGCGGCCGATGGCGGCGGGCGTGTTCGGCATGGCGCGGATGAGCGCGGCATGCGGAAGCGCGGTTTCGAGAAAGTGCAGCGTCCGCCCCGCCATGATCGATACGACCGGGGTGTTGGCGCCAATCAGTGGCGCGAGCACCGGCATGACCTCGGGCGCCACCTGCGGCTTGACCGCGACCACCGCCGCGGCGACCTCGCCGATCCCGTCGCTGGGCGGATTGAGACGCACGCCGCGCGCCGCCAGTTCGGTCAGATGGCCGGCGGGCACCGGTTCGATGATGGTGAGATTCCCGGGCGCGAGTCCGAGGGCCAGCCAGCCTTCGAGCAGGGCGCTCCCCATCTTGCCGGCGCCGGCCAGCAGAATGGTTCCGGACAGGTGGGCGAGCGGGTGGGCGCTCTGCGTCGTCGTAGCCGGTGTTGCCATGGCCGTGTCCCCGTCAGCGCGCGAAAGCGGACGATCCAGTAACCGCAGCCCTGGCGATTGGCAAATAGGTGCGCCCGCGCGAGCAGAGTCGGACTCGCTGCGGCGGACGACGGCGCTAGTGTCCCGATTCCGAAGTTCGCATCATTGTGCTGCACACTCGTTTGCGAACTTCGGAATCGAAGGACACTAGCAACTTATTGACCTAGTGTGGCTTTGGTTCAGAAGTCCGCATTTCGGACTTGCCGCGGAAATGATGCGGACTTCTGAACCGCCACACTAG
>Ga0207648_10002179_pt1 | contig 21248 bp, 11 predicted proteins | sample KBSMisM32_FD_184310 | JGI IMG/M metagenome (GOLD analysis project Ga0207648, IMG submission 184310) | Miscanthus rhizosphere microbial communities from Kellogg Biological Station, Michigan, USA - KBS Miscanthus M3-2 (SPAdes) (version 2) | ecosystem: Host-associated > Plants > Roots >...
CGTTGACCGTCAGCGGCTAGGCGCGGGGCAGATCTTCTCGAGCAGCGGACCGTAGTTGGTACGGGACGGCAGCGAGATTCCGCGCGCTTGTGCCTTGCCCTCAAGCCCGCGCGGCGGCGCAGCAAGCGATGGATCGGTATCCTCGCGATAGGCCGGATCTCGCTCGGCTCCGGGCAGGCTCACGAACTCGAATCCGGCTTCGCGGTACAGCGCGAGCAACTGCGGCAACATGTGCGAATCGAGCGCGCCGATGTGCATCAGCAGCACGTACGGAATGTCGCGGCCGTAAAGCTGCGTCGACAGCGTCCGGTAGTAGGTGACGCCCTCCCTCGCCGCCGCGAGGTAGAGCCGCTTGAGCTCGGCAATGCCCATCTCGTCATGCGCCGCAACGCAGCGGGCATAAGGCGCCGTCCACTGCCAGTCGCCGAAGTCCATCGTCACATCGGCGATCTTGTAATGATGCGCGGCGAGGTAGCTGCGGATCTCAGAACGCTTGGCCGGATCGTCGCCTTCGGACAGGAACGGATAGCGCAGCCACCGCCAATCGCCACCGGGCTCGAGCTGTTCGAGCAGAGCTTCGTTGCCCGCAATCTCCTGCTCATACTTGTCGACGGGCATGTCGTTGAGGTTGGGATGCGACCATGTGTGGTTGCCCAGCGGCTGGCCCGCTGCGCGCCATGCCTTCAATGCTTCGAGCGTGTCCGGCTGGGTCGCCGTCCAGCGGCCGTTGATCATCCCCATCACGTTCTTGACGCCAGCGGCCTTCAGCGCCGCGACCACGCGCTCGGTGATCGAGAGCGGAGTCTCGCCTTCCGGTATTGGACCATGCAACGGCAGGTCGTCGAAGGTGATCGCCAGCTGTGGCTTGTGCGCGGTCGGAGTGTTGGTCGGCTGCTCCAGCTCCACGAGCACCAGGTCATTCGTGCGCATCGAGACGGTTAGAGTGGCGATGCCATCCCGACCTACGCGCACCGCCCCCTTCGTCTCGGGAATGTCCCGGGTGAGCGATTGGAGCTTCGCGATCTGGGCTTCGGTGAGCTTCCCCGGCGAACCCATCCGCAGGTAGGCCGTTTGCGGATCGTTGTGGCCGAAGCCAGTGCGACGCATAGTCAGAGTATAGGTCCCGGGCGTCAGATGCCTGAACGTCAGCCGCGCGGGCTGGGTCGCCACCGACGGGTGAACCTTGGTGTAAAAGGGTCGGTCGCTGAGGTGCTGCTTCGGCTGCGTCCAATCCCAGACCAGCACGGCACTGCGATTGCCATCCGTCGCGGCGATCGCCTGGCCATCGCCAACGGGAATCTCGTTTCCACGCAGCGCGTTCAGATACTTGTAGGCGAACCAGGCAGGCTTGCGGACGCCGTCGATGTTCATCAGCCCGAAGCCCCCGTGAAAGGGCGTCGGTGGCGGCCCGGATTCGTAGGAGATGTCGGTGTAGGTCCAATAGCTCATGCCCTGGAGCTGGCCCTTGGCCCCCTTGAGTTTCGTCAGGATCCACGGCGCGCTTATGTAGCTGTCGTGCACCGGGTCACGCGGCGTGTAGCTGGTGCTCCACTCGGTGAAATAGAGCGGCAGCGCCGGGAATTTGGACGCGCCGATCTGCGCTCTCACCTTGCCAACGTCCGCGACAATTGAGTCGCGTGCTGGTGAGAGCTTGGTGTCCGATTGGCCCCTCTCGTCGAGGAAGCCACCATCGACCCCGTAGGTGTGAGTGGTGACTAAATCGATCGGCGTGCCGCTCTTTGCGACATGGTCGAGGAATTCGGGCACCCACGCCGCGCCTGCCGTGGACGGGCCGCCGACGCGCAGCTGCGGGTCAACGTCCTTCAATGTTCGGGCAGTCAGGTCGTAGAGCGCGAAATAGGCAGGCTGGTCGGCCTTTTCCCAAAAACCGTCGAGGTTCGGCTCGTTCCACACCTCGAAGTACCAGCCTCTCACCTGCTCGCGGCCGTAACGCTCCTCGAGATGCCGGGCAAAAGCGGCGACTAGGTCGCGCCACATTTCCGGCTTCGGGTGTGACGTGTTCCCATGCCACCAGAAGATGCTGTTGTCCGAGGTCTTCAGCGCTTCAGGGGTAAAGCCCAGCTCGACGAACGGCTTGATCCCGCGAGCGAGCAGACCGTCGTACAACGCGTCGATCTTGCTCCAGTCATGGACAGTGCGGCCATTCACTACTTTGACCGTGCCGAGCACGTCGTGAAAGATCGCGTGGAAGCGGATGTAGCGAAAGCCGAGCTCGTCTACCGCGGTCTTGAGTTGCGCCTGCGCGTCCGGGCGGACCAGCGTGCCTGGGTAATCGGACCCAATCGAAAGGTCGAAGAAGCGGTCGAGCGGCTGTGTCGCCTTGGCAACGTCGAGCGTGATCTGGCGCGATGTGGTTGCGGCGTATGCTGCAGTCGGCCGAGTCGCCAGCAGCGCCGCCAGAAGGAGCGCCGCACGCCGGATCATGCGTGCTTCGACGATGCCGTGCGAAACGCTTCGGCCATCGCCGCGCGAAGAGGCTTCGGCCTGAAGCCGGAGTCGTAGGGCGTGCCGCGGACCAGCGTCTTGTCCGCGCGGGGGTCGAAGCCTGTCAGCCAGCTGTACCGGTCGGTCATGCCCCAGGCGAGTACATCGCCAAGCTGCGGATAGCTCAGCATCAGGTCGAGGTACGCACGCGCGTAATCGGCAACCATGCGGTCACGCACTTGCGGGTTTGTCGGAGCGGCATGGTCGTTCACGTCGAACTCGGTGATCAGCAGCTTGTAGCCCATACCGACCACCTCATCGATGAAACGGCGCCACGGCCGTTCGGACTCGCGCACGATTTGCGCGACCGGCAGATGCTTGAGCAGGCGGATGTGCGACTGCACGCCGAGCGCATCGACTGGGGTGCCGCGCTTGCGAAATCCCTCGAGTAGCTTGAGCACACCCTTCATGTGCATCTCGTCGATCGGGTTGCGCTCCCAGCTCATGTAATCGTTGTAGACGAGCTGCGCGTGCGGGGCGGCTTCGCGGGCGGTGTGAAACATGAGATCGAGGAAACCCTCGCCGCCGAGCGCGCGGGTGACGTTGGTGTCGCGAATCTGGCCGGTTTCCGGCTGCACCGCTTCGTTGACGACGTCGTAGGAATAGATGCGTGTGCCGTAGCGACCGCAGACGGTGCGCACATGCTCGGTCAGCAGCTTCTCCGCGTCGGCCGCCGAGCCGAACTTCGTCTCGGCAAGCCACTTCGGATACCATTTGGTCGGCGTCCAGAAGAGCGTGTGGCCGCGCAGCTTGAAGTCGTGCCTGGCGGCATAGTCCGCGATCGCGTCGAATGCCCGGAAGTCGAACTCCCCGGGCGTCCGACGCACCCACTGCCACTTGAGCTGATTTTCGGGCACTAGCAGCGAGCAATCACGCTCCAGGAGCCGCGTGTAGGATGGATTGGTGATGCTGCCTGCGTCCGTCCCCGGAGGGCTCCAAGCGACAGCCGACCCGAAGCGCCTGCCGCTGCGCGCGGCAAGCTGGTTGAGCGAAGGCGCCGCACCCACGGCGAATGTCGGTGACGCTGTCGCGGCAACCAGCGCCGCACTACCTGCAAGGGCATCCCGCCTGCTGAGTTGCATCGTCCCTCCTCTACCTATGATAGCGCTAACAGGGTAGCGTCTGGGCGACAATGTTCGAGTCCCGCAAATCGCTCAAAATTGCCGCTGGGGCGGTACTTCTGTTCGCGGCCGCGCCGGCGTCCGCGGAGGACGGCTATCGCTTGTGGCTGCGCTACGATCCGGTCGAGGCGGCACAGCTCACGGGCTACGCGGCACGCGCGACCGAGATCGTCGTCGACGCGCACGGCCCGACTGCCGAGGCTGCCGCATCCGAGCTCAAGCGCGGCCTTTCCGGCCTCCTTGGCACCACCATCTTCTCTCGCCCGGGCGTCGATCGCGACGGCGCAATCGTCCTCGCGCTGGCGCGCACGGCTGGTTTCGGAACCGAAGGCTTCCGGATTCGAACCAAGCACCTGAACGGCCACCGCGTCACGCTCATCTCCGCCAACAGCGAGCGGGGCCTGCTCTACGGCTCCTTCGCGCTGCTACGCCGGATCCAGACGCGTCGGCCGCTCGACAATTTCAACCTCCGCGACCGGCCGGCTTTGCCGATCCGGATGCTCGACCATTGGGACAATCCCGACGGTTTCGTCGAGCGTGGCTATGCCGGCCGTTCTCTGTGGGACTGGCAGTCGCTGCCCGGCCGGATCGACCCGCGCTACGTGGACTATGCGCGCGCGAACGCCTCGATCGGAATCAACGGCACCGTCCTCAACAACGTCAACGCGAAAGCAGAGATGCTCACGGCTGCCTACCTCCTGAAGGTAAAGGCGCTCGCGGATGTGTTCCGCCCATGGGGTATCCGCGTCTACCTGTCGGCGCGCTTCTCAGCGCCCATTGAGCTCGGCCACCTCAAGACCGCCGACCCGCTCGACCCCGCCGTCCGCGCCTGGTGGCGCTCCAAGACCACCGAAATCTATCGCCTGATCCCCGATTTCGGCGGCTTCCTGGTCAAGGCCAATTCGGAAGGCCAGCCCGGGCCCCAGGACTATCACCGCACCCATGCCGACGGCGCCAACATGCTCGCCGCGGCGCTTCGTCCGTACGGCGGCGTCGTGCTGTGGCGGGCCTTCGTCTACTCGTCCTCCGGCGAGGACCGCGCAAAGCAAGCCTACGATGAATTCCGCCCGCTCGACGGCAAGTTCGCGAGCAACGTCATCCTGCAGGTCAAGAACGGCCCCATCGATTTCCAGCCGCGCGAGCCTTTCCACCCCCTGTTCGGGGCGATGCCGGCGACGCGCATGGCGATGGAGGCGCAGATCACCAAGGAGTATCTCGGCTTCAACACCCACCTCGCCTACCTCGGGTCGATGTGGGAGGAGGTGCTGAAGAGCCGGACCTTCCGCCCCCGTCCGGCGTCGCGCGTCGCGGATACAATCGGTGCAATGGCCGGCGTCGCGAACACCGGCCGCGACCGCAACTGGAGCGGGTCCGACTTCGATCAGGCGAACTGGTATGCGTTTGGCCGGCTGGCCTGGGATCCGTCGCTGAAGGCCAGGAGCATCGCCGAAGAATGGACTCGCATGACCTGGGGCAATGACAGCCGCATTGTCGCAGCTGTCGTCCCGATCATGATGACGTCGCGGGATGATGTCGTGAACTATATGACGCCGCTCGGCCTTGCCCACCTGATGGGCACAGGGCACCACTATGGCCCGGCGCCGTGGGTCTCGGACCAAGCGCGGCCCGAGTGGAACCCCACTTATTATCACCGCGCGGATGCGACCGGCATCGGCTTCGATCGGACCGCGACAGGCAGCAATGCGCTCGCGCAATACGCGCCGGAGGCCGCGCGGCGCTTTGACGACTTCTACGTCAGCGCCCTCGATTACCTGCTGTGGTTCCATCACGTCCGCTGGGACCAGCGAGTCCACAGTGGCCGCACCTTATGGGACGAGCTGGTCACGCGGTACGACTGGGGTGTCCAGGGCGTGCAGGCGATGCGCACCGACTGGCGTTCGCTGAAGGGCCTTGTCGATGACCAGCGCTTTGCCGCGGTATCGGCCAATCTCGCCGCGCAGGAGCGCGAAGCACGGTGGTGGCGCGACGCATGCCTCGCCTACTTCCAGAGCGTCTCCCATCGCCCTCTCCCACCGGGCCACGCACCGCCCGAGCATCCGCTCGCTTATTACCAGGCGCTGCGGTTCCCTAACGCGCCGGGCCAGCCGCACTGACAAGAAAAAGGCCCCCTCCGAAGAGGGGGCCGAGGGGAATTTCAGCTGCCTTCCTTCGCCTAGCCGCGCTCTGGCGCGGGCTCCGGCGGTGGCGGAGGCGGCGGAGGTGGCGGAGGCGGCGGCGGCGGGCACGTTGCCGTAGCCGGAACTACCGAGCCGTCCGGACAGGTCTGCGTCGCCGGTGGCGGCGGCAGAGGCGGCGGCGGAGGTGGCGGCGGCGGGGCCGACGATCCTCCGAACGAGCCGCGCACGATGAACGAGAACCTTCGGTCGTTCATGAAGTATGATCGCGGCGCCAACCTCCCGTCGAGCGTGTATTGCTGGAGGGTCTTGGTCACCTCATTCGTCAGGTTTTGTGCCTGAACGCCGATCTTCAGTGCCGGCGAGATCGTGTAGAACGCCGACGCATCAAGGGTGCCCGTCTTGTCATTCCAGATCGGGAAGTACGGGAAGATGACGTCCGATTCCGTCAGCAGGAACTTCGACCGCCAGTTGTAGGCAACGCGGATCGAGATCGGCCCTTTCTCGTAGAACGGCTGGATGTTGACCGCCCATTTCGACAATTGCGCCAACGGCAGGTTGCCGGCAATTCCGATCGGCGTCACGTTGACGGGCGACCCTCCGTTCAGGAACGAGTTCGGAATGCCCTCGCTCTTTAGATAGGTGAGGTTCGCGCTGAGACCGAAACCGCTGAGCAGACCCGGAAGGAAATCATATATCTGGTTATATGCGATTTCAAAGCCTCGGACCTTGCCCGTCCCGTTGAAATTGGCCGGGCCTCGGACGAAGATCGATTCGGTCACGCCATTGTTGGTGATGTCTCGCAACGTCGTGTTCGAATAAACATAGTTGTGGATGTTCTTGATGAAGCCATCGATCGTGACCGATCCGAGGCCGCTTCCAGCAAAATACCATTCAAGCGTGGCATCGAAATTGTCCGAGGTAATCGGCCTTAGGTTTGGATTGCCGGCAGTCGCAGTCAACTGACCGTTGGTGCCAAGACCGATCGTCAGGAAATTGCGGGTGTCCGCCAGCGATGGCCGCGCCAAATCCCTGCTCGCCGCGAGCCGGAAGACCAGGTCGTTTGTGATCCCGAATTTGAGGTTCGCGCTAGGCAGCCAGTAACTGTACTTGTTGATTGCCGTGTCCGGAATTGCCTGGCCGTTCGCAAAGGTCGCGAGCTGCGCGTAGCCGACGGGTCCGAGCGCACAGACGCCGGGGATAGTCGGCACCTGCGGAGCCGGAGGCGGCGGTAGGGTCGCGACGCACTTCGTGGCATATGGCACGAAGACGGGCGGACTGCCGGTTGTCATTCCCAACGACTGCTGCGACGGGATTTGGAACGCGCCGGCCGAGTTCATGTTATCGTGGACGAATCGTACGCCGATGTTTCCGTCGAGGCGGACGTCGCCGAAGATCGGCTCGCTTCTGCCAAAACGAAGCATCGCATAGGCGTCGGCCGTCTTCAGGCCGATATCCTGGATATCGCCGGGGAGGAATGGCGTCCCGGAAATTACCCCGGCCCGACCGGCGAGCGGAACCCACGACTGGGCACCGGCACCGCCATGCGACGCGGCATAGGCCTGGATCTGCTGAAAGAAGGCGACCGCCTGATCGTAACCGCTGGTGAGGTTGCCGTTATAATAGTTGGCGGACGGCGGAGCGGTTGTTTTGCCCCGGAAGAAGTTGTCGAAGGTGTACAGGGAAACATTGCCTTGGGGCGCGCCGATCTGGTCCATGAACGCGGCCGCGCCGGTCCAGACCTCGCTCAGCGATCCCCAATTGTAGGTGGTGTATTTGACGTGCTGCTCGCGGTCGGCGTAGCGGGCACCGAACTTCAGCTGTTTGAAGAAGCCGTCGTTCAGGAAATTATAGGCGACATCGCCCTTGAACGCCCACTCATCGCCGCGGCTATGCTCGATGTGGTCCATCGCCGAGCGCCAGAAGGTGAAGCGCGGATTGCTGAAGTATGTCGAGTCGCTGGCATTCGCCATCGCCGGTGACGGTGGGCCGGACCAGGTGTAAGTTTCTGTCAGCGGCTTGTGTGGAGTGATGACCGGATATTGACCGGTGAGGTCCACTTGCTGATCGGCGAATGTCGATCCGTGAACGCCGAAGTCGAGCTGATCGTGTCTCGCGTGCACATATTGTGCGTCGAGGTTGATGTCCCAGTGCGGACTCGGTTTGAACTTGAAGTTGAGCGACTGGTCCTGGACGATATTGTCGTCCTGAACCTGGCGGTTGTTCAACGTTGTCTGCATGCCGCCCTGGGCGACACGATCACCGACTTCCTCCGATCCAAAGCCCGACCCGATCGGGCTGCCCCGCCAGCCGCCCATCGGCAGCGTGATGTAGCCGCTCTCGAACAGGCCGGTGCTGTCATACTGGTAGTTGGGAAATGTCGCTCCATTGGCGTAGCTGTGCCAGCTTCCGCCCGTCGCACCCATGATCGTACCGTTCGGACCCACCCCGCACTGAGCGATCGGCTGGTTGGCCTGGTTCGGGAACACGCCGCCAATCGGGCCGGCCGTGTTCGGCAAGCAGCCGGCGGGGAAGGTGTTGTACTCCGATAAATCGGAACCGGCCTCGAAGGTGTGTTCGATCCAGTTCTCGCTCGCATGCGAGCGTAGGAACTGCGCAGTCAGCGATGCGCGCCGATCAAGGCTTTCCCACTGCATTGCTGCGGCAAAACCTCGCCTCGTGCGGTCGTAATCCTGGGTGCGGAACTGGCCGCCGATCGGCGCGTAACGCGTACTCGCGAAATCGTAGAAGCCATTGGGGCCACCGGCCTGCGCGCCGAAGCACGCTCCGCCGAGCACGCCTGGACCTGCGGTCGCATTACCGCCCCCACCGTTTGGCGGAACGTTTGTGCCGCCTTGGAAGGCATCGATATTCGGAGGAAACCCGTGGGCGTCCACTGTGTCCGGCAACGGCGTGCGGCAGACGATATTGGTCGGGACGGTCGTGTTCGAATTAACGACATAAGTGCCGTCGCGGGTCTGGAAGTTCGAAACCTGCAGACCGTCCGAACGGGTGTAGAGCTTCGAATAAGAGAACGCACCGAGCAAGCCGATCCGGCCGATCCCGGTGTCCCAATTGTCGCTGACCAGCACTGAGCCGACTGGCGACCATTTCTTGCGGAAGTCGCCGTAACTCGCCTCGAGGTCATAACCGATGTGCAGCCCCTTGCTGTCGAAGGGCAGGCGCAGGTTCATGTTGATGGTGCCGGAAAGACCGCCTTCGATCCTGTCCGCCGTGGTCTCCTTATAAACCTCGACCGAACCGAGCAATTCAGCCGGCACGTCCTGGAAGTTGATCGCCTGCCCATAAACTCCGGTCGAGAACGTATCGCGGCCATTGAACTCCGACCGGACGTAAGTGAGCCCGCGAACAACCACGCCGGAGCCCTCGGCCGAGAAGTGATCGGGATCGCTCGATCCGGCGAAACGGTTGATGGCCACGCCCGGCACGCGCTGCAGCGCTTCAGTAACCGATCGGTCGGGAAGGGCACCGATGTCCTGCGCAGTGATGACGTCGACGACGGTGTCGGAATTGCGCTTGATGTTCTGCGCGCTGCGAAGGCTCTGGCGGATGCCGGTGACGACGATCGCATTGCCGCTGGGAGCTGGCTGACTGGTTGAGTTCGAAACGGCACCGCCGGTGGCGCCCTGGTCGGGCTGGCCGGCCGCAGCGGTTTCGCCGGCCGTTGTCGCATTGGGGTCCGCCGCTTTGGCCAAGGCCGGGCCCGCACCGGCAAATGCACAGATCGCGATAACCGAAACGCCCGTGCGCAAAGCCCGCACGGATTCCCCCTGCACTTTCGCCATCAGCTGCTCCCCAAGTCATTTACTGGTAGCGCTAACACCCGCAACCAGCCTCTCTCCAAAGGAATGCATAAACTGCGCTGATTTTCGCGGCAAGACTGTTATTGGTAGCGCTAACTGCGCGTGATTGATTAGTGTGGCTTCTATGCCGCAGTCGCTTCAGAGCCGACGGACCAAGCCTCTGTTTCGAAAAGGAATAGCCGGGCGAAGCAAAGACTTGATTGCCGTGAGAATTTGGCAAAGCTCCGTTTTGGCGTGGTACACGTCCGGGAAGGGTAATGGGGGAAGATCAAAGACTTAGGGTGGTTATCGTCGGAGGCGGCACTGCGGGTTGGATGACCGCTGCCGCGCTGACCAAGTTGCTGCCGACGCGCTGCGACGTGCATCTGGTCGAATCGGAAGCGATCGGAATCGTCGGAGTCGGCGAGGCCACCCTGCCCCACATCCGCGCATTCAACGAGCGGCTGGGAATCAACGAGGCCGAATTCATGGCTGCGACGCGGGCGACCTTCAAACTCGGCATCGAATTCCAGAACTGGGGGAAGATCGGCGACAGCTACATCCACCCGTTCGGGACGTTCGGCCGTGGCACCGGCGAGGTTGAATTCCACCATTACTGGGCGCGGCAATTTCGCGACGGCCCCGCTCCGGGCGCGATGGGCGATTATTCGATGGCCGTGACCATGGCCTATCTCAACCGCTTCATGCTGCCGGACCCGGATCCGGCGAAGCTCGAATCGACCTTCTCTTATGCCTACCAGTTCGACGCGACGCTGTTCGCGCCATTCCTGCAGCGCGTCGCTCAGGGGCTTGGCGCACGGCGAACCGAGGGCCGGATTGTGGATGTCGAGCTCGACGGCGAAAGCGGGGATATCGGAGCCGTCGTTCTCGAAAGCGGCGAGCGCATCGATGGCGACCTGTTCGTCGACTGCTCCGGTTTCGTCTCGCTATTGATGGGCAGGAAGCTCGAAGAGCCGTTCGAGGACTGGTCGCACTGGCTGCCGTGCGACCGCGCTGTCGCAATGCCATGCAAGACGCAGACTGCCCTGACCCCATTCACTGGCGCGATCGCCATGCCGGCCGGCTGGCGCTGGCGGATCCCGCTGCAGCATCGCACGGGCAACGGTTACGTTTATTCGAGCGCGCACGTCAGCGACGACGAAGCGCGCGACGCCCTAGTTGCTGCCGTGGAGGGGGAGCCGATCGCCGAGCCGCGCGTGCTGAAGTTCAAGGCCGGGCGGCGGCGGCGAAGCTGGGTCGGGAATTGCATTGCGGTGGGGCTGTCAAGCGGCTTCCTCGAACCGCTCGAATCCACCAGCATCTACCTGATCCAGGCGGCGATCAGCCGGCTTGTCGAATTATTCCCCGAGCGCAACATCTCGCCGCTCGACCGCGATGAGTTCAACCGCCTGATCGACATCGAATATGATCGCATCCGCGACTTCCTGATCCTCCACTATCACGCGACGACGCGTGACGATTCACCGTTCTGGGATCACGTTCGCACGATGCGGGTGCCGGACACGCTGCACGAAAAAATGGAGCTGTTCCGGCGCCGCGGGCGCGTCGCCAAATATCGCGAGGGAGTGTTCCTCGATGCGAGCTGGATCGCCGTCTACATTGGCCAGGGAATCGTGCCGGACGGCCACGACATGCGCGCAGACCTGCCATCCTCAACCGCGCTCGCGAACGCGATGAGCGCCCTGCGCTCCGAGATCCGCCAGCGCGCCGAAGCGATGCCCGATCACCGCGCGCACATCGAGCGCTATTGCCCGATGGCCGAGGCGGCATGAGCGGCGACAACATCCGGACTGTGGTGGTGGTTGGTGGAGGAATTACTGCATTCTCCGCCGCCGCCGCCCTCAAGCGAAGGATTCCGTCACTCGAGATGACGATGATCGCGACGAAGCCGGCGCCCGCCGCGATTGCCGACCGGGTGATCACCACGCTGCCGTCAGTGCATGGCTTCCACCAGGATATCGGGCTCACCGACGAGGACACGATCCAGCGCGCCGGAAGCGATCTCCGGATGGGCACGCTTTTCGAGGGTTGGGCCGAGGGCTCGCCCGCATACGTGCATGCGTACGGCTCATACGGCGTGCCGATTGGCGGAGTCGCCTTCCACCAGCTCTACCTGCGTGAAGGCCGCGCCGCATTCGATCGCTTCTCCGCCGCAGCTCAGCTGGCGCGGGCGGGTCAGGTCGCCGATGTCGCCGAGCACGGGCTTCAGCTCAACCTGCCGCGCTACGGCGAGATGATGCGCGCCTATGCGGAGCACCTCGGCGTGAACGAACGTCGCGGAGAAATCGCCCACGTCCAGCTGCGCTCCGACGGTTTCATCGAAGCGGTGGGGCTGGATAACGGCAGCAGGCTAACCGCCGACGTGTTCGTCGACTGCACCGGTCCCGATGCGCAGCTGCGCTCGAAGGTCGGCGGGCCGTTCGAAGGCTGGAGCAAGTGGCTTCCCTGCGACCGGATCGCTCTCAGTGAAGAACCACCGGTTAAGGATGTTATCTCACTCGACCGCGCCAGCGCGACTGCGGATGGTTGGCGCTGGACGGCGTCGTCTACTGCTTCTTCGCTGTCCGGCCATGTCTATTCTTCTGCCCACGCGAGTGGTGAGCATGGTGGCGAGTCCATCGAACTTCGCCAAGGCCGATGGCGTGACCTGTTCGCCGGCAACTGCGTAGCAATCGGCGATGCGGCGGTCTCGGTCGAGCCACTCGAGTGGACCAACCTCCATCTCGCGCATAGCCAGATCGATCGCTTAGTTTCGATGATGCCGGGCCGCGATTGCGCACCGGCCGAGCTCGCCGAGTTCAACCGGCAGTGCGGGCAGGAGGCGGACCGCATCCGCGACTTCCTATGCCTGCATTATGTCTGCTCAGAAAGATCGGAGCCATTCTGGAAAGACGCGGGCACGATCTCGCCGCCGCCATCCCTTTCCCACACGCTCAGCCTGTTCAGAGAGCGCGGGCGCCTTCCTTATTATGAGGAAGAAACCTTCGCCCGCGACAGCTGGCTTGCGGTGCTGCTCGGGCAAGGCGTGAGGCCCCGTCGCGTCGATCCGATGACCGACCTTGTTTCGCCTGAGGAAGCCGAGCGGGCTATGGCCAACATCGCGCAATCAGCGCAATCATTTCACGTGACCCAGCCGGCATTGTCTCCGCCGGATTTAAATCCGCGGGGCGCGCGATGAACGAACATAGCATTCGCGAGGTGGTGATTGTCGGCGGAGGCACGGCGGGTTGGATGGCCGCCGCTGCTTTGTCGCGCTTCCTCAACAACGGCTACACGCGGGTCACGCTAATCGAATCCGAAGAGATCGGAACGATCGGAGTCGGCGAAGCGACGATCCCGCCGCTGATCGCCTTCAACAGCCTTTTGGGGATCAACGAGAACGAATTCATGAAGGCGACCCAAGCCACGTTCAAGCTGGGCATCGAGTTCGTGAATTGGGGCGGGGTTGGCGACCGCTATTTCCACCCGTTCGGATCCATGGGCCAGGACCTTCAGGGCCTGCCCTTCCACCAACTGTACCTCCGCGAACGCGCGCGCCGAGTAATGCCGGACATCACCGAGTGGGCAATGACCGCCGTCGCCGCCTCTCGGGGCAAGTTCGCGCGGCCCGGACGCGAAGCACAGTTTCCGCTCAACCAGCTGAACTATGCCTTCCATTTTGACGCGGGACTCTATGCGCGGTTCCTCCGCAACTTCGCCGAGGCAGGCGGCGTGCGCCGAGTCGAAGGCAGGATCGTCGACGTCCAGCTGAACGACGAAACAGGCTTCGTGGAATCCGTGAAGCTCAGCGATGGCCAATCGATTGCCGGCGAGTTGTTCATCGACTGCTCGGGCTTTCGCGGACTCCTGATCGAGCAGGCGCTGGAAACCGGGTACGAGGACTGGACGCACTGGCTTCCATGCGACCGCGCGATTGCCGTGCCGAGCAAGCTCTCCGGTCTGGCGGAGCCGTTCACACGATCCACGGCGCATTCGAGCGGGTGGCAATGGCGCATCCCGCTGCAGCACCGGATGGGCAACGGCCACGTCTATTCGAGCGCGCACATTTCCGATGAAGATGCACAGCGCGTGCTGCTTGATAATCTCGAGGGTGAGCCACTCGCCGAGCCGCGACGGCTTTCGTTCACCACCGGCCGGCGCAAGATGGCGTGGAACCGCAACGTCGTCTCGCTGGGGCTGTCGAGCGGATTCGTCGAGCCGCTGGAATCGACTAGCATCCATCTGGTGCAGGCCGGCATCGCGCGGCTGATCAATGTGTTCCCGGACCGTCGCTTCAATCCGCTCGAACGGGACGAATATAACCGAAACATGAAGAAGGGATTCGAATGGGTCCGCGACTTCATCATTCTCCATTACAAGGCGACAAAGCGCGACGATTCCGAGTTCTGGAAACGCTGTCGTAGCATCGACATCCCGGCCGAGCTCAGCGAGCGGATCGAGCACTTCCGCAACAAGGGACGCATCTTCGCGGAGGGCGTCGAGCTGTTCCCAGTCACAAGCTGGGTCGCGGTGATGATGGGTCAACACATCGTTCCCGAAGACTATGATCCTGTCGTCGACGGCCTCGATGTGGACAAGGTCGCCGGAGCGATGGAGCAGCTGCGCACCGCATATCTCGACATGGCCGAGCGATTACCGACGATGAGCGAGTTCATCGCCAACTGCTGCGCCGCGCCCAAGCCTGCCGAGCCGCGCGAGTTCGCTCTTTGAGGACTGACCTCATCGAGAAGGTGGTGATTGTCGGTGGTGGCACCGCCGGATGGATGACGGCTGCCGCGATGGCGAAGGTGCTCGGCAACATGCCCGGACTTCAGATTGAGCTGGTTGAGTCCGACGAGATCGGCACCGTCGGTGTCGGCGAAGCGACGATCCCGCAGATCAACCTGTTCAACGCCTTGCTCGGCCTCGACGAGCGAGAGTTCGTCCGCGCCACGAATGCCACCTACAAGCTTGGCATCGAGTTCCGCGACTGGACGCGCATTGGCCACAAGTACGTGCACCCCTTCGGCTTCTATGGCCTCGACATGCTCGGGATCGAGTTCCACCACCATTGGCTGAAGGGCCAGGCGCTCGGCGACCCCCACCCTCTCGATGAATATTCGCTAGGTGTAGTGGCCGGCATGAAGGGCCGCTTCGCGCACCCTCGCCCCGATCTGCCGAACTCGCCGCTGTCGCGGATCGCTTATGCCTTTCAGTTCGATGCCGCTCTCTACGCCAAATATCTGCGCGGGTTGGCTGAGAACGGGGGCGTGAGGCGCACCGAGGGCCGCATCGTCGACGTCCTGCAGAATGGCCAAACCGGGTTCATCGAAGCGGTTACTTTGCAGGACGGCCGAGAGATCGCCGGCGACCTGTTCCTCGACTGCTCTGGATTCCGCGGCCTTCTCATCGAACAGAAGCTCGGCGCCGGTTTCGAAGACTGGTCGAAGTGGTTGCCCTGCGACCGCGCGATGGCGGTGCCGTGCGAACTCAGCGACGACCAGCAGCCGCTGACGCGCTCGACCGCGCGCCCCGCCGGCTGGCAATGGCGCATCCCGCTGCAGCATCGCACCGGCAACGGCTACGTCTATTCGAGCGCGCACGTCAGCGACGACGAGGCCGCCGAGACCCTGCTCGCGAACCTCGATGGAAAGGCGCTGGCCGACCCTCGCCCGCTCCGTTTCCTCGCCGGCCATCGCAGGAAAGCCTGGGTAAAGAACGTGGTCGCGATCGGCCTTGCCGGCGGATTCCTCGAGCCGCTTGAATCCACCAGCATCCACCTGATCCAGACCGGCATCGCGCGACTGATGACCTGGTTTCCGACGCGCAGCTTCGACGAGGTGCAGATCGACCGTTACAACCAGCTCACGGTGCAGGAATACGTCGATATCCGCGACTTCCTGGTGCTGCATTATAGCGCGACGGAGCGCGACGACTCCGACTTCTGGAACTATTGCCGGACGCTCGAACCGCCGGACAGCCTGGCGAACAAGATCGACATCTTTCGCCGCACCGGGCGCGTCATTCGCGAGCACGAGGAATTGTTCACCGAAACGAGCTGGCTGGCAGTGATGGTCGGCCAGGGAATCCGGGCCGAGGCATATCATCCGGTCGCGGACGTGCTGCCCGACGCCGAGACGCTCAGCCGACTCAACCACATTCGCGAGGTTGTCGCGAGTACGGCGGCGTCGATGCCCATGCAGCGCGACTATCTTAATGACGCGGGGATGGCGTCAGGGACCGTGATGGCCGCAAGCGCCTAGCCGCGGCCCCCGGCGGCTATCGGACCTCAACCACTGCAACGGACTTGGGAGGAAGGTCGAACGTCAACTCCGAACCGGAGGCGCGGCCGCTGAAAGGACGCGGCACGACCTGCGTGGGACGAGCGAATGTGTTGTGCGCATCAACCGTGGCAGCCGTGAGGATCTCCCCACTCGCACTTGTCGCAATTGTTCCCTCGATCGCCGCGGAGATGTTCGCCGGCAAGGTCGGATCGACGTTCACCATCGCCAGCCACAGCTTGCCGTCGCGTGCGCGCGCGGCGATCGCATCGACCCGCGGCAGGCGGATGTCCCCGAATGCGTAGGTGCCTGCATCGAAGCTGACCGGGACGGCCGTCGCATCGTGGAACGGTACGTACATGCGGTAGACCTGGTAGGTCGGCGTCAGGACCATCCTTGGGCCGTCGGTCAGGATCATCGCCTGCAGGACATTGACCATCTGGGCGATGTTCGCCCCGCGGACCCGGTCCGCATTGCGCATGAAGATGTCCAGGTTCAGCGCGGCGATGATCGCATCGCGGAGGGTGTTCTGCTGCTGCAGGAATCCCGGGTTGGTGCCAGGGTTCGAGTCGGTCCAGATCCCCCATTCATCGACGTAGAGACCGATTTTCTTGTCGGGATCGTACTTGTCCATGATCGCGGACTGGTGGGCGACCAACTCTGACATCTTGAGCGTGGCGCGGATCGCCTTCGCATATTCATCCTCGCCGAAGCCGGCGCTCGGACCCTTCTTCTCCCAGCTGTTCGGGATGGTGTAGGCGTGCAGCGAGACGCCCTCGATGTCCCATGCCCAGTTCTTCGCCTTCCACGCCTTCATGACTGCGTCGGTGAAATCGTCATTGCCGCTATCCCATCCGACCGCGATGCGCTTCATCGCGGTTGCAGGTGACTGCTGGGCGGGATTGTAGTTCCGCGTGTAGCGAGTGAAGCGCTTCATCTCCTCCACATAATGGTCCGGGGACATCGCTCCGCCGCAGGCCCAGTTCTCGTTGCCGAGGCCGAGATATCTGACCGCGTAGGGAGCTGCATGCCCGTTCGCCGCGCGCTGCTTCGCCAGCGTGGTGGGCTTGTCCGACGTCATATATTCGAGCCAGTCGGCAGCCTCCTGCACCGTGCCGGAACCGATATTCTCAGAAATGAAAGCGTCCGCGCCGATCTGACCCAGGAAATCGAAATATTCGTGAGTGCCGAAGCTGTTGGGCTCGATCACGCCGCCCCAGTCGGGGTTGAGCGTCGCCGCGCGCTTCACCCGGGGACCGATGCCGTTGCGCCAGTGATAATTGTCGCCGAAGCAGCCGCCGGGCCAGCGGACGTTCGGGACGTGAATGGCGCGAAGTGCGGCGACAACGTCGCTGCGGATGCCGCGGACGTTCGGGATCTTCGAGTTCGGGCCAACCCAGATGCCGCCGTAGATGCCGGTGCCGAGATGCTCGGCGAACTGGCCGAAGATGTCGCGGCTGATCGTCGGGCCGGGATGGGTAAGCCGGACCTGGAGGCGGACCGGCGCGGGCTGCTGGGCAAGGACGGAAGCGGGCTGAAGGACAAGGGCAGCTGCGGTGACAAAGGCCGCCGTGCGCCGGACCGCCGTCTTTACATGCATGCGCCGAATCTCCCCGTTGCTTTGCGCTGGCTTAGCCCTTTACGTTAGCGCTAACAAAACAAGAGGTCGATCATGCGCCGCCGCACGTCCCTGCTTGTCCGCATTGCGCTGCTGGCCGGCGTCATGGGCGGGCCGAATGTCGGCCAGGCAGGAAACACGCGCTCGGCTGAGCAGCAGCAGGCCGAGGAGGTGGCCACGCGGCTGGTTGCAAAGATGACTCTCGATGAGAAACTTGGCCAGCTCGTCAATGTCGCGCCAGCGATCCCGCGGCTCAACATCCCGGCCTACAATTGGTGGACGGAGTCGCTGCACGGCGCGATCGGCGCGGTACCGACGACCAACTTCCCCGAGCCCATCGGCCTTGCCGCAACGTTCGATGCGCCGCTGGTCCACGACGTCGCGGGAGCGATCAGCACCGAGGTGCGCGCACTTCACACCTTAGGACGGCAAACGGGCAATCTCGGCAAGATCGGCACTGGCCTCGATACCTGGTCGCCCAACATCAACATCTTCCGCGACCCCCGCTGGGGCCGCGGGCAGGAGACCTACGGCGAAGATCCGTACCTGACCTCCCGCATGGGAGTCGCCTTCGTGACCGGGATTCAGGGGCCGGACTCGAACCTCCCCAACGTCATCGCCACGCCAAAGCATTTTGCCGTGCACAGCGGACCCGAATCGACACGCCACAAGGCCAATGTCTTCGTTTCCCGCCACGATCTCGAAGACACGTACCTGCCGGCGTTCCGGGCGGCGATCGTCGAGGCGAAGGCGCAGTCGGTCATGTGCGCCTACAACCGCATCGACGGCCAGCCCGCATGCGCCAGCGACGAGCTCTTGAAAGATCATTTGCGGGAAGCCTGGCAGTTCCAAGGCTACGTCGTGTCGGACTGCGACGCGGTGAAGGACATTAGCGACAATCACCATTACGCGCCCGACCCTCCCGCGGGTGTCGCAGCGGCGATGCGCGCAGGCGTCGACAATGAGTGTCATACCGCGACCCTCGGCCCCAATCCGCCGCCGCTTGGCGAGCGTTATCGCGAGGCTTTGAACCGGCACCTGATCACGGAAGGCGAGATCGACCGTGCGCTCGTCCGTCTCTTTGCCGCGCGCTTCCGCAATGGCGACCTGCGCGGCGCCCGCCCGGATGCGCCCGTGCCCGTCTCGGCGATCGGCACGCCGGAGCATCAGGCGATTGCGCTGAAGGCTGCGGAGGAAGGCCTTGTCCTCCTGAAGAACGACGGCGTGCTGCCGCTGGAGCCGGGCACGAAGATCGCGGTCATTGGTCCGCTTGCCGATGCGACGCGGGTGCTGCGGGGCAATTATTCCTCGCCAGCCTCGGCGCCGCCGATCTCCGTGCTCGAGGGACTGCGGCGAGTCTTGCCTGGCGCGGAGATTAATGTCGCGCCTGCGCGAGAGTCGATGACGGACGGCGACCCTGTCCCGCCAACAGTCCTGCAGACCGCCGACGGGAAGCAGGGACTGACCGCGCGCTTCTACAATGCTCTGCCGAACGCGTCGGGCAAGGACGGCAAGCCGATGCAGGTACATTCTACGCCTGCTGCCACCACCACCGAGCAGGGTCTTGGCGGCGGCAACGGTCCGGTGGGTGTCAAGGAAGACCATCGCGTCGTCTGGAGCGGGTTCGTGGCCGCGCCCGAGACTGGTAGCTATCGGCTCGGGCTGTCCGGATGGCAAAGCGGCAGATTGCGTTTCGCCGGCAAGCCCCTCGTCGAGTTCGTGAATGCGCCCTGGGGCAGCCTTCCCAAGCTCAAGACGGTGCAAATGGTGAAGGGCCACCGCTACCCAATCGAAGTCGCGGCGGACGTCCACGGCAGCCCCGGCATCGGCCTCATCTGGAAGCGCGTCTCCAGCCGGCCCGAGGCGGACCTCAAGGCAGCAGCGGCCAGGTCCGACGTGATCATTGCCGTTGTCGGCCTGACGTCCGACCTGGAGGGCGAGGAGTCGGCCGTGGACCTCCCCGGCTTCCGCGGCGGGGACAAGACGACGCTCGACCTGCCTGCCGACCAGCGCAAGCTGCTCGAACAGGCGAAAGCGACGGGCAAGCCGCTGATTGTCGTCGCCATGAACGGCAGCCCCATCAACCTCAGCTGGGAGAAGCAGAACGCCGCCGCGATCCTGGAGGCATGGTATCCGGGTCAGTCCGGCGGCCTTGCCGTCGCGAATGTCATCACCGGTCGGAGCGACCCCGGCGGGCGGCTCCCGCTGACCTTCTACAAGAGTGTCGCCGACCTGCCTCCATTCGACGATTACGACATGGCCGGGCGCACCTATCGTTACTTCACTGGCACGCCGGTCTATCCGTTCGGCTACGGCCTGAGCTTCACGACCTTCGCCTATGGGCCACTCGCCGTGTCTGCGCTGCCCAATGGTGGGATGCGCGTCGCGACGCAGGTTCGCAACACCGGCTCCCGCTCCGGTGACGAGGTCGCGCAGCTTTACCTGAGCTTCCCGAACGCGGCTGGAACACCTAGGCTCGCCCTTCGCGGTTTCCACCGCCTTTCGCTGCAGCCCAGCGAGACGCAGACGGCCGTGTTCGACCTGTCGCCGCGTGACCTCAGCAGCGTCACGCCGGAGGGTGTGCACACAGTATTGGCGGGCCGGTACCGCGTCAGCGTCGGCTCAGGCCAGCCTGGGACTGGCGTGCCCGTGCAGTCCGCTGAGTTCGGCATCGATCGACCTGTTGTCCTGCCTGAATAAGAGATGGGGAGAGTGGTGTGAGACTTTCGAAGCGTGCATTGCTCGGCCTCGCAATCGCCTGCGGACTGGCCGCGACTGCGCGGGCGCAGGACGCCACAATGGTTCCTATCCCAACTCCAGCTCAGAAAGATGCCATCGTGCTCGGCACTGGCCCGCTGCCCGGCGCGACGGCGCCCGAGAGCTGGCACCACCAATACGGCAAGAATTTTGCGCGGAATGTGACCGTCGCCACGTTGACGCCTTTCCTGCCCGATCCCGCAATGGCGACTGGAACCGCAGTGATCGTTGCGCCCGGCGGTGGCTTTCGGTCGCTGTCAATGGAGAATGAAGGCTCCGACGTGGCCCGGGCCCTTGCCGCGAAAGGCATCGCGGCCTTCGTCCTCAAATATCGGCTGGTCCAGACCCCGGCCGACCTGCCAGGCTTCGAGCGAGCGATGGCCGCGATGTTCGCCGGGGCGGGCGGCCCCCCACCAAATTCACTGGATCTGGGGCCGCAGCTGGCTGACTCGCGCACCGCCTTTGCGCTGGTGCGCAAACGAGCGGCGGAATGGCACGTCGATCCGGCGCGCATCGGCATGGTCGGCTTCTCCGCCGGGGCGATGCTGACGCTGCAAACCGCGCTCCGGACACCCGAGGCGAAGCCGGCCTTCATCGGCATCATCTACGGCCCGCTCCAGCGGGTAACCGTACCCGCCGACGCACCACCAATGTTCGTGGCGCTTGCGGCCGACGATCCCCTGTTCGGCGGCCGGGGCATGGGCCTGATCGAGAGCTGGGCCGCGGCCAAGCGGCCGGTCGAGTTCCACCTCTACGAGCAAGGTGGCCACGGCTTCGGCATGTATCCTAAGGAGACGACGAGCACCGGTTGGTTCGACGCCTTTGTTCGTTGGCTCGGCATGCACGGAATGCTCGCGAACGGGCAAGAAGCCAACGGGAGCGGTCGCTGATCGCGACTGGCGGAGACGGAGGCTGCCATACTTCTGAGAGAAAATAGCCTGCTTTAGGAATTATTCCCACAGCCGCTACCCCAGCGCCCCAATGGGCCCGTTGATCTCCAATCAGCAGTTGCCCTCTTCGGCTTGGCT
>Ga0207648_10002185_pt1 | contig 21227 bp, 18 predicted proteins | sample KBSMisM32_FD_184310 | JGI IMG/M metagenome (GOLD analysis project Ga0207648, IMG submission 184310) | Miscanthus rhizosphere microbial communities from Kellogg Biological Station, Michigan, USA - KBS Miscanthus M3-2 (SPAdes) (version 2) | ecosystem: Host-associated > Plants > Roots >...
GAATGAGATCGCCACTTGCCAGGACACCGCCCTCGGGTGAGCGCAGCGACAGAAAGCCATGGACGAGCCCTTCGACATGTCGCACGACGACGGGTCCCGAGGATGCGACACTGGTCCGGAGCAAGAAGGCCATGGCAAGCGCGAGGAAGAAACGATTTCTTGGTTCCATTGCGATAGCAGCACCTCCGCGCTGAAGCCGAGGCCGAAGGCTGCGAAGGCGGGCGGTTGCCTGTGCCGCAACGGCATGCTCGCCAACAATTCATGTCTGGCTGCGCGGCCGCAGCGTGCTATTGCACTATAACACTGCGCGGCAAACCAGCGAGACGTTGGTTCCACCAAAAGCAAAGGAGTTCGATATGGCCGCGGTCAGCGTGGAGACAGGGCGCGCAGACGCAACGACGTAATCGAGATCACATTCCGGATCGGCATGCACGAGATGCAGCGTTGGCGGAAGCACGCGCTTTTCAATCGCCAGCACGGTAGCCGCGAGTTCGAGTGCACCGGCCGCACCGAGCAGATGTCCGTGCATGGATTTCGTCGAACTGACGGGCAATGCATATGCGCCAGGACCAAAAACCTGCTTTATCGCGGCAGTCTCCACGGCGTCGTTTGCCATCGTTGCGGTACCGTGAGCGTTGACGTAACCCACCTCGCCGGCTGACATACGCGCACTCTCCAGCGCGCGTGTCATCGCACACGCCTGGCCCGCCACGGTCGGCCGAGTGATGTGCTCCGCATCCATGCTGAGACCATAACCAGCAAGCTCGGCGTGAATGCGCGCACCGCGGCTCTCTGCCCGCTCCCACGACTCGAGAACGACCATCGCCGCGCCTTCTCCCAACACGAGCCCGCTGCGATTTTTCGCAAAGGGCTTGCACGACGTCGATACATCATCCGGATCTTCCACCGCCAGCGTCCTCAGCGCCTCCCACGCCTTCAGCGTACCGAAAGTGAGCGGCGCTTCGCTGCCGCCCGCGATCATCACGTTGAGGTCCCCAGTGGCAATGCGCTTCCACGCTTCGCCGATCGCGACGGCCGATGAAGAACATGCGGTCGAATACGTAAGGTTCGGGCCCAGCAGCTGATGGTCGATGCCGATCCACGCCGCTGCGGCATTGTTCATCGCCATCAGTACGGCAAAGGGTTTGACGCGGTCGGACTGTTCTCCGTAGACGGTCTGATAGCCCTCGTCGGTTGAGTGTGCGCCACCCATGCCGGTTCCGACGAAGACCCCGGTTGTGGCACGATCGTCGCGTTCGAACAAGGCTCCGGCATCGGCGATGGCCTCGGCAGCGGCGACCAGAGCGAACTGGCTGACACGGTCCAGCATGCGCAGGCGCGCCGCGCCGAAATGCACCGCGCCATCGAACGACGCCGGCGCGACCACGCGGCTCAACAGGCGAGGATTGAAATCCTCCGGCAATCGTGTGACGCCCGAATGTCCTTGCACGAGTCGATCGAAGAAATTTTGCGCACCGTTGCCCAGTGGGGAAACGACGCCTAGACCCGTGATGGCGACCCGTCTCAAGGCGCGGCAGCTCCCGATGACCCCCGCGCATGTTGCTCCGCAGTGAGACGATCAACACAGGACGCGAGATCGCCGACGGTCTGCAGTTCCCCGGGGCGCTGGGGAAAACTGATGTTGAACTCGTCTTCGAGCTGGAATATCACTTCGATCACGGCGAGAGAATCGATCGCGAGCTGGTCCATACGCGCCGCCGGGTGAATGAGCTCCGGCGCGACTTCGAACTCCTTCGCGAGAATCTGCCGCAGGCGTTCGAACGTTGTGTCTGCTTCCACGCTCAATTGGCGTCCTCCAGCGATGCAAATCTGCCCAACGGCGGTACGCCCCGGGAGGTGGGCACGATGCGTGCCTTGCCGGCACCGCGCGCTATCACGGTCATCAGCCGCGGAGCTCGCTCGATGAACGGCCAGACAATCGGCGCCAGCCAGGGTCTCATTGCCAGGTGCGCGAGGGTAGCGGCCAGGTGCAGGCGCGGCGCAAACGCCTGTCTCCACTGCCCGGCGTAATCGACACCCACGCGTTGCAGCGTTTCAGCCGACGCGCTCGCACGACCTGCGGCCACCAGTCGCGCGCACAAGAACCACGCCGACTGCATCGCCATGCTGATGCCTTCGCCGATAATGGGATGTGCCTCGGCCGCCGCGTTGCCGATCATGAACCGCCCATCTGCCCGACGCCACGGCGCACGGATGCCCGGCTGGATCGGTCCAATGCCAAGCCACGTGCCCTCACGCCGTGCGCCGGCAAGAACATCGCGCAACGCGACTATGTCGGTGCGCAAGTAGTGTTCGAATGCCTCGCCGGCAGTTCGTCCGGGTGCGGCCGCCCGCCAGGTTTTGAGGGCGTCGCGGCGAATGCAGCCCGCAAGCGTCAGCTGCCCGTTCTCCGCAATGACGAGGCCGCCATATCCGCCCGCAAACGAAAACACGGGCAGCACACCCGGCGCCAGCTGCGAGTCAGTGAAATTCGCCTTGAAGGCGAACAGGTCACCGGACCTCTTGCTGACGCGCCGGTTGCGCCCGGGATCGCCTTCCCATGAACCATTGGCCATGATCAACACTGGCGCGCGCAATTCCGTGAGTTCAGGCGCAGGACGCGCCTCGATTCCACACCGAAACACGCCTGCGCTCCGCTCGAAAGTGCGCATGGACCATGGCTGCCAGAGATTGACTCCCACCGCGCGCGCGCGCTCGAGCAGCAACAGGTCGAACGCTTCGCGCCCGAGGGCGCGTCCCCACGGATGGCGCGCGTCGGGCACTGGCGGCAACGGCGCGTGCACCACGCGGTCTCCGCAATAGAGGGCGACCTGGCGCAACTCCGGACCGGCCAGTTTTGCAAATGCGTCGCCGATTCCGAGCGCGGCCAGAAGCGGAAGGTTGCTCGCGCCAATGCAGGCGCCACAAACCTTGCGCCGCGGGAAGGGCTGTTTTTCAATCAACGCTACCGACCATCCCGCCGAGGCAAGCAGAATTGCAGCCGTGCTGCCGGCCGGCCCCGCACCGACAATGATGGCGTCGTAACTGGACTTCATGCCTGCGCTCGCCGCACCGCTGCAAACGTGTGCGAAAAGAGCCGCGCGCCCGTTTCCCTCAATTGCCATCCGCCATCGTCGGGCCAACACGCCGAAAGCTCTCGGCCGCTGAATCCCGCGCGCACACTCAGCACGGCGTCGCGGCGCGTCACATCGTTGGCGCCGATGGCGCCCACGAGGTGGCTGCCCAGCAGCGCCACGCGCGCACGGCGCGGCTCGCAAGCGATGAAACAATCAGTGATCCGGGCAATACCCCGGAACAGTCGTGACAACGCATCGCCTTCGAAATGGTGCACGAAGAGATTGGCGACGACGGCGTCATAGCGCGGATGATCCGCGCGTTCGAGCCAGGCGAAGACGTCCATGGACGCAACGCGCACCGTCCAGCCGAGATCCGCAAAGGCCGCGCGCGTTTGCGTGCTCAAGAGGTCTTGCTGGTCGACCAGGGTAAGCGTGACTCCGGGCCACGTACGCGCCCTGCCCTTTGCAAGCCGCAGAAGCAGCGAGCCATCGCCCGCACCCAGCTCGGCAATGTGCGACGGCGCACGCGCCAGCGATGCGGTCAAAAGCGAATTCACGATCGACAGGCTGCCCATGATTCGATTGATGCGTCGCAGGTCACGCCGCGAGCGGATCGCGCGAGGATCGTCTTCACGCAGATGATCGAGGGTTTCCGCTTCTACACGGCGCGTCAAGATCGCCTCGCTCATTCGCGGCCACCCACCGCAAGCAGGGCACCGTGACAGGTGAATCCTGCACCGAAGGCCGACATCCACCACCAGCCCTCCGGTGCATTGTCATCGAGCGCGGACTTGAGCACGAAGTAAACGAAGGCGCTGCTCATGTTGCCGTACTCATCCAGGATCGCCGCGCTGTAACGCAGGTCAGCGACCGACAGGCCGATGCGTTCGCGCAGCGCCTGCAAGACATCGCGCCCTCCCGCATGCATCACCCACGCCGCGATGTCGCGGACTTTCAGTTCCTCGCGCGCCAGCACTGCTTCCAGCACGGCCTGCGCGTGCTCGGCTGCGAGTGCAGGCACCGGGCGAGTGAGGACGTTGCGCAACATGCCGCCGCGCTGCTCGAAGCGCAGCGCGTCGCGCTGGCTGGGTTCGAGCACGGAGCTTCTACTGCGCCACTGGATGCGTCGCTTGTGCTTCGTCGGTCGCGCGCTTAGAACCGCGGCGCCGGCGCCGTCGCCGAAGAGGCACGCGCTGACCAGCACACCAGGGTCGTTGTCCAGGTACATGGCGGCGCTGCTTACTTCGACACACACCGAAAGCACATGCTGGCCAGCGCCGGCGACGATGAGCGCGCCGGCGAGCTGCAAGTTGGGCAGCGCCGCGCCGCAGCCCTGACCGACGAGGTCATATGCCTGTACATCCGCGCGCAAGCCGAGTCTCTCAGCGAGGTAGCTGGTGAGGCCTGGACAGAGATACCCCGTACACGTACTGACCGCGATGGCATCGATGTCGCGGGCGCCAATCCCCGCGTCGCGCATCGCCGCGACAGCCGCCTCAGTAGCCAGCACCGGCGCATGCGTCGCGAACCGGCGCTGCAGCGTGTCCGGATCGATTGCGAATACTTCCGCGAGGGAATCGAGTGCCAGGCGGCGCGCGGAGATCCCGTTGTCGCGCAACAGGACCGCCTCGGCAATCGCATGCGAGCGGCGGTCGAGGCGCGCAAACCAGTCAGATTCCTGGAAGGCGTTCCAGCATTCCGCCTTGGTATAGCGCCGAGGAGGTGTGGCGGTGCCGATACCGGTGAAGAACATTCAGCTCCCAGGTTACGCGTCCGGGACAGACGCTTGATCGGGTGGCGCGCCCGGCGGGATTCGAACCCACGACCTTCGGCTTCGGAGGCCGACACTCTATCCAACTGAGCTACGGGCGCACGGAAGCCCCAGTGGGGGCGCCGATCTTAGCCGCGCCGCCGGAGCCCGTCCATCGTGCCGCGGCCTGTATAATTTGCTGCCCTGTCACCGGGAGCTGCAGTGAGCGCAAAGCACGACCGCACTTTCTTCGACACTTTCATGCTGGTGCTCGGCATCCTGTTTGCCGTGACCTTGGTGCTGGTCGGACTTGCACGCGTGATCTCCGGCCGGTCGTTCGAGGCTCACAAGCAAGTCGATCCCGTCTTTCAGCGCGAGCTCCTCGCACGCATCGAACCCGTGGCAAAGGTCGCCGTCGCGGGGCAGGACAATTCGGCGCTCGAGCCAAAGGCCCCTGCGGGAGCGGCCGCCGCTGCCGATCTCGGCGGCGAAGAGGTCTACAGCCAGGCCTGTGTGGCCTGCCATGGCGCAGGGATCGCGGGAGCACCGAAGTTCGGCGATAAAGCCGCGTGGGCAGAACGGCTCGCGCAGGGCGCCGACACGCTGCACAAGCACGCGCTCGCGGGTTACCAGGGCAAAGCGGGCTTCATGCCTCCGAAGGGCGGACGCACGGATCTGACGGACCAGTCGGTGATGAATGCGGTGGACTACATGGCGGAGGCCGCGAAGTAAGCGGCGCATCGCTCAACCAGGAGGGACCCTTTATGCAGCCCTGGACGTTCAGGATTCTGATCCCGCTGATGTTGCTGTCCGGATGCGCGACGCCGCCGCCGGAACCGCAGTCGATGCGTGATCCTGCCGCGAATTTCGCGGCCTACCGGACCTTCGGCTGGGCGCCCGCGGCGGCGCCGGACGGCAGCGACCCGCCGCTGCAGCTCCTCGACAAGAATATCCGCGCTGCTATCACGGCTGAGATGCAGCGCAAGGGCTATGCGGAGTCGCAGGACAACCCGGATCTGCGGATCACCTACGAGACCGCCAAGGCCGACAAGATCGAGAGCAACCCGGTGCGCATCGGCGTGGGCGTCGGGGGCTGGGGTGGTGGCAACGTGGGCGGCTCGGTCGGTGTCAGCAGTCCGAGCGTGCGCAATTTCACCGAGGGCACACTCGTCATCCACGCGATCGACGCCGCGAAGAACTCAGAGGTGTGGCAGGGCAGCGTCTCCGGAAAGATGACCAAAGGCAGCGTCGAGCCCGCCGCCATTCAGCATGCGGTATCGACGGCGATGCGCGATTTCCCGGCGAAGAGCGGGACGACGCCGCAGTAATTCCGGCTCAGACCTGCATCACAACGGACTCGTTGGTCTGCCCGTCGAGTCAGTCCTCGGACTGGCGGAAATCCACGCCCAGCGAGCGGAGCTTGCGGTACAGGTGCGTGCGCTCCATGCCTACGCGCTTGGCGAGCTGTCCCACCTTGCCGTTGCAGAGCTGCAGCTGCTGCGTAAGATAGGCGCGCTCGAAATGCTCGCGCGCCTCGCGCAGCGGCAGGGCCAGCAGGTCCTGCTTCACCAGCGGCTCATCGGCCGCCGTCCGCGCAGTGATCTGTCTTTCGATCTCCTCGAGGTGTATCTCCTCGCTGCCGCCCTGGATCAACAGGCGATGCACGAGGTTCTTGAGCTCGCGGATATTGCCCGGCCAGGGATAGTTGCGCAGACGGTTCTGCGCCGCGACGCCAAAGCGCCGGAAGGGCAGCCGCTCCTCGTCGACCAGACGATCGACGTAGTAGCGCAGCAGCTCGGGCACGTCCTCGGCGTAGTCGCGCAGCGGCGGCACGCGCAGGGTCAGGACGTTCAGATGCGAGAGCAGGTCGATGCGGAACGGCTCCGCGCCGCGCGTCTCGAATCCGGGCTGCGCGCAGGAGACGACGCGCGCGTCGAGACGCAGTGCACCGGTGCCGGACTTGCGCAGGTAGCTGCCCGTGTCGATCGCGGCAAGTAACAGCCGCTGCGCGGCGGCGGAGAGATCCTCGAGTCCGTTGATATACAGCGTCCCGCCCTCGGCCTGCTCGAGCACACCTTTCCGCGGCTCGATACCGTTGCCGACACCGTAGAGGTTTGCCTCGAGATCGCCCTCGGTGAGCGCTCCGGCGACTGCGGTCACGAACGGCCCGCTGGAGCGCGCGGAAAGCGAGTGGATGTAGCGCGCGAAGGCCTCGCGGCCCGTGCCCGGCTCGCCCACGATCAGCACCGGCGCCTCGTGCGGCGCCACCTGCCGGACCTCCTCGCGCAGCTCGCGCATGAGCTGGCTGCGCCCGATGGGCGCGATCAGCGGCGGTACAAGGGCGCGCGCGCTGTGGCGACGCCTCCGACCGTCGTCCAGCGCCTTCTGCACGGTGCGCAGCAGCTTGGCGAGCGAGAGCGGCTTCTCGACGTAGTCGACCGCGCCGAGCCGGGTCGCCTCGACGGCCGTTTCGACGGTGCCGTGCCCGGACATCATCACGACCGGCGCGGTGAATGACTGCGCCTGCTGCCATTCACGCAGCAGGCTGATGCCGTCGGAATCCGGCATCCAGATGTCGAGCAGGACCAGGTCGGGCGCTTGCTTTGCGCACGCGGCGCGCGCCTCCGCGGCACTCGCGGCCGTCTCGACCGTGTACCCCTCCTCGGTCAGGATCTCCTGGACCAGGTCCCGGATATCCGATTCATCGTCGACCACGAGTATTCGCGCGGTGCTCATGCACGCTCCCTCCGGGTTTCGGTCTTGCGCTCGCTGCGCTGGACGGCGGCAGGCCTGCCCAGTTCACTCAGCGGCAGATCGATGCGAACGCGCGCGCCGCCCTCGGCGCGGTTCTCCGCCTCGATGTGTCCCCCATGTTCTTCCACGATCTTGCGGACGATGGCGAGGCCCAGGCCCGTGCCCTTGGCCTTGGTCGTCACGTACGGATCGAATACCTGGCCGATCAGGTCGCGCTGAAAGCCCGGCCCGTCGTCCTCGACGGTGATCTCGGCCACGTCTGTGTCACCGCGCGTGGCGAGCCGCGTGCTCACCACGATCTCGCCGCCGCGGCGACCCTCAAGTGCCTCGGTGGCGTTAGTGAGCAGGTTGTGCAGCAGTTGCCGCAGCCTGCCCTGGTCCGCGATCACCGTCGCGATGCCCGGATCGAGCGTCACCGTGAGACGCACGCGCCGCCGCGTGTCCTGCGCACGATAGAGCTCGGCCACCTCGGTCACGAGCTTGTTGAGCTCGACGCTCGACATCTCGAAGTGCGGCGCGCGCGCGTACTCGCTGAAGGCGTTGACCATCTCCTTCATCGCCTCGACCTGCTGCACGATCGTCTCCGTGCCGCGATCGAGGATCTGCGCTTCCTTCTCTGCCATCGCCGGCAGCAACTTGTGCCGCATGCGCTCCGCGGAGAGCCGGATCGGCGTGAGCGGGTTCTTGATCTCGTGCGCCAGCCGACGCGCGACCTCGCCCCATGCCGCTTCGCGTTGGGCCTGCAGCATCACGGTGATGTCGTCGAAGACGAGCACGAAACCCACGGGAGCATCGCCCTCGCCGGGCAGCGGTGTGCAGGCGCACATCAGCACGCGCCGACCCGACCCCGACGCGAGCATCAACTGCTGGCGCCACTCGTCGTCGCCGGCGGCGAGGCGTGCGCGCGCCGATTCGCTGAACTGGCCCAGCAGGCTTTCCGGCGGACCAAGCGAGGCGAGCGGCTGCCCGACACGCGTCTCGAGATCGTCGCCCAGGATCATGCTCGCGGCGCGGTTGGCGGTGCGCACACGCAGGTCCGGCTCGAGCGACACGACGCCGGTCGAGAGCCGCGCGAGGATGATCGCCAGGTTGGCACGCTCGGTCTCGGCGGCCTGCTGCGCGAGCTGCTGGTCCTCACGCGCGCGACGGAGGCGCTTGGTCATGTCGTTGAAGGAGTGCACGAGAAAGCCCATTTCATCGTGCGAGGTCATCGGCAGGCGTGTATCGAGGTCGCCCTGCGCGACGGCGCGTGTCCCTTTGACGAGGTCCTGGATGGGTTGCACCAGTCGCTGGGCGGTGAAAATCGCGCCGTACCAGGCCGCGAGCAACGACAGCAGCAACACGACCGTCAGCGTCAGGATGAAGCTCGCCTTGAGCGGCTTGCGCAGATAATCCTTTTCACCGTACTGCTGATAGGCGGCCTGCACAGTGTCCGCGAGCGCGCCCAGACGCTCGGCCACCGGGTATACCGCCTGCACCAGGAGCCGCTCACGGCCCGGCACCGTGGGCCCGAGCTGCACGGCCGTGCGCACGAGGTAGCCGCCGTTCACCTGCGGTTCGAGGCTCACGAACGGCCGCCCCTGCCGGATCTGCAGCAGCAGCTCGTCGGGCAGCTCCTCGGGAACGAGGTCCGAGGAAAGTCCCTTTGAGAGCGCGATCAGGGAGCCGCTCTCGGTCGCGATCGTGAGTTCGTGTGCGCCGACCTGCTGGCGCAAGGTCTCGAGGAGGCCCGGATACGCGCCGCCGCTCGCCGCCAGCTCGTCGGCGACGAGCTGGGTGTCGGCGAGATGCTCGCGCATCCGCACCTCGAGCGCCGAACGCGACAGGACGAGCGCATCGTCGAGGCTGCGGCGGATCTCGACGTTGAACCAGCTGTCGATGCCGCGGTTCAGGAACTGCACGGCAAAGAAATACACGAGCAGGATCGGCAGCGTTGCAAGCACGCCGAAGATCCATACCATCCGCGCCTTGATCCGCGAGCCGATGACGTGCCCGCGCCAGTCGCGCACCAACTGCGTCACCTTTGCACCGAGCAGCACCAGCAGGACGACGAGACCCGCGCCGTTCACCATCAGGATCCAGGGATGCAGGCGCCCGAACTGCTCGGAGTTCTGCGCGGTCTGCGCCATGAACAGGATCGCCGCGAGCCATAGGAGCCCGCCGATGCCCATCAGGACCGCAGATGCGGCGCGCCTCAAAGACGCAGCGTCCATGAATACCACCTGCTGGCCGCACCCCAGTCCTCGGTCCAGAAAAGCAGCCACTTGAGCGCGGCCGGTGTTCCGCCTATATCGAGCACCGCGCGCACCCGCACGTCGTACGCCGCACCGGGTGGCAGCAGGTTCGCGTCGATAACCGGAAGGTTGCGGATCTGCGACAGCCGGTCGAGCGCGGCCTCCAGCGAGCCGAAGTCGAACTGCTCGCTGGTGTTGAGGTTGCGAAGCAAGTAACGCTGGCTTAGCGCGTGATAGTTGAGCTCGTAGCTCTGCACCAGCGAGGCGATACCGTCGTCGGGCAGGTAATTACGGATGCGGCTGATGCCGATCTCGTAATCGAGCCGCATCGTGAGGCCGCCTTCGATCGCCCTGCGCGCGCCCTCGTCAAGCTCGATGACCAGGCTCGTGTCGAGCTCGTAGACGTTATCACCGAGCTTGAGCTCGCCGTCGCGGATGATCAGCGTCGTCTCGGCATGCACCGCCGTCGTTGCGAGAAAGCACAACAGCACCCAGCCGCAGAGTGCGGCAAAAGGCGGACTCCGGCGCGGAGCCCGGCTGACGGTGTGGCTGAATTCCAACGTTAGCCCTGCTTCTCGAGGCAAGCATAATAGAACCCGTCCATATCGGCCTCCCCGGGGAACCGGACGTGGCCCGGACCCTCCGGATCGGGACTCGGCGGCCATCCGACCGCCGCCGCCCGGGTACCGTCCCCCGCCTCCGGCGTGGCAGCGAGGAAGGCCCGGATTACCCCGGCATTTTCAGCCTTGAGGACCGAGCAGCTCGTATAGAGAAGGCATCCGCCGGCCTTGAGCAGGGGCCAGAGCGCCTCGAGCATCGCGCGCTGCCGCCGTACGAGCGGCTTGAGGTCGCCGGGCCGCCTCAGCAGCTTGATGTCCGGGTGACGGCGGATTACGCCGGTGGCCGAGCACGGGACATCGAGCAGGATGCGATCGTAGGGGCGGCCGTCCCACCAGCCATCGGGCCGCAGCGCGTCGCCCGCGACCAGCGTCGCCGCAAGCCCGAGCCGGTCGAGGTTGGACTGCACGCGCTCGAGGCGAGCGGAGGAAGCATCGACCGCGGTCACCTCGGCGCCGCCGTCGGTCCGCTCCAGTATATGGCAGGTCTTGCCACCCGGCGCCGCACAGGCGTCGAGGATGCGTTCGCCCTTCCGCGGTGCAAGCAAGTCGATGGCAAGCTGCCCGGCGGCGTCCTGGACCGACACATGGCCTGCGGCGAACCCCGGAAGCGAGCGCACATCGGCGGCCGGCTCGATGCGGAGCGCATCTGGAGCGAGCGGTTCGCGATAGCCGCGAAACCCCGCTGCCTCGAGCGCGCTCAACTGGGCTGCGATGGCGGTCCGCCGGGTATTGACGCGCAGCCAGAGCGGCGGGTGCGCATTGTTCGCATCGAGGATCGCCTCGTGCCGGCCGGGCCAGTCGTGCCCGATCGCGGCCGCGAGCCAGTTCGGATGCGCGGTGCGCGTGGCGACGTCTGCATCGACTTTCGCGAGTATGCCGGCGCGTTCGCGCTGGAACCGCCGGAGCACGGCGTTCACGAAGCCCGTCGCCCGCGCTTGGCCCAGCTCGCGCGCCGCCGCGACGGTCTCCGCCACCGCCGCGTGCTCGGCCACTTCGCCCGATGCGAGCTGGTACAGCCCGACCTCGAGCAGGGCGCGGAGCGCGGGCGGCAGCCGATCAGGCGGCCGGTCCGCGAGCTCGACCAGGATCGCGTGCAGTCGGAAATGCCAGCGCAGCGTACCGTAGGTCAGCGAGCGCTTGAGTCCGCGCGCCGAGCCCTCATCCGCATCGTCGGCGAGCAGCTCATCGAGCGAGCGACCGCGCTCCGCGACTTCGACGACCCATTGCGCCGCGGCCGCGCGGATCAGTGCAGGTGTCGATGCGCTGCGATTCACGTGCCCAACCGCGTACCAGCGAGGGAATGTGCGTGCTGAAAATCGTCGGCGCTCATGGCGCGACGGCCGGCGAGCTGCAGCCGTTCTATCTGCAGTGCGCCCGTGCCAGCGGCGATGACCAGCCGCGCGCCGGTCTCGATCACCGATCCGGGCGCAGCATCGATCGTTCGCGGGACCGGCACCGCCTCCCACACGCGCAGCTGCTGCCCCGCCCACGTCGTTTCTGCCACGGGGCGCGGATTGAAGGCGCGCACCTGCCGGTCGAGCGCCGCGGCGTCGCGCGTCCAGTCGATTGCGGCCTCGCGACGCTCGATCTTGCGCGCGTAGCTCGCGCCGGCGTCGGGTTGCGGCTGCGGCACGATCCGCCCGTCGCGCCACTGCGCGATCGCCTCGATCACCGCGTCGGCGCCGAGCGTGGCCAGGCGGTCGTGGAGCGATGCGGAGGTCTCGCGTCCGGTAATCGGCGTCGAGCGCACGAGCAGCATCGGCCCGGTGTCGAGCCCCGCGTCCATCTGCATGATCGTGACACCGGTTTCCGTGTCGCCGGCCTCGATCGCGCGCGTGATCGGTGCGGCGCCGCGCCAGCGCGGCAGCAGCGATGCGTGGATGTTGAGACAACCGAGCTGCGGCACGTCGAGCACGGATTGCGGGAGGATGAGACCGTAGGCCACGACCACCATGAGCTCAGGCGCGTAGCCGCGCAGCCGCTCGAGCGCCTCGGGTGAGCGCAGCGTCGCGGGCTGCTCGACGGCCAGCCCGAGCTCGAGCGCTGCCTTCTTTACCGGGCCGGCCGTGATGAGGCGGCCGCGCCCTGCCGGCCGGTCGGGCTGCGTGTACACCGCGCGCACCCGGTGTCCCGCGGCGTGAATCACCGTGAGCGCCGGCACCGCGAACGCGGGCGTGCCGGCAAACAGGATGTCCAGCGGGGGGAGATGGCTCTGAGCCAAATTACCTCGTCGGCCGCGAGACGACAGCCGGCGATGGCCCCGATAATTGCCCCCGAGCCATTTTTCAGATGACGGGAACGCGCGGCCGCTCGCGCTGGGGCGCACCGCCCACGCGTTCACGGCGCTCCTTCTCGAGCTTCTTGCGAATGCGGGTGCGCTTGAGCTCCGACAGGTAGTCGACGAAGAGCTTGCCTTCGAGATGGTCCATCTCGTGCTGGATGCAGACCGCGAGCAAGCCCTCGGCCTCGAGCTCGAAGGGCTGGCCGTCGCGATCCAGCGCGCGAACCGTGATCCGTGCCGCGCGGTCGACCAGGTCGAAGACGCCGGGCACGGAGAGGCAACCCTCTTCACCCTCGGCGACGCCCTCGCGGACCACTATCTCGGGATTGACGAAGGCCAGCGGCTGGTCTCGCTCCTGGCTCACGTCGAGTACCAGTACCCGCTCGTGGACGTCGACCTGGGTCGCAGCCAGCCCGACGCCGGGGGCGGCGTACATCGTCTCGAACATGTCTTCGATCAGGCGGTGGATCCGCGCGTCCACGGCCACGACCGGCTTCGCCTTGGTGCGAAGCCGCGGATCCGGGTACTCCAGTATGGTGAGGACTGCCATGTTTTGATCGAACCTGCGAACACCGTCAAATTACGACAACCGGGCGGCCCGGTCACTCGCCCACTTTCTGCGGAAATGCTGCTAAAGTTAAGCCGCGCTTGAACTTACAGACCACCGGCACCCCGCTGGATTCCGTCGTCATCCAGGGGACGGTTCCGACTGAGACTCAGTCGGCAGCAGCCCCGCGCAGGCCCGGATTATAAGACGACGGTCGCGACCCTGACACCCAGCGGAGTAAAGGGATGGATCGTCACCCACGCCTCGACCCCGACCACGCGCCTGCCGGGCGCCCCCGTCTGCGAGCCTGCGCCCTGGCGCTGGCCGGCGCCTGCCTGGGACTCGTGCTGGGCGCTGCGGCCCCCACTCTGGCCCAGGACGAGGCGTCGGGCCAGTCGATGTCGGTGCCACTCGCCCCCGACGCGCCCGATACCTATGTGGTCAAGCGCGGCGACACGCTCTGGGACATCTCGGCCGTCTTCCTGCGCGATCCCTGGTACTGGCCCGAGATCTGGTACGTCAACCCGGCGATCGAAAACCCGCACCTGATCTACCCCGGCGACGTGCTGCACCTCGTTTACGTCGACGGGCGCCCGCGGGTCATGATCGGCCGCGCCGGCGACGTGCGGCTCTCGCCGCAGGTGCGCTCGCAGCCGCTCACCGACGCGGTGCGCGCGATCCCCTACGACCTGCTGATGACCTTCGTCGGCCGGCCGGCGATGCTGACCAAGGACGAGGTCAAGGACCAGCCCTACGTGATCGGCATCCGCGACCGGCACATCGTCGGCTCCGACCAGAACGAGGTATACGGCCGCGGGCTGGGGCAGCCGGCAATCGGTTCGCGCTACTCGATCATCGCCGTGGGCGAAAAGCTCACGGACCCTGACGACGGTGATCTGCTGGGTTACATCGGCCACTACGCCGGCACCGGCGAGGTCATCGACAACTCGGGCTCAGACAAGAAATCGCTCGCGCACATGCGCGTCACCGACTCGGGCCGCGAGATCCTGCAGGGCGACAAGCTCTTCCCGGCGCAGAGCGCGATCGGCCCGGATTTCGTGCCAAGCGCGCCGTCAAAGACCGATCTCGATGGCGAGGTGATCGCGGTCGTCGACGGCGTGTACGTCGCGGGCCGCTACCAGGTGCTGGCGATCAATCGCGGCGCACGCGACGGACTAGTCCCCGGCAACGTGGTGGGCATCTTCGCGCGCGGCGAGCTGGTCCGCGATCGCTACGACGCGGGCAGGACCTGGCGCAACATGGCGACGAGCTACGAGAAAGTGCGTCTGCCGACGGAGCGCAGCGGAACGCTGCTGCTCTTCACGGTGCACGACCGCATGAGCTACGGGCTCGTCGTCGAGAGCACGATCGACATGCGGATCGGCGACTACATCCAGCACCCGAACGTCGGGCACCGCGACACAGGGCTCGTGGCCGACTACGGCGGCTGATCGCGCCTCGAAGCCAGACGAAGAGAGCCGATTCTCGGAGAGCCTGCCGGGCGCGAATCCCGGTAGGCTCTTCGCATATGGACGACCCGAATCCGTGGCTCGTGCTTGCACGCGCTCCCGGGCTGCATGCGGACAAGCTGCCGGCCGGACCGCTACGCGAGGATCCGAGGCTGCTCGCGCGCGAATCGCGCAGCGCCCTCGCGGCGCTCGGACTGCCGCCGGCAGCGATCGATGCACTCAGGAATCCGGAGCCAGCAGGGCTCACAGGCGACGAGCGCTGGCTCGCGGGCGGCAACCGCCGGGTCGTGGGCTACGGCACGACCGAGTATCCGAGCCTGCTCGTAGCCATCCCCGACGCCCCGCTCGTGCTCTTCGTCGAGGGCGACGCCGGGATCCTCAGCTTGCCGCAGCTCGCCATGGTCGGCGCCCGCAACCCGACCGCGATCGGCCGCGACACGGCCACCGAGTTTGCCGCGCACCTCGCACGCGCCGGGCTCGCGATTACCAGCGGGCTCGCGCTCGGCATCGACGCCGCGAGCCATCGTGGTGCGCTCGCGGGCGAGGGTCGCACGGTCGCGGTGCAGGGTTGCGGCCCCGAACGCATCTATCCGGCGGAGCACGCGACGCTCGCGCGCGAGATCGCGGCGCGAGGCGCACTCGTCACGGAGTTTCCCACCGGCGTTCCGCCGCTGCCGGAGCACTTTCCGCGTCGCAATCGCATCATCAGCGGGCTCGCGGTGGGGACGCTGGTCGTGGAGGCGGCGCTCGCGAGCGGCTCGCTGATCACGGCGAGGCTGGCAGCCGAGCAGGGACGCGAGGTCTTCGCCATTCCCGGTTCTATCCACAGCCCGCTGTCGCGCGGCTGTCATCGCCTGATCCGCCAGGGCGCAAAGCTCGTCGAAAGCGCGGAGGACATATTCACGGAACTCGGCGCCCTTCTCGCCGGTCTTCATTACGAGGCGGCTCGTCCCGAAGCGCCTGATGGGCAAGCGGAAACGGGCCGTACGTTGGACAAGGAGTATGAAATCCTGTTAGATGCGCTCGGCTTCGAGCCGGCCAGCGTCGATGCGCTCGTGTCGCGGACGGGCCTGCGCGCCGACGCGGTGGCTTCGATGCTGCTCATCCTCGAACTCGAGGGGCAGGTCGAACAGCAGCACGGCGGGGTTTTCTGCCGCAAGCTGCCGGGGAAACAGGAATGAAGGAAAGCGTCCTCGACATCCTGATCTACCTGTTCGAAAACTACTTCGATGGCGACCTGGATGACGGATTCGAACCCGACCGCGACACCCTGACGCAGGAGCTCGAACACGCGGGGTTCCCCGCGGTCGAGGTCGAACGTGCGCTCGCCTGGCTCGAGGAGCTCGCGGCGGATCCGAACCGCGCGGAGCTCGCCTCGAATGGTCGCGCGATCCGCATCTTCGACACGCTCGAGCAGGCACGGCTCGACACCGACTGCCGCGGCTACCTCGTGTACCTCGAGCACGTCGGGATCCTGTCGCCTACGCAGCGCGAGCGCGTGATCGACCGGCTGATGGCGCTTGACGGCGACGAGATCGACATCGAGAAGCTGAAGTGGGTCGTGCTGATGGTGCTCTTCAGCCAGCCGGGATCCGAAACGGCCTATTCGCGGATGGAAGACCTGGTGTTCGAGGACCGCAGCGGAGCGATCCACTGAGCGGCGTGGAACAGCGCGCAACCACCATGCCGCGGCCCACCGCGGCTTGATTTTTTCTGGGGCGGAGATTTTTTGACCAGGAATGTCGTCATCGTCGAGTCGCCCGCGAAGGCGAAGACCATCAAGAAGTACCTGGGGAAGGACTTCGAGGTGATGGCCTCGTACGGTCACGTGCGCGACCTCGTGCCCAAGGAGGGTGCGGTCGATCCGACGCGCAAGTTCGCGATGCGCTGGGAGATCATCGACAAGAACAGGAAGCACGTCGATGCGATCGCTCGCGCGGTCAAGAAGGCCGACGCGCTCTATCTGTCGACCGACCCCGACCGCGAGGGCGAGGCGATCTCGTGGCATCTCTACGAGCTGCTGAAGGACTCGGGCGCGCTCGACGGCAAGAGCGTGCATCGCAGCGTCTTCTACGAGATCACGCGCAATGCCGTGCAGGAAGCGGTCGAGCAACCGCGCGAGATCTCGCAGGAGCTGGTCAAGGCTTATCTAGCCCGCCGCGCGCTCGACTACCTCGTGGGCTTCAACCTCTCGCCACTGCTGTGGAAGAAGGCGGGGCTCTCGGGCGCCTCCGCGGGTCGCGTGCAGTCGCCCGCGCTGCGGATGATCTGCGAGCGCGAGGAGGAGATTGCGGCCTTCGTCGCGCGCGAGTACTGGACGATCGACGCCCAGGCGGAGAAGGACGCGCAGCAGTTCGGTGCACGGCTGACGCAGTTCCGGGGCGAGAAGGTCGAGCAGTTCACGATCACGACTGCCGCGCGGGCCGACGAGGTGCGCGGTGCGCTCAACCAGGCCGCGGCCGGCAACCTCACCGTCGCGAACGTCGATCGCAAGCAGCGCAAGCGCAACCCCGCGCCACCTTTCACCACCTCGACGCTGCAACAGGAGGCCGCGCGGAAGCTCGGCTTCGGCGCGCAGCGCACCATGCGCGTGGCCCAGCGGCTCTACGAGGGCATGGATTTCGGCGAGGGACCGATCGGTCTCATCACCTACATGCGCACCGACTCGGTGAACCTCGCAGTCGAGGCCGTGCGCGAGATCCGCTCGACCATCGCGCGGCTGTATGGCGCGGAAGCCCTGCCGGATGCGCCGCGAACGTATCGCACCAAGTCGAAGAATGCCCAGGAGGCGCACGAGGCCGTGCGCCCGACGTCGCCCTCGCATACGCCCGAGCAGCTCGCGGGCAAGCTCGACGGGGATGAGCTCAAGCTCTACACGCTCATCTGGCGCCGCGCCGTGGCTAGCCAGATGGAGGCAGCGGTCTTCGACACGGTAGCCGTGGATCTCGAAGCGGGCGAGGGTCACGCGTTCCGCGCCAACGGTTCGACGCTCATCACGCCGGGATTCCTGGCGGTGTACCGCGAGAGCTTCGACGACGCCGCATCCGACGACGAGAACGACCGAATGCTCCCCGCAATGGAGGTCGGCGACCGCGTCAGGCTGCTCGAGATACGACCCGAGCAACATTTCACCGAACCGCCGCCGCGCTACTCCGAGGCCAGCCTCGTCAAGACGCTCGAGGAGCACGGCATCGGGCGTCCCTCGACCTACGCGAGCATCATCCAGACGCTGCTCTACAAGAAATACTGCGAGCTCCTGAACAAGCGCTTCGTGCCGACCGATCTCGGCAAGATCGTCAACCGGTTTCTGACCGGAAATTTCGAGCGTTACGTCGATTACGGCTTCACCGCGGAGATGGAGGACGAGCTCGACAACATCTCCCGCGGCGAAGAAGACTGGGTGCCGGTACTCGAGCGCTTCTGGGAGGCTTTGAGCGCGCAGATCGCCGACGTCGACCAGAACGTCACGCGGCAGGACGTTTCGATGGCGCGGGATATCGGTATCGATCCCGCCTCGGGCAAACCGGTGAGCGTGCGCTACGGTCGCTATGGCGCGTTCGCGCAGATCGGCACGCGCGAAGACGAGGAAAAGCCAAAGTTTGCGAGCCTGCGCCCCCACCAGCGGATGGACACGATCACGCTGCCGGATGCGCTCGAGCTTTTCCTGCTGCCACGGGTCGTGGGACAGACGGATGACGGCCATCCGATCAAGGTCGCGATCGGCCGCTTCGGGCCCTACGTCCAGTTCGCGCCAAAGAAGTACGCCTCGCTCAAGGCCGACGACGACCCGTACACGATCACGCTGGAACGCGCCCGGGAGCTCATCCGCGAAAAGCTCGCGATCGACGCCAACCGCATCATCCGCGAGTTTCCCGAGGCGAGCATCCAGGTGCTCAACGGCCGCTACGGGCCCTATGTCACCGACGGCAAGCGCAACGGCCGCATTCCGAAAGACCGCGACCCGAAGTCCCTCACGCTCGAGGAGTGCAAGGCGCTGCTGGAGGCGGCTCCGCCGAGGCGCGGACGCTGGGGACGCAAGACCCCTTCCGCCGACAAGGCGCCTGCCGCCGAAGTGCCGCCGACCGCGGCCGGCGAGCCGCTGAAACCGAAGGCTGCGACGCGCCGAAGAGCAAAGGCCCCGCCGGCCGTCGAGACCGCTGCATCGAAGCCGGCGCGTGCGACCGTGCGCGCCGCAGCCAAACCTGCCGCGCGCAAGAAGGCGCCACGCAAGCGCGCATCGCGGCCCGCCGTGGCAAAGAAGCGCGCTGGAGCCGGCGACGACTGACGCGGCGCGCGACGTCGCCGGCGTGCGAACCGGAGGACAGTGGTCATGTCGCAGATCACATGGATGGCTCGCCTCGTCGCGCTCTCGTCGAGCCTTGCGCCCGCGTTCGTCGCCGCCCAGGAGATCGGCTGGGAAGCGAACGGCCGCGATGTCCAGGGAACCCGCTACCTACCCGCGCGCGAGATCACGCCTGAGAACGTGCACCGCCTCGAGCCCGCGTGGACCTATCGCACCGGCGAGGCCGATGCGATCTTTGCGACTGCGAAGGAAACCTCGTTCGAGTCGACGCCGCTGGTCGTCGACGGCACGATGTACGTCGGCACACCGCTCGGGCGCGTGATCGCGCTCGATCCCGCGACCGGGCGCGAGCGCTGGGTGTACGACCCGAAGATCGCGCGCGACGTTGAATATGGAGATTTCGCGAGCCGCGGCGTATCGAGCTGGCTGGACGCGGAAGCACCTGCCGACGCTGTCTGCCGCCGCCGCATCTTCGCCGCGACCGCCCAATCGCAACTCGTCGCGCTAGACGCGCGCGACGGCAAACCGTGCGCCGGCTTCGGCCGGGACGGAATGGTGGATCTCACGCAGGGGCTGCGCATCCCGCCGTTCGAGCCCGGCGCGTACTCGATGACCTCCCCGCCCGTAGTCGTAAACGGTCTCGTCGTGACCGGCTCGTCCGTCGCCGACAACACGCGCCCGGATCTCCCGAGCGGAGAGGTTCGGGCCTGGGACGCCCGCACCGGCGCGCTCAGGTGGAGTTGGGATCCCGTGCCGCAGAACCCTGCGGACCCCGCCTATCGCGAGTGGCGCGGCGCGACGGCGCACAAGACGGGCGCCGCGAACGCATGGTCGGTGCTCGCCGCCGATCCGGATCGCGGGCTGGTGTACGTGCCCACCGGCAGCGCGGCGCCCGATTACTACGGTGCGCTACGGCTGGGCGACAACCGCTACGCGAATTCGATCGTGGCGCTTCATACCGCGACGGGCGAAGTGGCCTGGGCGTTCCAGACAGTGCATCACGATCTCTGGGACTACGACAACGCCTCGCCGCCCGCGCTCGTCACGGTCACGCGCAACGATCGTCCAGTGCCGGTCGTGCTGCAGGCGACGAAGAGCGGAATGCTGTTCGTGCTCGATCGGGAGACCGGCACGCCTGTGTTTCCGGTCGAGGAGCGCCCGGTGCCGGCGAGCGATATCCCGCTCGAGGAAGCCGCGCGCACCCAGCCGTTTACGGCGATCACGCCGCCGTTGAGCCCGCACCGCTTCAGCATGGATGACGTCTGGTCGCCCAACGACGCGGATCGCGAGGCCTGCCGTGCTGCAATCGCGGGGCTTCGCAACGAAGGCATCTTCACGCCGCCGAGCGTCAAGGGCACGCTGGTGCTGCCGTCGAACATCGGTGGCGCTCACTGGGGCGGCGTGGCGGTCGATCCCGAACGGCAGATCGCAGTCATTCCGGTCAACCGGATCGCCGCGATGGTGCAGCTCATCCCCCGCGAGGGCTTCGACCTGAAGCGAGCGCGCAAAGCCGATGAGCGCCTCGGGCACGATTACGAGTACAACATGATGCACGGCACCCCGTATGTAATGCGGCGACGGGTGCTGCTGTCGCCGTCGGGTGTGCCGTGCACTCGGCCACCCTTCGGCACGCTGATCGCGATCGATCTCAGGACCGGGGCACGCCTGTGGGAATCGCCACTCGGTTCGGTTGCCGGGCTGGTCGGCCCGGAAATGGCGGCAAAACTCGCGCCCGACTGGGGCTCGCCCAATCTCGGCGGCCCCATCGTGACGGCGGGCGGCGTGGTGTTCATCGCGGCGACGCTCGATCGCGCGCTGCACGCCTTCGATATTGAGACGGGTCGCGAACTCTGGCGTGGCGCGTTGCCCGCGAGCGGCAAGGCAACGCCGATGAGCTACCGGCTCGCTTCCGGCGAGCAGTACGTGGTCGTCACCGCCGGCGGTGGCGAGGTCTGGGGCAAGGGCGATTACGTGGTCGCGTTCCGCCTGCCGCGCTGACCAGACGATCCGCCGTGCTATTTCGTGGCCTTTCGTGGCCTTTCGTGGCTATTCTTCTGATCGATGGCCAACGACGCCTTACCAGTAGACGAAGTCGCGCTGTACCTGCGCCGCCTGCACGATGAGCTGACCACGGCGATCGAAGCCGCGGATGGCGCAGCGCGCTTTCGTCGCGACACGTGGCGCCGCGCCGA
>Ga0207648_10002190_pt1 | contig 21206 bp, 20 predicted proteins | sample KBSMisM32_FD_184310 | JGI IMG/M metagenome (GOLD analysis project Ga0207648, IMG submission 184310) | Miscanthus rhizosphere microbial communities from Kellogg Biological Station, Michigan, USA - KBS Miscanthus M3-2 (SPAdes) (version 2) | ecosystem: Host-associated > Plants > Roots >...
CACCCGGCCGCCCACCCCGCCCCCGCCGCCCCTCCGCCGCCCTCCCTCGCGCTTGGTTCTCGCCTCGGCGTTGCGGGCTGATCGTTGCCTGCTCCTTCGTCGCTTCGCTCCTTGGAGTCCGGCAACGGCTCCAGCGGGCGCGGCAACATCCCGGGGAGACGGGTGGCATATCGATTGCTCTGTTCTTGCGGGATGAAACGGTTGGGAGTGGTGGCCGTGCTGGTGGTGGCGGTGGCCGCGCTGTATCTGGCGCGGGCGGTGGTGGTGCCGATCGCGCTCGCGATGCTGCTCGCGTTCATGGTGCACCCGATCGTGATCCGCTTGACCAAGGTCGGGCTCGGGCGGGGTCTGTCGGTCGCGGTGGTGGTGACGATGCTGTTCGTCACGCTGGGGGCCGCGTGCTGGGTGCTCATGATCGAGTTCGCCAGCCTGTCGACGCAGATCCCGGTCTACCGCGACAACCTGATCCGCAAGATCAACGAGGTGCGCCGGCTCGGGCAGGGCGGCGCGCTGGAGAAGGCGCAGACCGCGGTCACCGACGTCGCCAACGAGTGGCAGAAGGACAGCGCCGCCGGGCGGGCGAAGAAGGCGCCGACCCCGGTGGTGGTGACCTCCGAGCCGACCGGGCTCTGGCAGCTGCCGTCGGTCGTCGAGAGCCTCGGCGGCGCCGGCACCGTGATCGTGCTCGTCATCTTCATGCTGATCGAGCGCGAGGACCTGCGCAATCGCGTGATCCGCCTGGGCGGTTACGGGCGGCTCATCACCACCACCCGCGCGCTGGACGAGGCGAGCCAGCGCATCAGCCGCTACCTGCTCATGCAGTCGATCATCAACACGAGCTTCGGGACCGGCATCGCGCTGGGTCTGCTCCTGCTCGGCGTGCCCTACCCGCTCCTGTGGGGCTTCCTCGCCGGCGTGCTGCGGTTCATCCCCTACGTCGGCGTGGGGCTCGCCGCGCTGGTCCTGATCACCTTCGCGCTGGCCGCGTTCCCGACATGGCTGACGCCGCTCCTGGTGGCCGGCCTCGTGGTGGCGCTCGAGCTCGCCTGCAGCCTCGCGCTCGAGCCCCTCGTCTACGGCCAGAGCGCGGGCGTCTCTCAGGTGGCCCTGCTCTGCTCGGTCACGTTCTGGGCGTGGCTCTGGGGCCCGATCGGCCTCCTGCTCGCCACCCCGCTGACGGTGTGTCTGGTGGTGCTCGCCAAGCACGTGCCCGGCCTCGAGTTCGTGGGCATCCTCATGTCCGACGAGCCCGCGATCGCGCCCGCGGCCGCCTACTACCAGCGGCTGCTCGCGGAGGACCCCCAGGAAGCGAGCCGCATCGCGGCCACCCACGCCCGCGAGCACGGGATCGAGGTAACGTACGACGACGTGATCGTGCCGGCCCTGCGCCACGCGCGGCGCGATCACCGCGAGGAGACGCTCTCCGACGCGAGCCTGCAGGGCATCTGGAAGGCCACCCGCGAGATCGTGGACGAGCTCGCGGCGCAGCGGCACGCCGACCCGGCCGCGGGCGAGGACGGCGCGGCGGCGCCGCCGTTTCGCGCGGTGCCGGCCCTCGCGGTCCCGGTGCAGGACGAGGGCGACGCGCTCGGGCTCGCGATGCTGGTGCACCTGCTGAGCCCGGGCCGCTGGGAGGTCGAGGTGACCTCCCCGCACGTGCTCGCCTCGGAGGTCATCGCCCTCATCGAGGAGACGCGCCCCGCGGTGGTGTGCCTGGGGGGCCTGCCGGCCAGCCCGCGCAGCGCGCACACCCGCTACCTCTGCAAGCGCATCCGATCGCACTTCCCGGACCTCCGGATCATCGTGGGCCGCTGGGGGCTGCGGGAGAGCGTGGCCCCGGTGCGCCGCCAGCTCGAGGCCGCGGGCGCGAACTTCGTCGGCCTGTCCCTGGTGGAGACGCGCGAGCAGCTGCAGCGCGTGCACGCGCTGGAGCCGCCCACGTTCGCGCCGGCCGCGGCGCCCGCCGAGGGCGTGGAGGCCCCGGTCAGCGCTCCGGCTCGAGCGTAGGGCGGCCCAGCAGGTCGTCGAGCATCGAGGCGTCGACCGGCTTCGTCACGTGCTGGTCGAAGCCGGCCGCGAGCGCGCGGCGCCGGTCGTCGGCCTGCCCGTACCCGGTGACCGCGACCAGCCGGATGGCCTTCGTCTCCGGCCGGCTCCGCAGCTCGCGCGCCACCTCGTAGCCGTCCATGCCGGGCAGGCCCAGGTCGATCAGCGCCACCTCGGGGCGGAACGCGTCGACCTTGGCCAGGCCCGCGGGCCCGTCCTCCGAGGTCTCCACCTGGTGGCCGGCCAGCTCCAGCAGCAGGCGCAGGCTCTGCCGGGCGTCCGCGCTGTCTTCCACCACGAGCACCCGCCGCGGCGGCGTCTGCCGCGCCGTCGCTCCGCCTGCCTCGGCGGGCACCTCCGCGACCGCCGCCGCGGGCAGTCGCACCGTGAACTCGCTGCCCTGCCCGGGCCCGGCGCTCCACGCGGCCACGCTGCCGTCGTGCAGCTCCACCAGGCGCTTCACCAGTGCCAGGCCCAGCCCGAGCCCGCCGCGCGAGCGGTCCAGGCTCTGCGGCTCCTGGACGAAGAGATCGAACACCCGGGCGAGCAGGTCGGTGCGGATGCCCTGGCCGGTGTCCCGCACCCGCAGCAGCGCGACCTCGTCGACCCGCTCGATCGAGACGGTGATCCGCCCGCCCGGCGGCGTGTACTTGAGCGCGTTGTCGAGCAGGTTGTTGACCACCTGCTCGAGCCGCGCCGGATCGGCGTGCACGTGCACCGGGTCGCCCTCGCAGCGCACCTCGTGACGCGCGGTGCGGCCCGCCTGCGCGAGGGCGTCCACGCAGCGCCCGGCGAGGGCGCGGAGCTCCACCGGGCGGAGCGCGAGCTCGATCTTGCCCGAGGCGGCGCGGGCCACGTCGAGCAGGTCGTCGACCAGGTGCGCCAGGTGCGCGGTCTGCCGCCCGATGATCGCCACCACGTGGCGCATCGTCTCGTCGCGGGCCAGCCGCTCCAGCACCGCCACCGCGTTGGACAGGGTGCCGAGCGGGTTGCGCAGCTCGTGGCCCAGCATGGCCAGGAACTCGTCCTTGGCCCGGGCCTCGGCCCGGAGCGCGCGGGCCTGGGCCTCCGCCGCCTCCTGTCCCTCGCGCACGCGGATCTCGTGCTCGATGCGCTCGGTGATGTCGAGCGAGACCGAGAGCACCGCGGGCTCGCCCCCGAAGGTGATGACCTCCGAGTTGACCAGGAGCCGCCGCTCCTCGCCGGCGCGGGTGCGGAAGCCCACCTCGAAGTCGCGCACGCGCCCCTCGCTCTGGAGCAGCGCGAGCATGCGCTCCCGCTGCTCCGGCGTGACCCAGAAGCCCAGGTCGGTCTTGCGGCGCCCCAGCATCTCCTCGCGGGAGTAGCCGCTGTGCCGGAGCGCGGCCTCGTTCACCTCGAGGTGCCGGTGGTCGGCGAGGCTCGTGATGGACATGGGCAGCGGGTTGGCGTGAAAGGCCACCATGAAGCGCCGCTCGCTCTCGCGGAGCGCGACCTCCGCCTGCGTGCGGTCGGTGATATCGGTGAGCGCGCTCAGGATGCAGGCCTCGCCGTCGAACTGCACGATGTCGGCCGAGAGCACCGTCATGATCTCTTGACCGCCCTTGACCCGGAAGCGGCACTCCTGCCCGCGCACCGGCCGGCCGGCCTTGAGGTTGCGGATCCCCTCGTCGCGCTGGACGGGGTCCACCCAGAGGCCCAGCTCGATCGGGGTGCGGCCGAGGATCTCCTCGCGGGTGTAGCCGCTCGTGCTCAGGAAAGCGTCGTTGGCGTCGCGGATCCGCCCGTCGGCCAGCCCGGTGAGGCAGAGGATGGTGGGGCTCAGCCCGAAGACGGCGCGCAGCTTCTCTCCGAAGCCCGGAACCGGTTGCGTCATGGGGCGCTGGCCCGACAGTATGCCGGGGCGCGGCATCGGCTGGCAAGATCGACCCGGCCGGGCGTATCATACGCGCCGACGCGCACCCGCGGCTCCCATACCCCAGCCAGGAGGCCAACATGCCGAACGGAGCGACCCACGACATCGACGTCCGGGACCTCGAGTACCTCCGTCACGGCGACAAGCCCCTGCTGGCGCGCCTGTTCGTCCCCCGCGGTGACGGCCCCTTCCCCATGATCGTGGAGCTGCACGGCGGCGCCTGGTGCAAGGGTGACCGGCTCGGCGACACCATCATGAACGAGCCGCTGGCCCGGAGCGGCGTGGTGGTGGCCGCGCTCGACTTCCGCCAGCCCCCCGACGCCTCCTACCCGGGCTCGCTGCAGGACATCAGCTACGCGGTGCGCTGGCTCAAGAGCCGGGCGGCCGAATTCCACGGCCGCGCCGACCGCGTCGGCCTGATGGGCGCCTCCAGCGGGGCCCACCAGGCGATGCTCCTGGCCATGAAGCCGCGCGATCCCAAGTACGCGTCGCTGCCGCTGCCCGCGGGCTCGCCCGCGGTGGACGGCTCGGTGCGCTGCGCGGTGCTCTGCTGGCCGGTGATCGACCCGCTCGGCCGTTACCGCTATGCCAGGGAGCTGAAGGCGGGTGGCGGCTCCTACCCCGAGGTCGTGGATCGCGTGCTGCCCTCCCACGATCTCTACTGGGGCACCGAGGCCGCGATGGCGGAGGGCAATCCCACCATGGCGCTCGAGCGCGGGGAGACGGTGGAGACCCCGCCGGTGCTCTACCTCCAGGGCACCGACGACAAGGCGCACCCCCGGCCGCACCTCGAGCGCTTCGTGCAGCACTACCGGAAGGTCGGGGGGCAGGTCGACCTGGAGCTGATGGAGGGCGAGACCGAGGGCTACATCAGCCGCAAGCCGGCCTCACCCGCGGTGGGCCGCACGATCGCGCGCATCATCGAGTTCGTGCACAAGCAGCTCGGCTGATCCGATCGGGCTAGCCGGCGAGCGCGCGCCGCACCACCGGCAGGACTTCGCGCGCGACCCGGGCCGTGTACCCGCGCTCGGGATCGTCGGGCCAGCGCGGATCCGGGATCGGGTGCAGCACCACGTGGTCGAACGCGGCGGGCGAGCCGCGGAGCGCCTCCACGAGCTGGCGCGCCACCTCCGGGGGGCCGCCGCGCAGGCAGAAGGCGTCCGCCGCCTTCTCGGGCAGGAAGTCCACCGCCCGACCGCTCGCCTCGAGATCGACCGCGTGGTGGAAGTCGGGCCAGACTCCCCGGGTGTGCTTGAGCGTCTCCGGATCCGGTCCGCTCCACGTTAGGCCGGGCGGATCGAAGAGGGCCGGCGAGTACTCGAAGTAGCCGGCCGCCATCGAGCGCGCCATGGCGAGCGCGCGCTCCGGCTCGTCGACGAGCACGGTGTGGAAGACCGCGCCCAGCCGCACCGCGGCCGGGTCCCGACCCGCCGCGACCGCGCCGGCGCGGATCGCCTCCACCGCGGTGGCGATGTTGGCCGGGTGCGTGCCGACGCGGATGAACACGCCGTCGGCGACTCCACCCGCCATTCGTAGAGTCCGCGGACCGCCCGCCGCGATCCAGATCGGCACCGGCCGGTGATGCGGCAGCCGGGCCGGGCGCGCCGCGCCGACCTCCACCTCGCGACCGTCGAGCAAGGCGCGCATGAGCCGGGTGCTCGACTCGAGCTCCGCGACCTTCGCCGGCTTGAGCCCGGCGAGGCGCACCGCGGTGTCGCCCACGCCCCAGCCCAGCAGCACGCGGCCGGGGGCCAGCTCGTCCACGGTGGCGATCGAGGAGGCGGTGACGCTCGGGTGGCGGTTGACCGGATTGGCGAGCAGCGGACCGAGGGTGATGCGCTGGGTGACGCGCGCGGCGGCGGCCAGCAGCACGTAGGTGTCGCGCCGGCGGAGCTGCGAGTCGGGCTGGAGCGCGGCGTCCCAGCCGAGCTGCTCGGCGCGCGCGACGTCGGCCGCGAAGTGGTCGACGGAGCGCGAGTCGAAGCGGTTGAGGCCGAACCGCGGCAGGGTGGTCATGCGAGCGACGACGCGAGGCGACGGGCCCGGGCTACGGCATGCCCGGCATGTCCACCTTGGCGTAGTACCGGTCCTCGCCGAGCGCGTCCACCCGCTGCCAGAAGTCCGGGAGGGCGGCGAAGCCCATCTCGTTCACGCCCGCGCTCTGGCGCCAGATGCACCAGGAGTCCGGCCAGAGCCGGCTCGCCTCGCGGCTCATCCGCTCCGCCTCGTCGCGCCGGCCCCGCCGGAGCAGCGCCTGGGAGAGGCGGAAGAACGCCTGGGCCCTCGCCGCGTCCTCGGTCAGCGCGGGGAGATGCGCGCGGGCCTGCTCGGCACTGAACGCGTGGGGGCTCTTGCTGCCGTGGCGGACCCAGTCGCGGATCGCCTCGAGGTACGTGGTCTTGGCCTTCGCGGTGAGATGCGCCGCCTCCTCCGGCATCTCCCGCGTGCTGCGGTTCATCTTGCGGAAGCCCTCGTAGGCGCCGGCCGACTCCGCGGGCCGCACGATGCGGCCCGCCTCGTCGATCCACACCGCCTGCGGCACGTTGACGATCCCGTAGAGCTCGGCGAGCCGGTGCTCGCGATCGATCGGCGTGGGATAGGTCGGCTGCGCGGCCTCGATCCAGGGCAGCGGGTCGCCCTCACGGCTGTCCATCGCCACCGCCATCACCACGAAGCCACGGTCGGCCAGCTCCTCGTAGAGCGCCTGCCACACGGGCAGGTCGCGGCGGCACCCTCACCAGGAGGCCCAGGTGACGAGCAGGACCTTCTTGCCGCGATGGTCGGAGAGCCGGTGCACGCGGCCGGACGGGTCCGGCAGCGCGAAGTCGGGCGCCTCCAGCGAGGCGAGCGCGGTCGATCGGTCGCGCGCGGCCTGGCCCAGCACCCACACGTCGCCCGCCTCGCTCGACACCGCGGGCCGGCCGAGGTGGCGCCAGAACGCGGCCAGGTCGATCCGGTCGCCGTCGACGAGCTCGCGCTCGCGCCCCGCGGGCAGCGGCACGCACACGGACCCGCGGCAGAGGCCTTCCGGCTTCGCCACCCAGCCGGTCGCGGCCTCCGCGTCCCGCGCGGGACACCAGAGCGTGGTCGTGGAGGCCTGCGCCCCCGTCACCTCGAGCTCCCCCGAATCGGTCAGCACCGTCACCATGGCATGGCTCCTCGACCGGGATCTTACCATCGGGACCGCGCGCGCGCCTTGACGGAGGCCGCGCCCGCGCGTCAGTATCGCGCCCGATGCCTCGCTCCCTCGCCGCCCCGCCGCCCGGCCGCGGCTGATCGTGTCCCCGAGCGCGCGCGGTCAGGGCATCGCGGCCCTGCTGATCGTGGTGCTGGCCTGGGGGCTCACCTGGCCGGTGAACAAGGTCGTGCTGCAGCAGCTCTCCCCGCTCTGGGCGGTGGTCCTGCGCTGCGCGCTGGCCACCGTCGCCCTCTTCGCCCTCACCGCCTGGCGGGGACGCATCACGCTGCCGCCGCCGGGCGACTGGCCGGTGCTGATCAGCATCACGCTGCTGCACATGGTGGGCTTCAACCTGCTCGCGAGCTGGGGCCTCGGGCTCGTGCCGACCGGGCGGACGGTCGTCCTCGCCTACACCACGCCGCTCTGGGTCACGCCCGCCGCCGCGGTCTTCCTGCGCGAGCCGCTCACCCCGCGACGGGCGGTCGGGGTGGTGGTCGGGCTCGCCGGCCTCCTGACTCTCTTCAACCCGCTCACGTTCGACTGGCACGACCGCGCGGTGGTCCACGGCAACCTCGCGATCCTGGCCGGCGCGCTCCTGTGGGCCGGCTCGATCGTGCACATCCGGGCGCATCGCTGGCGCTCCACGCCCTTCGCGCTGATCCCGTGGGAGACGCTGCTGGCCACGCTGCTGCTGGCCCCGATCGCGCTGGCCGGCGGCGCGGCGCCTCACGTGGCGTGGACGCCCACCTACACCCTGCTGCTCCTCTACCTGGGCATCGTGGGCACCGCGGTCGCCTACTGGGCCGCGGCCACCGCGAGCCGCCACCTGCCCGCGGTGACCACCTCGCTCGGCCTGCTCGCCACGCCGGTGGTGAGCGCGGTCACCGCGACGCTCTGGCTCGGCGAGCCGCTGACGCTCCAGCTGGGGGTCGCCATCGTGCTGGTGCTGGGCGGCGTGGCCATCGGGGCCACCGAGCGCGCGACCGCCGCGCCGCGGGCGACTTGACAGCCCTCCGGCCTGGCCGCATTCTCCCGCCATGGCCGACTACCACGCGACGGCCGACGTCCCGGTGCCGTCGAAGGCGGAGCTGCTCCGGGCCCTCCGCGAGAGCCGCGACGAGGTCGTGAAGCTGGTCGGGTCGCTGCCGGCGGCCCGGTTCGAGGAGGGCCGGTACGAGGGCGGCTGGAACGGGCGCCAGATCCTGGCCCACGTCGCGTCGATCGAGTGGAGCTATCCGCGCCTCATCGACATCGCCCGCAGCGAGCCCGTCCCCGCCGAGGCCCCGCCGCCGACCCGCGCCATGAAGGGCGGCAACGACTCCTACAACGATCGCCAGGTGGCCAAGCGCGAGCACCTGACGGTGGCGGAGCTGCTGGCCGAGTTCGAGAAGAACCGGGCCGCGACCATCCAGGCGGTGGAGGCGGCCGACGAGGCGCTCTTCGCGCGGCGCATCCGCTCCGCGGGCGGCGTGGTCGGCCCCCTCGCCGTCGTCTTCCACCAGATCGCGGTGGCCCACGTCCTCGGCCACACGCGCGATATCGCCGGAGACTCCACTCGCCATGGCTGAGACGACCAAGAGGGGCCCGCTCGACGGCGTGAAGGTGCTGGACCTGACCGAGCACATGGCCGGCCCGTACTGCTCCATGATCCTGGCCGACATGGGGGCGGAGGTGATCAAGCTCGAGCGCCCCGGCGCGGGCGACTCGTCCCGCCAGATGGGCGACGGCAGCGAGCGCAACCCCTACTTCCGCTACATCAACCGCAACAAGAAGAGCCTCACCCTCGACTACAAGGGCCCGAAGGGCCGCGAGATCTTCCTGAAGCTCGTCCCCTCCACCGACGTGCTGGTGGAGAACTACCGCGCCACCGTGATGGACCGGGCCGGCCTCGGCTGGGAGACCTTGAACCGGTTGAACCCTCGCCTCATCTACGCCCAGCTCTCCGGCTTCGGCTCCGACGGCCCCTACCGCGAGAAGGGCGGCTTCGACCTGATCGCCCAGGGCATGGGCGGCATCATGCACGTGACCGGCGAGCCCGACGGCCCGCCCACCTCGGTGGGCCTGCCGATCTGCGACCTGGGCACCGGCATGTGGGGCGCGCAGGGCGTGCTGGCCGCGCTCTACGAGCGCACCCGCACCGGCCAGGGGCAGAAGATCGAGTGCTCGCTGCTGGAGACCGCGGTCGGCTTCTCCTCGTGGACCAGCGCGGGCTGGCTCGCCGACCACGTGGAGCCGGTGCGCATGGGCTCGCGCCACCGTCAGAACGCGCCGTACCAGCGCTTCGAGACCGCCGACGGCTACATGATGATCGGGGCCTCCGGGCAGTCGATCTGGGAGCGCTGCGCCCGCGCGCTCGGGCATCCGGAATGGCTCGCCGATCCCCGCTTCGCCCGGCCCTCCGAGCGGCGCAAGAACCGCTTCGCGCTCGAGAAGGAGATCACCGCGGTGCTGACCACCGCGCCCACCGCGCACTGGACCAAGGTGCTCGACGACGCGGGGGTGCCCTGCGGCCCGGTCTACACCTACGAGCAGCTCTTCGCCGACCCGCAGGTGCGCCACCGCGAGATGGTGGTCCACGCCGACGACGCCGAGCTCGGGCGGGTGCCGCACATCCGCACCCCGATCCGGATGTCCACCGCCGCGGTGGCGGTGCGCCAGACCGCGCCGCGCCTCGGCCAGCACACCGACGAGATCCTGGCCGGGCTCGGCTACCCGCCGGCCCAGGTCGCGGAGCTGCGGCGCGAGCGCGTGATCTGAGCGCGGCCGCCGGCTCCCGCGTCTCCTCATGGCCATCTTCCTGATCCGTCACGGCGAGACGCTCGGCAACGCCACGCGCACCGTCCAGCACCCCGACATCGGGCTCTCGCCGCGCGGCCTCGAGCAGGCCGAGCGGCTCGCCACGCGGCTCGAGCGGGAGGGCATCACCGCGATCCTCGCCAGCGACTACGCTCGCGCGGCCCAGACCGCGGCGCAGCTGGGCCGCGTCACCGGGGTGGCGGTGCGCCACGAGCCCCTGCTGCGGGAGCGGAACTTCGGCGACATCCGCGGCACCCCCTACGCCGATCTGGGCTTCGACATGTTCGCCCCCGACTACGCCCCGCCGAACGGCGAGACGTGGGAGGTCTTCCACGCCCGCGTCGACCGCGCGTGGGAGGTGGTGCGGGCCGCGGTCGGACCCGACGCCGGCCACCTCGCGGTGGTGACCCACGGGCTCGTGTGCCGCTCCCTCGCCGCCCGCCACCTGCTCCTGCCCGAAGGCGCGGTGGTGCCGGAGCGCTGGGAGAACACCGCGGTCACGGTGGTCGACGTCCCCGCCCCGTGGCGCGTGCGCCGGCTGAACTGCATCGCGCACCTCGACGGCCTGGCCGCGCCGCCCGCCGAGACCGGAGCGGTCTGATCGTGCGCTCCCGCTGCCGCTTCCACCCCTGCTCGCACTCCTGGAGGACGTGACCATGATCCGCCTCGCCCGTCGGCCCGTGCTCGGCCCGCTCGTGGCCGCGCTGCTCCTCGCCGCTCTCGTGCTGCCCGCGTCGCTGCTGTGGCCGGCCGCGGGCCGCGCCCAGTCGAAGCCCCTGCGTCCCTACACGCTGATCCTCGACTTCGTGCCGACCGGCGAGTACGTGCCCCACTACACCGCGCTCGAGAAGGGCTTCTACCGTGACGAAGGGCTCGACGTGAAGATCCTCCGCGGCCAGGGCTCCGGCGACACGATCAAGCGCATCGCGGCCGGCCAGGGCGAGGTCGGCATCGCGGACATCTCGGCCCTCATCGCGGCCCGCGCCAACACCGACGTGGCCGTCAAGGCCATCGCGCTCTGGTACCGGCGGCCGCCCCACGGAGTGTTCGTGCGCGCCGACTCCCCGATCAAGACCTCGAAGGATCTCGAGGGCAAGAAGCTCGCGATCTCCCCCGGCAACAGCCACCAGATCCTCTGGCCGGTCTACGAGAAGCTCTCCGGGCTCAAGCCAGGCTCGGTGTCGTGGGTGACGATGGACGCCGCGTCGATGCCGCCCGCGCTGATCCGCGGCGCGGTGGACGCGGTGCCCTTCTTCGTGGTGCACGAGGCCCGCATCCGCAAGATCGCCAAGCAGCAGAACACGGACATCCGGGTGCTGGCCGCGTGGGCCGACCTCGGGTTCGACGTGGCCTCCACGTCGCTGGTGGCCCGTGAGGACACCATCGCCAAGGACCCCGAGGGCCTCAAGGCCTTCCTGCGGGCGACCCTCAAGGGCGCCGACTACGCCTTCCGCGACAAGCACTGGGACGAGGGCGTGGGCTACGTGGTGAAGGCGCACCCCGAGGTCGATCCGGACGGCGCCCTCGGCGCCGCGCAGGTGGGCGCGCGCTTCGTGTACGCGAGCGAGGTCACGAGCGGCAAGATGGCGGTCGGCCAGTTCGATCCTGTCCAGCTCGAGAAGACCCGCGACCTCTACACCCAGTACCTCGAGCTGAAGCGAAAGGTCGGGCTCGGGGAGATCTACACCAACGACCTGCTGCCGGCGCGGAAGTAGCGCGCCCCCCGGAGGACTCGATGGCTCTGCTGATCCGAGGAGGACAGGTCCTGGCCGGCACGCCGGCCGCGCTCACCCGCGCCGACGTCCTGATCGAGGGCGACCGCATCGCGGCGGTCGGCCCCGGGCTGGCCGCCCCCGCCGGCGCCCAGGTGATCGACGCCGCCGGGCACCTCGTGCTCCCCGGCATGGGGAACGCCCACACCCACGCCGCGAGCCACCTGGCGAGGGGCCGGGCCGGGAACTGGACGCTCGAGGACCTGCTCACCCACTCGGCGGCAAACTATGGATTCCGAACGCCGGAAGACGAGTACCTCTCGGCGGCGATCGGGGCGATCGAGATGCTCAAGACCGGCTGCACGGCAGCCTACGACCTCTACATGGCGGTGCCGGCCATCACCGACGAGGCCTTCGAGGCGGTGGTGCGGGCCTACACCGACGTCGGCATCCGCGTGGTGCTCGCGCCGGCGGTCGCCGACGTGGTCTTCTACCAGACCGTCCCGGGCCTGACCGACCACCTCCCCGCCGACCTGCGGCGGACGGTGGCGGACATGCAGCCCGCGCCGACCAAGGGCCTGCTCGGGCTCACCGAGCGGGCCATCCGGCGCTGGCACGGCGGGGCCGGCGGCCGCGTGCGCGTCGGGGTCGCGCCGACCATCCCGAACCAGGCCACCGACGAGTTCCTCGACGGCTGCACCGCGCTGGCCCGCGAGTACGGGGTGGGCGTCCACACCCACCTCGCCGAGTCGCGGGTGCAGACGGTGGAGAGCCACCGGCGCTGGGGCAAGTCCATCGTGGCCCGCCTCGCGGACCACGGCCTTCTCGGGCCCGGGTTCGTGGGCGCGCACTCGATCTGGCTCACCGACGACGATCTGCGCCTCCTCGCCGACGCGGGCGCCGCGGTGGCCCACAACCCGGGTAGCAACCTGCGGCTGGGCTGCGGCATCGCCCCGGTGCGCGAGATGCTCGACCGCGGGGTGGCGGTCGGCCTCGGCACCGACGGCTCGGTGTGCGCGGACAACCAGAACCTCTTCGAGGCTCTCCGCATCGCCTCGGTCATCAGCACGGTGCGCTTCCCGCACGAGACGGCGCGCTGGCTCGACGCCGACACGGTGTGGGGCCTCGCCACCGCGGGCACCGCGCGCGTGCTCGGCCAGGCCGACGACCTGGGGGCGATCGCCCCGCGCCGCAAGGCGGACGTGGTGCTGCTCCGCGCCGACTCGCTCTTCCTCCGCCCCCTGGCCGATCCGGTGAAGGCGCTGGTCTACGCGGAGACCGGCGCCGCGGTCGACACGGTGGTGGTCGACGGGCGCGTGGTGGTCGAGCGCGGCCGTGTGACCACGGTCGACGAGGCGCGCATCCACGCCCGCGCCCAGGAGGCGGCCGATCGCCAGCGCGGGCAGAGCGCGCAGGCCTGGGCGCTGGCCGAGCGCCTCGCGCCCTACGTGGCCGCCGCGTGCCGGAGCGCGGTGACCGCGCCCCTGCCGATCGACCGCTTCGCCGCGGGGCGTCCCGGGGCGTGATCCGGCTGCAGGAGGTCGAGAAGACCTACCGCACGCGGAGGGGCGACCTCGTCCACGCCCTGGCCGAGACCACGCTCGAGATCGGCGACCGCGAGCTCGTCACCCTGGTCGGCCCGAGCGGCTGCGGCAAGAGCACGCTGCTCAAGCTGGTGGCGGGCCTCGTGCCGCCGTCCAGGGGACAGATCCGGGTGCGCGAGCAGCCGGTCACCGGCCCCTTCCCCGACGTGGGCTTCGTCTTCCAGCAGCCGGTGCTCCTGCCCTGGCGGAGCGTGCTCGACAACGTGCTGTTCTCGGTGGAGATGCTGGGTCTCGACCTCCGGCAGTACCGCAAGCCGGCCGGCGACCTGCTGGAGCTGACCGGGCTCGCGGGGTTCGAGACCAAGTACCCGCGCGAGCTCTCGGGCGGCATGCAGCAGCGGGTGGCGATCTGCCGCGCGCTGCTGCCCGATCCGAGCCTCCTCCTGATGGACGAGCCGTTCGGGGCCCTCGACGCGATGACCCGCGAGGAGATGAGCCTCGAGCTCCTGCGCATCTGGGAGGAGCGGCGCAAGACGATCCTGTTCGTCACCCACTCGATCCCGGAGGCGATCCTCCTCGCCGATCGGGTGGTGGTGATGTCGCCGCGCCCCGGACGCGTGGCCCGCGTGCTGCGGGTGGACCTGCCGCGGCCTCGCACCATGGAGCTCGAGTTCGACCCCCGCTTCAAGGCCCACAGCGACGAGATCCGGTCCCTGATCTTCGCGGGCCGGAAGGAGCGACCGTGAGCGCGGTGCGCCGGCTCCTCGGCGAGGCCGTCGTGCCCGCGGCCACGCTGGTGCTGGCCCTCCTCGCGTGGGAGGCCGCCACCTGGGCCTTCCGCATCCCGCGCTTCATCATGCCCGCGCCCTCCGCGATCCTCGGCGAGGGCTGGGAGTGGCGCTACCGCTTCATCGAGCACACCTGGGTCACCCTCTACGAGACCCTGGGCGGCTTCGCGCTCTCGATGGCGGTGGGGGTGCCGCTGGCGGTGCTCATCGTGTACTCGCCTCGCCTGCGCGGAGCCATCTACCCGCTGATCGTCCTCACCCAGTCGGTCCCGAAGATCGCCATCGCCCCGGTGCTCCTCCTGGTGCTGGGCTTCGGCGAGATCCCGAAGATGGTGGTGGCGTTCCTGGTCGCGTTCTTCCCGGTGGTGGTGGACACCGCCACCGGGCTCGCGGCCACCCCGCCCGAGCTCCTGGACCTGAGCCGCTCCTACCGGGCGAGCGCGTTCAAGACCTTCATGAAGGTACGGCTGCCGCTGGCCCTGCCGTTCATCTTCGCGGGGGCCAAGGTGGCGATCACGCTCTCGGTCATCGGCGCGGTGGTGGGCGAGTTCGTGGGCTCCGACCGGGGCCTCGGCTACGTGATCCTCTCCTCCACCTCTTACTGGAAGACCGAGGTCGCGTTCAGCGCGATGATCCTGCTCTCGCTGATGGCGATCGTGCTCTTCGCCGCGGTCTCGCTGGTGGAGCGCGTGGTGTGCCCCTGGCTCGCGACCGAGCAGAGCTAGCCGGGTCGAGCTAGGCGGGCCCGGCCAGCCAGTCCAGGATCCGCGCGTTCTCGTCGCGCGGGTAGGTGTGGGAGAGGTCCTCGATCTCGCGGTAGACGAGCCGCGCCCCCGCCGCCTCCAGCGCCTGCCGCGCCATGCGGGCGGTCTGCACCGGAAACATCCAGTCGAGCGCGCCGTGCACCAGGTAGATGGGCCGGCCGCGCGCGCGGGCGATGCCGCCCTCGGCCAGCAGATACGGGTGCAGCACGCCGCACGCGGGGGCCAGATGGGTGAACGGCATCCCGGGGGCGAGGCCGGCGAGCAGGGCGTACGTCGCGCCGTCCGACATGCCGGTCAGCAGCACCCGCGAGCGATCGACCGGGTAGAGCTGCGTCACCTCCTCCACCGCGGCCACCAGCCGCGGAGCGTCCACGTCCTCGCCGCCCATGATCGACCACGTGCGGTCGGCGGCGGTGGGCGAGAGCAGGAGCGCCCCGCGCGTGCGCGCCTCGCGGAGCCAGGCCCACAGGAAGTCGCGCCCGTGCCCGCTGCCGCCGTGGAGCGCGACGACGAGCGGCGCGGGCCGGCCGGCCTCCACCGTCTCCGGCACGTACAGCGAGACCCCGCCCCGGTCGTCCCGCTCGTTGCGCGAGTGGAGCACCCCGAGGCGGAGGCCGCCCTCGCGGAGCGCGCCCGCGTGCAGCGCCTCGACGAGCGCCGCGTCCTCGCGGCGATCGGCCTCGAGGAACCAGCGACTCACCGGCGTGAGCAGCGGATAGAGCGGGTAGAGGCCTTCCAGCAGCGGGGCCAGCCGGCGCAGCGCGCGATAGAGCCCGATCGGCTCGCCCTCCGCCGCCGCGCGGCCGAAGGCCGCGATCAGCTCGAGCGCCTGCCGGGTGACCGTGACCAGCCGCTCGCGGAGCGCGCGCAGGTCGTCGGGCCACTCCGCAGCCTCGAGCGTGGCCAGGGCGAGGGCGAGCGGCCCCGCGTGCGCCTCGAGGCGCTCGGCCAGGGCCGGCGCGCGCGGCGGGAACAGGTGGCGCTGCACCCACTCCACGCGATCGAGCGTGGACAGGAGCGCGCCCAGCAGCGCGCCGATCGCGTCCGCGCCGGCCGGCGACAGGCTCATCGGCTCGCCGGGCCGCGCCGATCGAGGAAGGAGCGGAGCGCCCGCCCGCACGCCTCCCCGTGCGAGCAGGGCAGCCCGTGGCGGGCATCGGTGAAGACCTGCAGCTCGGAGCCGGGGATCGCGGCGTGGATCTCCTCCATGACCGGCAGCGGCACGAAGGGGCTCTGGGCGGGGGCGAGCAGGAGCGTGGGCACCGCGATCGAGGGCAGCAGCGGCGAGAGATCGGCGCCGATCAGCAGGTCGGCCAGGTCGAGCACCGCATCGGGCGAGGCCAGCGCCTGCGTGCGCTCGAACCAGCGCCAGTGGCCCTCCGAGACGCGCTCGCGATCGAGCCGGAGTGGCGTCATCATCTCGGCCCACGCGGCCATGCCGTGCGCGCCGATGAACTCGCGCCACTGGCGGGCCCGCGGGATGGAGCCGCCGCGATGGGAGGCGTTGGAGACGGTCAGGCTCAGCAGGGCGCCCGGCCGCCGGGCCGCGAGCGCGAGGCCCACCGTGCCGCCGAGCGACTCGCCAACCAGATGGAACGGACCGCCGCCCGCCGCGCCCGCCACCGCGCACGCGTCGTCGGCGAGGCCGTCGAGCGACCACGGATGGCCCGGCCCCGGCCGCCCGGAGCGGCCGAAGCCGATGGTGTCGAAGCGCGCGATGCGGTAGCGGTCCACCAGGGCGGGCAGCCAGTCGGCCCAGATCTCCCCGGTGGCTCCGATGCCGTGGTGGAAGACGATCAGCGGCGCCGGCGGCCGCCAGCGGGCGGTGGTGTCGATGACCTCGTAGGCAAGCCCGCCGCCAGGCCGGTCGAGGGTCCCGATCACGCGGCGGACGGTACCAGAGCGGTCCCGGGCCGGCAAGCGGCCGGCGCGCCGACCCTGACAAATCGGTGCCGGCCGGTGCGCAGTTCCGTCAACCGGAGGCGGAATGAAAGTTGCGAACCCGCCCTCGGCGCCGCGCTTCGCGCGCCCGCGCGCGGGTGGTACGGGGAGTGCAACCTCGGCCCCCGTCAGCCATATGGGCCTCTCGTCGATCACCTCCCGGCCGACCGCCTCGCGTGCGCTCCTCGGGCTCGGTCTCCTCACCGCCTGCTCCGGCTGCAGCACCGTGGCCCTGCCCGGCTGGCTCCCGGGCGGCTCCCGAGGGGGGCCCGTGGCGGGAGAGACGCCGCGCCCCGTCGATCCCGCCCGCGCCGGCACCCCGCCGGCTCAGGTGCGCGAGCCCGATCCGGCGGAGGGGCTCTACCGGCTCGGGCTGCTCCAGGCCGACCCTGCGAGCGGCCAGCGCGACTATCGCGCGGCGCGCGCGACCTTCACCCGCCTGTTGAGCGAGTACCCGCGCAGCCGCTGGGACGCGGAGGCGCGCGCGTGGCAGTCGACGCTGACCGACCTCCTGGTGCGCGAGGACGAGGCGCGGCGCTACGCCCAGCGCCTGCGCCGCCTCGAGGAAGAGAGCCGCCGCACCAAGACCAATCTCGAGTGGCTGAAGCAGACCGATCTGGAGCGCGAGTCCCGGAAGTAGTCTGCAAGCGGGCACCATATGCAGCGGCACCGGGGAACTTCTGCAAGGTGCTGCCTAGTCGCGCCGCCGGCCTGACGATGATCCCCGAAGAATCAAAACCTTTCGCGCGAGATCCTTCCGGCATCGGAAATGCTCGCCTCGACTTCGGTCGTTCAACCGGAGGTGCGCGAAAGGACGCGAGACATGAAGATGACACGCCTGATGGTATTCGTCCTCGCCCTGGTGACCCCCTTGGTCATCACGCAGGGCGTCGCAACCGCGAGCCCGCTGACGTACGACTTCAGCGGCACGTTCGACATGGGTCCCCTGTCCGGGACCTCCTTCACGGGCACGTTCACCTACGATACCGCCGGGAGCCCCAACCTCCAGACGAACATCCCTCTCACCTTCAGCCTGTTCGACGGCTACGACACCCGCCAGATAGAAGCCCACCCGAGCGGCATCCCCTTGTTCACGCTCGTGGACGGCCGGCAGATCGGGGGCTTCTCGTTGCACGTCAGCATCGTCCACTTCGTGTCCCCGGAGCTCGATCAGCCGCTGCCACCCATCCAGTTCGCCTCGGTGTTCTTCTCTCCCGATCCGTTCTTCTCGGTGGTGAGCGTCGACAACGATACGCTCATCGAGCTCGCGCCCGTGCCAGAGCCCGGCACGCTGCTCCTGCTCGCCACCGGTCTCGCCGGCGTGGTCGGCGCGCGGGTGCGGCGGCGCGCCTGAGGCCGGCGGGGCGCACTCCTCGGCCGGCCATCCTCGCGATGGCCGGCCGTCTTCATTGCAGTACAATGCGGGGCGATGACCAGCGCGCTCCCCCTCGAGGGCATCCGCGTCCTCGAGCTCGGCCACATCATCGCCGGCCCCTCCGCGGGCCTCCTGCTGGCCGACTTGGGCGCCGACGTCATCAAGGTCGAGCGGCCCGGCGAGGGCGACCAGTCGCGGGGCATGCCCGCCGGCACCTCGGCCAACTTCCACTTCCTGAATCGCAACAAGCGCTCCATCGCCATCGACCTCAAGGGCTCGGCGGAGGCGCGGGCCCTGTTCCTGCGTCTGGTCGCGGGCGCGGACGTCGTCATCGACAACTTCGCCTACGGCGCGGTCGAGGCCCTGGGCCTCGGATACGACGTGCTCGCGAAGACGAATCCCGGGATCATCTACCTCGCGCTCAAGGGCTTCCTGCCCGGACCCGACGAGGCGCGCCCCTTCCTCGACGAGCTGGCCCAGATGTCGGCCGGCCTCGCCTTCATGACCGGGCCGCGCGGGCAGCCGCTCCGCGCGGGCGCCTCGATCGTGGACGTGGGCGCGGCCGCCTACGGGGTGATCGCGGTGCTGGCCGCGGTCCACCAGCGGACCGCGACCGGGCGCGGGCAGAAGATCACCTCCGGCCTCTTCGAGACCACCGTGTTCTGGGTCGGCCAGTGGCTGGCCCAGCACGCGGCCACCGGCCAGCCCTCGGTGCCGATGCCGGAGATCCGCCAGGGCACCCGGATGGGCTGGGGCGTCTACCAGCTCTTCACCGCGTCCGACGGCGAGCAGGTCTTCATCGGCATCACCTCCAACGGACACTGGGAGCGCTTCTGCGCCGAGTTCGGCCTCGACGACCTCGCGGCCGACCCGCGCCTGGCCGACAACGCCAGGCGGGTGGCCGCGCGCGACTGGCTGCCCGCCCGCATCGCGGAGGAGATCGCGCGGCACTCGAGCGCGGAGGTGTCACGCCGCCTCGAGAAGGCGCGCGTGCCCTACGCCCCGCTGAGGCGACCGGACCAGCTGGTGGACGACCCGCACCTCAACGCCTCGAACCAGTTCGTGCTCACGCCTCTGCCCGACCGCGCGGCGCCGGCCAAGCTGCCCAAGCTGCCGGTGCGCAGCACCGCGTTCGAGATGGGCCTCGCCCGTCCCGCGCCGCGTCTGGGCGAGCACACCCGCGAGGTGCTGGCCGAGCTGGGCCTGGCTCCCGACGAGATCGACGCGCTCGCGTCACGAAAGGTGATCCCATGAGCGATCTGCCGAAGCACGTCCACGTCAAGGAAGTGGGCCCGCGGGAGGGCTTCCAGTTCGAGAAGGGTGACATCTCGCTCGCGGCCAAGATCTCGCTGGTCGACGCGCTCTCCGACACCGGGGTCGCCACCATCGAGTTCACCTCGTTCGTGAGCCCGAAGTGGGTGCCCCAGATGGCGGACGCCGAGCAGATGGTGGCCGGCATCAAGCGGGTTTCCGGCGTGGCCTACGAGGCGATCTGGCTCAACGAGGCGGGCCTCGAGCGCGCGGCGCGGCTGCGCGACTCCCTCGCCCTGCGGCCGATGTTCGGGGTGGCCGCGACCGACACCTTCACCCGCAAGAACACCAACCGCAGCGTGGACGAGAAGATCGCCGAGCTGCCGGGCTGGGCGCGCCGCTACCAGGCCCTCGGCATGGACTGGATCGACGTGGGGGTGATGGCCGCCTTCGGCTGCAACTACGAGGGCGACGTGACCCCGGCCCAGGTCATCCGGGTGATCGAGAAGGTCGAGGCGCAGGCGCAGGACTGCGGCTCCCGCCTCGGCAACGTGAGCCTGGCCGACACCATGGGCTGGGCCAACCCGCTCCAGGTCAAGCGCCTGGTCGGCGCGGTGCGCGGCCGCTGGCCCGAGCTGCCGGTGAAGCTCCACCTCCACGACACGCGCGCGCTGGCCATCGCCAACGTGATGGCCGCGCTCGAGATCGGCGTCGACCGCTTCGACAGCGCGGTGGCGGGGCTCGGCGGCTGCCCCTTCGCGGCCCACAAGGGTGCGGCGGGCAACGTGACCACCGAGGACCTGGTGTTCCTCTGCCAGGAGATGGGGGTGCACACCGGCATCGACCTCGACGCCATGATCGAGGCGGGCCAGCTCGCGGAGCGCGTGGTGGGCCACCCGCTGCCGGGCAAGCTCAAGTCGGGCGGCAACCTCGAGAAGTACCGGGCCCGGGCGCGCGCCGCCGCCGCGGGCGCCCCGGCCTGAGCGGGCGTCGATGGTGAAGCCGCGCGTCGTCGTCATCAGCATCGACGGCTTCGCGGCGTTCTACTGGGACGACCCCCAGGCGCGCCTGCCCACCCTGCGCGCGCTGGCCGATCGCGGCGCGCGCGCCTCCGGGATGGAGGTCGTGTTCCCCAGCACCACGTGGCCGACCCACGTCTCCATGGTCACCGGGGTGAGCCCGCGCACGCACGGCGTGGTGGCCAACCACATCTGGAACCGCGGCGCCGCGACCACCGAGGACCTGACCGGCGATCCGATCTACGACGCGCCCGCGCTCCTGCGCGCGCCCACCGTGTACGACCTGGCTCACCGCGCGGGCCACCGCACCGCCGCGGTCGACTGGCCGGCGACCCGCAACGCGACCACCCTCGACTTCAACCTGCCCTTCTTCAAGGACCAGCGCGTGTTCGAGACCCAGACCGCGAAGACGGTGTGGGAGGAGCTGACCGCGCTCGGCTTCCCGATGCACCGCCAGGGCGAGTGGGCGCTGCTGCCCAAGCGCCTGCACAAGGACGAGATGGTGGGCCGCGTGGCCGCGCACGTGGCCGCGCGCCACGAGCCGGCCCTGCTGCTCCTGCACTTCCTCTGCGTGGACAGCCTGCAGCACCTCCACGGGCCCCGCTCGCCCGAGGCCTACTGGGCGATCGAGTACGTCGACGGGCTCGTCGGGCGCCTTCTCGCCACCCTCGGCGATCCCGGGCTCGATCATCCGCTCCTGCGCCGCATCAAGCACCAGTCGCTCCTGATCTGTCCCATGCGCTCGGGCGGAGACATCGTGGGCAGCTTCGCGCTGGCGTGGACCCGCGCGCCGCACGCGTGCACGGACGCCGAGCTGCGCCTGGTGGAAGGCATGGCGCGGCAGGCGGCGGTCGGCCTCCAGAACGCACGCCTGCTCACCGCGGAGCGCGAGGCGCGC
>Ga0207648_10002191_pt1 | contig 21204 bp, 18 predicted proteins | sample KBSMisM32_FD_184310 | JGI IMG/M metagenome (GOLD analysis project Ga0207648, IMG submission 184310) | Miscanthus rhizosphere microbial communities from Kellogg Biological Station, Michigan, USA - KBS Miscanthus M3-2 (SPAdes) (version 2) | ecosystem: Host-associated > Plants > Roots >...
CGGACGCTGGTCTGCTCGCTCGGAGGGGCCCTGGCCTTCGGCCTGCTCCCGCTCCGCTTCGCGGGCGATACGCTCGCGCTCGTCGCGTTCGGTGCGTGGTTCGTGACGTTGATCGTCGGGCTCGCGACCGACCTCGATCAGCGTGTCCTAGCCGACGAAACCACGCTGCCGGTCATCCCGCTCGCGCTGCTCTATGCGGTGTCGGGTCGGAACCCGCTGGTCGATGGGGCGGTGCTCATCGCGGTGGTCGCGGCGATCCTGATCCCTGCCGTGCTCTACCTGCCGTCGATCCCGTTCGGGGCCGGCGCGTTCGGGATGGGCGACGTGAAGTTCCTCGCCGGGATGGGCCTGATGCTCGGCGGCGAGCTCGCGCTCAGCGCGACGTTGTTCGGGCTGATCGTGGCCGGTGTCGTGTTGCTCGCGTTACTCGTCACGCGGCGGATCGGGCGACGGAGCTTCGTCCCGTTCGGGCCGTTCCTGATCATGGGGGCGTTGTGGGCGGTACTGATCAGGGTCTGAGGACCCGGTACCCCCTATGACCATCAGCCCATCCAGCGTCCGAGCCCTTCACCACTAGACTCTCGACCGAAACGCTGGACCCGACGGGGTATCATCCCGGGGAGCCGGATCCCGGCGTCGTCCTGCGGCCGTGTCCAGTCGAGGACGGCGACCCGTCCGGCGGGTGTGACCGTCGCCCGGTGCTGTGCCCCCCGTTACGACAGCATCGACCTACGGAGCCTACTCGCCACGATGACGTCGCCTTCGTGATCCGCCGCCTGTTCCGAGCGGATCGCCAGCTCTCACCAGAGGCCGCCACACCTGGAGCCACGGGTTGGTCGAACCCGATGGGCCCCCGGCCGAGACGACGTGTCCGGCGACATGTGCCGACGCTCATCCTGCTGATCCCGCTCGTGACCGGGCTCCTCAGCGCGCCCAGCTCCAGCCCGACCGTCTCGGCCGACGAACTCTCCGATGCGAAGGCCAAGCAGGCGGCGCTCAAGGAGCGGGTCGCCAAGCAGAAGGCGGAGATCACCGCGATCAACGACCTGCAGCAGGGACTCGCGGCCGAGATCGCGGACACGAAGAACCAGCTCGCCAAGGTCGGTGCCGACCTGGATGCGGTCCGCAAGAAGATCTCGCGGATGCAGACCAAGATCAACCAGGTCAAGGCGGATTACGCGGACCTCGTCGCGCAGCTCGCGGACATGGACCAACAGCTGGCTCAGGTGACCGCGCAGGAAGACGAAAAGCGCCTCGAGCTCGCCCAGAAGCGAGCACAGCTCGCGGACCGCGTGCGCAGCGCATACGACACCGATCGCACGTCGCCGCTCGAGACATTCCTGTCCGGCGGGTCGTTCACGGATCTGCTGGCGGAGATGAGCTACTACATCGATGTCGGCGAGCAGGACAAGGCGCTGGCCGACGGCATCGCGAAGGCCAAGGAGACGCTCGAGGCGATCCACCAGACGGTCGCCGAGACGCGCGACCGGACGAACGCGTTGCGCCAGCAGACGGCAGCCCAGAAGCGCGACCTCGACAAGGCCATGCGCGCTCTCCAGGAGACGAAGCAGGAACTGCGGGTGCTCGAGCGCCAGGTCGCCCGCACGCTCGCCCAGCAGCGAGCCCGCTACGTCGCGCTGGCTCGAAACAAGCGCAACGCGGCTGCGATCATCCGCCGGGCCGCCGCGGACCAGAAGAAGCTGCAATCGCACATCGACAGCCTTATCCGCGCGCAGGTCGCCAAGGGCAACATCCCGAGCAAGTTCAACGGATCGATGCGCTGGCCGATGGACAGCTTCGTGGTCAGCGGTGAATACGGCTGCAGCACGTTCGAGTACTACGCCCCCAGCCACGGCTGCGCGCACTTCCACAACGGGATCGACCTCGTCGGGCCGTACGGCGCGCCGATCAGGGCCGCCGCGGGTGGCCAGGTCGTCTACGTGGGTTGGAACTGGGCCGACGGCTCGGATCCTGCGTGGATCGTGATCATCGCCCACGCTGGGAACCTGCGGACCTGGTACGCCCACATGCAGCCGAAGCGACCGGTCGACGTCGGACAGAGCGTCAAGAAGGGCCAGATCGTCGGGTACGAGGGAAGCACGGGACACGCGACCGGCGCCCACCTCCACTGGATGGTCGAGCTCAACGACGACTTCGTGAACCCGAGGCTGTTCATCTAGGTCGTCGAGCGGCGCGGACGTGTCGCGTGCCCGCACCACCGGCCGCAGCGTTCACCGATCGTTGATGTCGAGCGCGATGAGCCACCGCCAGGCCGCGTGCTAGCATCGAGAAGCAGGACCCCCAGAGCGACTCCGGGAGGCAGGCCGTGGCCGCAAAGCGCACGATGGCGATCATCCTTGCCGGCGGTGAGGGCGAGCGCCTGTCGATCCTTTCGGCGGAACGTGCGAAGCCTGCGGTCCCGTTCGGCGGCAAGTACCGGATCATCGACTTCACGCTGTCGAACTGCGTCAACTCGGATATCCACGACGTCGTCGTCCTGACCCAGTACAACCCACGCTCGCTCAACGATCACATCGGGCTGGGGCGACCGTGGGACCTCGACCGCAACCAGGGCGGCGTGAAGCTCCTCCAGCCGTACGTGTCACGCGGCCGCGTCGCCGAGTGGTATCGCGGGACCGCCGATGCCGTGCTCCGCAATATGAACGTCGTCGAGCACGACCCCTCGGACACGGTCGTCGTCCTCGCCGGTGACCACATCTACAAGATGGACTACCAGCCGTTCATCGCCGCCCACCGGCGCCACCGCGCCGACGTGACGATCGCGGTCCGTCGAGTGCCACTCGCCGAGGCGTCCCGGATGGGCATCCTCGCGATGGACGATAGCGACCGCATCACCGAATGGCAGGAGAAGCCCAAGCAGCCCAAGAGCGACCTCGCCTCGATGGGCGTCTACGTCTTCTCGAAGAAGACGCTCCGCCGCTGGCTGTCGGACGACCGGGTCGATTTCGGGCGACACATCATCCCCGAGATGCTCGACGCGGGAGCCCGTGTCTTCGGCTATCGCTACTCCGGCTACTGGCAGGACGTCGGCACGATCCAGTCGTTCTGGGAGGCCAACATGGCGCTCCTCGAGGACGAGCCGGAGCTCGACCTGTACGACCCGGAATGGGTGATCCATACGCGATCCGAGGAGCGGGCACCGGCCAAGGTCGGCCCGACCGCGCAGGTCCACCGGAGCCTGGTGAGCCACGGCTGCATCATCAACGGGACGGTCGTGAACTCCGTGCTGTCGCCCGGTGTGCGGGTCGATGTCGGCGCCGTCGTGCGTGATTCGATCGTCATGTTCGACTCGGTCATCCGCTCTGGAGCCGTCGTGGATCGGGCGATCCTCGACAAGGAGGTCGTCGTCGGTCAGGGCGCGATCGTCGGGAACGGACCCTACGACGACCGCCCGAACCGCCAGGAGCCGACCCGGCTGAACACCGGCATCACCGTCGTCGGCAAGCGCGCCGTCGTCCCGCGTGGGACGCGGCTCGGCCGGAACGTGAAGGTCGCGGAGGATGTCCGGATCTCCGACTGGACCAAGAAGGTGATCAAGAGCGGCGAGTCGGTCGAGATGAAGGCCGGCGTGCGTCACGCGCACGACCACGGACGAGCGGTCGGCTTCGGACCCGATTCCGAGGCAGCCGCGCAGGGCAGGTCCTGAGCCTCCGCTGATCACGGTGCGGCAGCTTGACGGCGAGCCGGGACGGATCGACCGAATCGGCTAGACTCCGCGGGCCATGCCTTCCGCCGATCCCGGCGCACCCGCGCTGCGGCCGGCCGACGTCGAGCGCTGGCTCTCCGACCTGGGACTCGAGCCCGTCGATCGGGGCGAGCGCGATGGGATCGCCAGCTGGGATCTCGTGCTCGACGGTCGCCGCCGGTTCGACCTTCGGGTGACCATCATCCTCGACCCGACCCTCGCGCTCATCTGCTGGGCCCAGTTCGCCCCGCCGATCAACGACATGTTTCGCAAGTCGTATCGCAAGTTGCTGCGCTGGAACGACGAGCTGCCGTTCGCGAAGTTCGCCGTCAGCGACGATGAGCGGCCGCTGCTGACCATCGAGCTGCCGATCGCCGATGCCGTCGCACCGCCGACCGAGGACCAGCTCGGGCTCGCCCTGGCACGGATCGCCGGGATCGCGGACCGATTGCTCGATGACTCCGCCGACTGGCTCTGGTTCGGCGGGAAGATCCCCGACCAATCGGATCGGACGCCGCGCAACCCCGACCTCCTCGCGCGCTATGAGAGCCGGCTCGGCGAATTGAACGTCGACGGCGACGGCGCGGCCGGCGACGCAGCGGCCGACGACGTGGAGGGCGACGCGGCCGGCGACGCCACTACGACCGGCGACGCCACTACGACCGGCGCATGATCGCTTCGCGTCTTGCCCGGCTGGTCCTCGCACCGCTCGTGGCGATCGGGGCGCTCGCGGGCGGCCTCCCGGGCACCGCTCCCCGTGACGTTCGCGCGGCGACGCCCGACCTCACGATCGTGTCCGATGCCCGTTACGACGTCCAGCCGGCGCAACACCGTGTTCGCGTAACGCTCGACCTGACGCTGACGAACCGCCTCCACGACACGACGACCAAGCGCTACTTCTTCGACCACGCGTTCCTGGCCGTCCTGCCCGGAGCGACCGGATACAGCGCAAGCTGGGCGGGCCGCGGTCGGCCCACCGTCAGCGTGGCCCGTCGGACCTCGTCGTACACGCTCCTGCGGTTGAACCTCGCCCAGGACCTCTCGAGCGGCAAGACCGCGCGCTACCGCCTCGCGTTCGACCTGCGCGATCCGGGCGGCAAGGCGACGCGCGACCTGCGCATCGGCGACACGCTCGTGTCGTTCCCGGTCTGGGCCTTCGCCAGCGACGGCACGCCCGGCAGCTCCGTGACGGTGGTCTTCCCCAAGGGCTACGACATCGCCGTAGAGGCGGGGCACATCGCCTCCCCGACGACCCTCCCCGACGGACGGACGATCTTCCGCACCGGCCCGCTGTCCGTCCCGTTGGATTTCTTCGCCTACCTCGTCGGCGACCGGCCGGGTGCATATCGCGACACGACGATCACGCCAACGGTGGTCGGACGCCAGGTCGCGGTCACCGTGCGCTCGTGGTCCGACGACGTGACGTGGAGCCAGCGCATCCGCCGGCTGCTCACGACCGGGTTGCCGGCACTGAGCGAGCGGATCGGTCTCGAATGGCCGGACTATGACAAGCCGCTGGTCGTGAGCGAGGCCGTCAGCCGGTCGACCGGCGGGTACGCCGGGATCTTCGACCCGTCCGCCGGCGAGGTGGCCATCGCGTACTACGCCGACGACTTCGTCGTGCTCCACGAGGCGGCACACACGTGGTTCAATGGCTCGCTGCTCGCGGATCGCTGGTCGAACGAGGCGTTCGCCTCGTACTACGCCGCCCTCGCCGCCGGCGACCTCAAGCTCAAGGTCACGACCGACCGCCTGACTCCAGCCCTGCAGAAGTCGCGGATCCCCTTGAACGCGTGGGGTGCCGTCGGCACCCTGCCGGTCGCGCAGGAGGATTACGCGTACGCCGCGGCGCTCGTGCTCGCACGCGAGATCGCCAAGCGGGCCGGGGATCGCGGCCTCAGCGAGATCTGGGCCGACGCCGCGGACCGCACAAGCGCGTACCAGCCCACGGCCGGCGGCGAAGAGGTGGTTGCCGGCCCGGTCGACTGGCGGGCATTGCTCGACCTGCTCGAGGAGCGGACCGGTGTCTCGTACGACGACCTGTGGCGGAAATGGGTCGCACGGCCATCGGACATCCCGCTACTCGACGCTCGCATCGCGGCGCGAGAGAAGTACAAGGCATTCGTCACGGCCGTTGGCGACTGGCACGTCCCGCTGTCGATCCGCGATGCGATGCGTTCCTGGCGGTTCGACCAGGGCACCGAGCTGATGGACGCCGCGACCTCCGTCCTCGAGCTGCGGGCCAAGGTCGAAGCGGCCGCGTCCGCCGCCGGCCTGGAACCCCCGGCTGCACTGCGTGAGGCGTTCGAGGACGACGACGGGTTCGATGACGCCATCGCGGAGGGTGGCGCCGAGCTGCAGGCGATCGACCATTACTCGGCCGCCGTTGCGAAGCGACCGGCCGAGACCACCCCGATGATGCAGCTCGGGCTCATGGGCCAGACGCCCGACGCGGACCTCGCGGCGGCACGCGATTCGTTCGCGAACGGTGATCTGGGCGCTTCTGCGGAGGCAGCCGATGAGGCCGCGGCGTCATGGGTCAACGCCGAACCATCGGGCCAGGGACGCGCGTTCAGCATCGCGAGCATCGTCGTCGCGCTGCTGTTCTTCATCGCCCTCGTGATCGTCGGGTTCCGTCGCGGACGACGGCGACGGAGGAGGATGCAGGCGACACGCCTCCGAACCTGAGGGCGGTGGCGGCCGCGGATGCCGCATCTGCGGGCGCATCGTCTACACTCGCGGCCTCGCCGGACCCGGAGGGAGCGCGACCCGAGGAGCCGGTCGTACCGATGGAGCCTGCACCAGGAGCCGAGCCCGACTGAATGGGTATCCAGCGAGCCCGACCCTCACACGAGATCCTGTCCGGCGACTCCGCCGACGTCTACTTCGCCAGAGCCGAAAGCATCCTCGACGCCGAGGGGCTCGATCCCCTCGTCACGATGGAGGTGTTCACGCGCCGTGAGGCGGTGCTGTGCGGCATCGATGAGGCGAAGAACCTCCTCGGCCACGTCCTTGCCGATTGCGATCCGTCCGAGACGCAGGTCGAAGCGCTCGCCGACGGCGATCGCATCGCGCCACGCGAGGTGGTCCTTCGGATCCGCGCTCGCTACCGCCGCTTCGGGCTGTATGAGACCGCGCTCCTCGGGATGCTTGCGCAGTCGACCGGCTGGGCGACGGCCGCCCGCGAGATCGTCGATATCGCCGCACCGGAGCCCGTCATCAGCTTCGGGGCGCGCCACGTCCATCCCGACATCACCGACGTCCTCGATTACGCCGCCATCGTCGGCGGGTGCGTCGGCGCATCGACACCGGCCGGCGCCCGGCTCGCCGGTCTGGCCCCGACCGGCACCATGCCGCACTCGCTCGTCCTGATCTTCGGCGACACGGTGGAGGCGGCGCTCGCGTTCGACCGCCACCTCGGGCCGGATGTCGCGCGGATCGTGCTCGTCGACACGTTCAAGGACGAGGCCGAGGAGGCGCTTCGGGTCGCCCACGCGCTCGGCGATCGGCTGTGGGGGATCCGCCTGGACACGCCCTCCGAGCGTGGGCGCGTGACCGCCGATCTGGTCACCGAGATCCGTGCCAGGCTCGATCAGGAGGGCTACCAGCACGTCAAGATCGTGGTCTCCGGTGGCCTGAACCCCGACCGCGTCCGCTACTTCAAGGAGGCCGGCGCGCCGGTCGACTCGTACGCCGTCGGGTCATACATCAGTGGTGCGTCACCGATCGACTTCACCGGCGACATCAAGGAGATCGACGGGCGGCCGATCGCGAAGCGGGGCCGGATCCCGGGGATCACCTACTCACCGCGCCTCCAGCCGGTCGATCTGACCCAGTACCGCCAGATCGCCGACGCCGTAACGGGTTAGCTAGCGCCGCGAATAGCGTCCCGGTCGAACGCCGGGGTGTCCGACGGCTGGACCGCGGTTCATCTGCTTGGTCGAAGGTGTGAGGTTCGAAGCGGCCGGTGGAGGCGCCCAGGAGCGAGGCGGTCGGGTGTTCGTTCTCCCGTTGGAACCTGGGACGTTCGATGGCCGGCCCGCGGAATCAGGCCACGGGCTGTGCGAGCAGCGTCGTCGACACCGTCCACAGCCACGCCGACATGACCGCGAGGAGGGCCACGGAGGCGACGGCGACCAGCGGCCCCATCATGACCATCGCCACGACCGCCTCGACCGCGATCAGCAACAGCACCCCGATGGCAGTCCAGCCGACGGTCGATGGCAAGACGCCACTCACGAACGCCAGGATCGGCAGGGCGATGAGCCACGCCAGGATCCCGATGAGCCCGATCCCACCGGTGACGTACGACCCATCCAGCGTGAGGAAGCCGAGCACCAGTGCTGTCTGACCCACGGCGATCACGACGACTCCGACGATGGTGATGATCGAGACGAACCGCATCCATCCGACACCGTGCTGCGCGGCGAGTCGATCCACCGCGAGGATCGGGAGGATCAGCGCGAGGACGGTCACGACCACGAACATGTCATTCACGGGTCCCCAGAACGCGCCCGCCCCGCCGAAGAACAGCGCCAATGCGACACCCGAGATGACGAGCGCGATGATCGACACGACGGCCGAGGCACCGGCCGCGGGATAGAGCTGGGAGTCGGAGAGCATGGCGGACCTCGTGCTGGTGATAGGCTGGTCGCGCCATCGTAATTTGACTAACTTGTAAAGTCAATGAATTAGACGGGAGACCGCTTGCCCCGCACATATCGCCTTGGACGACGCGCCGAACAGATGTCGGCGACGCGCGTCTCGATCGCGCGAGCGGCCCTCGACCTGATCCGCCGGGACGGACTCCGCGCAGCCACGGTCCCCGGCATCGCCAAGGCCGCCGACGTCGCGCAGGCGACCGTTCGCAACCATTTCCCGGATCAGCAGGCGCTGCTCGGGGAAGTCGGGGCGATGATCCTCGACGATCTGGCGCTGCCGGACATCGACATCTTCGATGGGCTCGACACGCCCTCGGAGCGCGTGACTCGTCTCGGTCACGAGCTCGTCGCGTTCTACGGACGCGGCGAGGAATGGTGGTTCGTGCTGACGGCCGATGCCTCGATAAGCCCGGCATTCGAGCAGACGACCCGGATGTACGAGGAGCGCTTCGACCAGCTCGTCAAGGCAGCCGTCGGACCGATGGACGACGACCCGCTCGTGGTCGCCATGGTCGGCTCGGTCGTGGGCCCACCGGTCCACTACGCCCTGGTCGCGAGGGGCTTCTCGCCCGACGAGGTGGTCGAGGCGAGTCTCGCCATGCTCCTGCCATGGCTGGATTCGCGTGCTTCGGGACGACGTCGGCCGAAGGCCGGCCGAACACGGGGCGTTCCGACCGACCGCTGAACCGCTGCTGTCGGTCGGATGGAACGCCGGCTGTTCGAAACCGGCGTGAAACCATCCATCGGCGCGTCCGGCCGGCGGTTCGTTCATCGCTTGGAACGTGGGAGGTTCGACGTCGTTCATCGGCGGCCGCGCCCGTCGCATCGCCGAAACGCGTCGACCCGGCCGCATCAGGCACCTGCATCGGTCCATCGTGCGACGATGGGACCGTGGATGAGCGACGGCCGCAGGACCCTGCTGATCATGAATCGGCCTACGAGTTGCTCCAGCGTGGCCAGGCGTTGCTCGAAGCGCGCCATCACGCGCAGGCGGCGATCGTCCTCGAGCGCGCGGACCGGCTGGAGCCTCGCAAGGCCTCGATCCTCGAGGCGCTCGGGCGCGCGTACTTCAACTCCGGCCAACCCGAGCAGGCGCGAGCCACCTTCGAGCGTGTCCTCGAGCTCGACCCGTCCGCGCCATACGCGCACTACGCGCTGGGCCAGAGCCTGAAGCGTCTCGGTCGGCGGAAGGAAGCCCGGACGCACCTGCGGATGGCGTGCGCGCTGAGCCCGGAGTCGTCGCTATACCGCGATGCACTCGCGCGCCTCGGGCCGTCGCAAGAGCCTGGGACCAAGCCTTCGGCCTAGACCCGCCCTTCGGTCTCCATCACCCGCGCCAGCCAGAACAACCCGACGATCGACTTCGCGTCGCGGATGCCACCGGTCTCGGCAAGCGAAACGGCTTCCTGCCATGGGCGCCACTCGAGGATGAGACGCTCGTCCTCGTCGGGGCCGAGCCGGCCGTCCGGGTCGGCGGGTGTCAGTTCCGTGGCGATGTACAGATGCATCAGCTCGTCGGTGAAGCCGGGCGCCGAATAGAAGGCACCGAGCTTGCGCCAGGTGCCGGCCCGAAGGCCCGTCTCCTCCTCAAGCTCACGGGCCGCCGCCAGGTCGGGATCCTCCTTGGACCCGTCGTCGGCGATATCGAGACCACCCGCCGGGATCTCCAGCAACGCGTCGTTCGCGGCGAGCCGCCACTGGCGAACGAGTGCGACGCGACCCGCGGCATCGACGGCGACCATCGCCACCGCTCCAGGGTGTCCCGCGAAGTCGCGCGTCGCACGTGAGCCGTCGGCCCGCTCGACCGTGTCGACACGGAACTCGATGAACGCGCCGCGATGGACGACGCGACGGTCGACGACCCGTTCGCGCAGGTCATCGATCGTTTGTGGCAAAGCCTCGCCCGAACGCGGATCGGCCCCGGAGGGATCCTCCGGGGCCGTCGTATCGCTGGACGGTCGGTCGGCGGTCAGGCCGCCGCCTCGGCCGGCTGCTGGATGATCGTGTCGCCGGTCTCCGGATCGAACAGATGCACCTTCTCGAGCGGCATCTTGAGATCGACGATGTCGTTCGGGCGGACGCGATGGTCCGAGTCGACGATCGCGACGAGGTCCTGGTCCGCCGCGCTGACGTGGAGGAGCTCCTCATTGCCGAGGTACTCGACGACGTCGGCCCGTGCTCGGAAGGAGCCGGACTCGCCCTCGACCGGGCCGATCTCGAGGTGCTCGGGCCGGAAGCCGGCGATGACGCGCTGGCCACCGCTCAGCTGGTTGCGGGCGCGGGGCGGGACCGGGATCGACCAGTCGCCCGGGCCCTTGAGCTGCCCGTCGGTCACCTCGGCCTCGACGAAGTTCATCGCCGGGCTGCCGATGAAGCCGGCCACGAACTTGTTCGCCGGGTGGTCGTAGAGCTGCTGCGGGGTGCCGACCTGCATCAGCAGGCCCTCGCTCATGACCGCGATCCGCGACCCCATCGTCATCGCCTCGACCTGGTCGTGCGTGACATAGACGACGGTCGTCTTGAGGCGCTGGTGGAGGCGCGCGATCTCGGCGCGCGTCTGGACACGCAGCTTGGCGTCGAGGTTCGAGAGCGGCTCGTCCATGAGGAACACCGCCGGCTCACGGACGATCGCTCGCCCGAGCGCGACGCGTTGGCGCTGCCCACCGGAGAGCTCCTTCGGCTTGCGCTCGAGGAGCTTCTGGAGCTGGATCGTCTCCGCGGCCTCGTTGACCCGCCGATCGATCTCCTGCTTGGAGACCTTGCGCAGCTTCAGTCCGAATGCGAGGTTGTCGCGGACCGACATGTGCGGGTAGAGGGCGTAGCTCTGGAACACCATCGCGATGTCCCGATCCTTGGGGGCGACGTCGTTCACGACCCGATCGCCGATACGGAGCGCGCCGCTCGAGATCTCCTCGAGGCCGGCGATCATCCGCAGGCTGGTGGTCTTGCCGCATCCGGACGGCCCGACCAGGACCATGAACTCGCCATCGCCGATCTCGAGGTTCAGGTCCTTCACGGCGTGGAAATCGCCGTAGACCTTGTTGACGTTGTCGAACGTCACCGTCGCCATGGCGCAGTCCTCCGACCTGACCGCCATCGCGGGTCCTTGCATCCCAGTCGCCGAAGCGATGTCGCACCTGACGGCGCGACGTGGACGGACCCCGTACGTGGCTGCGCAGGGTCGTCGCATCGTACGAGCGTCGTGGCCCCGTCGCAAGCCGTCGAGACGCTGGATCCGCGCCGTGACTCCCGTCGTACCATCGTTCGACCATGACATTCCCGATCGACATCAGCCGTCGCTCGTTCCTCGTCCATGCCAGCCGCGGCACCGTCGCGCTGGCGATCCTCGGCGTTGCGGGGTGCGGTCCTACCGCACTCAGCTCGGCCGGGCCGTCGGACGGGTCGAGCGCATCGATCGGTGCGGGCGGGTCGCCGTCCGGGGGCGGATCGTCCGGCACGCCGCCGTCCTCGGCCGGCGGTGCGGTCACATGGCAGCGGGCCAACTTCGGCTTCGTGTCGGCGTACGTCCTGGCCAGGGCAGGGGAGGCGGCGATCGTCGATACCGGGTTGCCCGGCAGCGAAGGCACGATCCACGAGGCACTGATGGCCGCCGGACTCGATTGGAAGGACGTCGGCCACGTGATCCTTACCCACAGGCACGGCGATCACGTCGGCAGCGTCGACGCCATCCTGGCCGCGGCCTCGGGCGCGACCGCCTATGCCGGTGAAGCCGACCGTGCCCGCATCACATCACCCCGGCCCTTGACGTCGGTCAAGGACGGCGACACGGTCTTCGGCTTGCGCATCGTGTCGACGCCGGGTCACACCATCGGGCATGTATCGGTGCTCGATGAGGCCGGCGGCATCCTCGTCGCGGGTGACGCGTTGTCGACGCGCGGTGGCGAGGTCGGCGACTCCAATCCGCAGTTCACCGACGACATGGACCAGGCACTCGCGTCGATCCGGAAGCTCGGTTCGCTCACGTTCGAGACGCTGCTCGTCGGACACGGCGACCCCATCCTCGAGGGGGCATCGGCCCGGGTGGCGGCCTTCGCCGCCGGTAGCTGAGGGTTTTGCGATGGCCACGACACCCGCGGTCCACATCGCGCGCGATCGATATCACCTCGCATGGGATCCGGCGATCCCCGCCATCGAAACGGTCGAGAGCGGGTCCATCGTCGAGTTCGATCTGCTCGATGCCGCGGGCGGTCAGCTCTCGGCGACGTCGACGGTCGAAGAGCTCGGTCAGCTCGACTTCGACCGGGTCGACCAGGTCAACGGCCCGATCGCCGTCGTGGGCGCCGAGCCCGGCGATACCCTCCAGGTCGACCTGCTCGAGTTCGAACCGGCCGACTGGGGCTGGACCGCGAACATCCCGGGGTTCGGGCTGCTGGCCGACCAGTTCGCGGATCCATATCTCCGGATCACCAAGGTCCCGCGGCCCGGTGAGCGTGCCGAGTTCCTGCCCGGCGTTCGCGTCCCGATCGTGCCGTTCTGCGGGGAGATCGGGATCGCGCCGGTCGACGGGCCGCGCTCGACCATCCCGCCCGACCTCCACGGCGGGAACATGGACACGCGCCATCTGACTGCCGGATCGACGCTCTTCCTGCCCGTCTTCCACGAGGGCGCGCGCATGTCGATGGGCGATGGCCACGCGGCCCAGGGCGACGGCGAGGTCTGCGGGACCGCGATCGAGACACCGATGCGGACGCTCGTCCGGCTGACCGTGCGCAAGGACGTGCACGTGACCGGTCCGGAGTTCCTCACGGCCGATGTGGCGACCCCGGTCGGGAGGCGGTACGGGACCGACGGCATCGGCCCGGACCTGAATGGCGCGGCACGCGACGCCGTCAGTCGGATGATCGACTGGCTGGGGCGCGAGCACGGGGTCTCGGCGATCGACGCCTACCTGCTGACCAGCGTCGCGATCGACCTGCGCATCAGCGAGATCGTCGACATGCCGAACGTCGTCGTCACGGCGCACTGCCCGCTGTCGATCTTCGACTAGCGAGACGCGGCGGCCGCGGTGCGGCCGCCGCTCAGAGACGGATCAGATGGAGGTTCGGCCCTCGGCCGTCGCGACGCTGTCGCCGCCGAATACGTCGTCGACCCTTGCCAGCGCCTCCGGATTCCGCGAGCGCAGGACGAAGTAGTAGATGACGCCGAGCACCAGCCAGATCCCGACGACGGGGGCCGTGTACTTGAGCGAGTTCTCGTACGGCGGCAGCTCGACGTTCAGGATCGGGATCGTCACACCGCCGATGACGGCGAGCACGGCCGGGATCATCGCGATGACGCCGAGGATCGGCACGACGAGATGCTTCAACGCGTTGAACTCACTGCGGCCCTCGCGCAGGTAGTAGCCGATGCACGCGAGGTTAACGGCGATGTACATGATCGCGAACAGCAATCCAACCAGCGTGCCGATCCACACATACACGTTGAGCGGCCCACTGCCCGGGAACGGATCGTCGGCCAGCACGAAGCCCAGCGCGATCGCGACGACGATCGCAAACAACGCCTGGAAGTGGACCGCGTTGACCGGTGACTTGAAGGTCGGCTGGACGGCCCCGAACCAGCGCGGCAGGAGTGTCGCCCGACCCATCGCGAACAGCGATCGGGTAGCGGCCGTCGCGCCCGCGTTCGCGTTCGCGAGGCAGCTGTTCAGGATCGCGAGGACGACGAGCAGCCCGCCGATCGGCAGCACCGCATCGGCCATGAAGCCCCACGGATCGCCGTTGTTGAACGTATAGAAGTCGGTCATCTTGTCCGGCCCGAAGAAGACCGTCGCCGCGTACCAGCAGAAGACGTAGAACAGACCGACCAGCACCGCCGACAGGATCACCGCCCGCGGGATCGTCCGGCGCGGTTCGCGCGCCTCCTCGCCCAGTGGGGCGACGGCCTCGAAGCCGACGAACGCGAGCAGGCAGAAGATCATGCCCTGGAACGCCGGCAGGACGTTGCCGTCGCTCGGGATGAAGACACTGACGGTGTTCTGTGGCGCATTGACGATCAGCAGCGCCGAGATCAGCAGGAAGATGACGATCTCGATGGTGCCGAGCACGACGCCGGTCCGAGTCGAGATCGAGACCCCGCGATACGTGAGGAACCAGACGACTGCTGCGCACAGGATGGCCAGCGGGACCCACGCGTACTGGATGTCGATGCCGAGGTAGGTCGACAGGAAGATGGCGCCGTAGAAGCCGAAGCCGCCGAGCAGGATCGGCATGACCAGAGGCTCCGCGAGGGCGAAGGACCACGCCATCAGCCAGCCGAAGAACGGGCCGAGACCACGGCCCACGTACGTGTACATCCCACCCGCCGACGGCAGGTGCTTCGCCAGCTGGCTCATCGAATACGCGGTGAACAGCACCGCGATCATCGCGAACACGACGGCAAGTGGTGTGATGCCGCCCGCGAACGCCGTCGCCGCCCCGATCGACAGGGCCGTCGCGACCGCCGGCGCCATGTGCGTGATCGATTGGAACAGGAGCTCGGTCAGCCCGATCGCATCGCGCTCGAGGCCAACCTCACCGGTCGTGGACGCCACGGAGACCCTCCTCTCCCTAAGTCCCCCAGACTCCCCCGTCCGAGCGCCCGCTACTATGCGACGCCCGGATGCAGACGGCAACGGGATCGGTTCGATCGCCAGCGTCATCGGGCCTGCGCGGATAGCCTTGCGCTATGTGGCTTCCCGAGTTCCAGGCGATCGTCGACCAGGCCGGCGCGCGGCTCGACGAATCACCGCTGGATCTGCGTATCGATGATCCGCAGTCGGGCCGGATCGTCGGCGAAGGCTCATTCGAGGCGTACCGCGACTGGTCTGCGGAGTGGCTCAGCGTCCGCGAGGGCAGGGTGCAGGCGATCGCCACGACCGTCGGCGAAGGCCGGGTCGTCGGCGAGTTCGAGCTGGACCTGGCCCAGGATGGCCGGACCTTCGCGTTGCCGGTCGCGGTCGTCGTCGAGCCTGACCTCGAGGCCGCCCAACTCGCTGTCCGCGTGTATCACAGCCAGTGGCCGATGCTCGGACATCACGTCATCCGGCCGCCACTCCTCTCGCGCGACCCGAACGTCCGGGAGTCCGACATCGTCGGCGAGTACCAGTCGGCGCTCGGTGCGGGCGACACGGATCGCATCACCGCCACGTTCGAGGATGAGGGTTGCTTCCGCGAGCCGGCGGGCGGCGAGTACCGGGTCTGCGGCCGGGAGGTGCTGCGCGAGTTCTTCGCCCGCTTCTTCAGCGCCGGTGGCGGGATCACGCTGGAGCACTGCACGGTCACCGAAGACGGGACGAGGACGGCCCTTGAGTTCAACGCCGTCAAGTGGGGCAGCGTCGAGATGCCCCACCAGGCGGGCGTCGCCGTCTACGAGCGCGGCGTGACGGGGCGGCTCCGCGAGGCGCGCGTCTACGACGACGTCGAGGGTCCCGTCGAGTAGGCCGGAGGTCAGCATCCGCCTCGGCGAGGGGAGTTGGGGTGGCCTATGGGGCTCGAACCCATAACCTTCGGAGCCACAATCCGATGCTCTGCCGATTGAGCTAAGGCCACCGCGGCGCGGTCGTCCGTGGCAAGCGCACGGGGCGCGGGTGGACGAGGCCAGCGGAGTATAGAGCGGCCGCACCGTTTCGCGGTGCGGCCGTCATGGGCGTCGTTCGGCGCCTTTCGGCGCGAGTGCTACTCCGAGTCGGACTTGTCGCCGGTCGCGGAACCGACGTGGTTCGGCGCGGTCCACGGCGCCACCGAGCGAAGCAGGCGCACTGCCGCACTCTGGTGGTCGACCGACGCCGCGACGGGCTCCGGTTCGGGCTCGGCCACGGGGGCCGGCCACGACGAATCGGCTGTGGCGTTCGGGTCCATGACCGGGATCGGCGCCGCCTCGGACGTCGGCGCTCCGGCCGCCGCGGGCTCGCTCATCGCGGCCCCGGCCATCGCTGCCTCGGCGAGGGCGGCTCGGTCGTCGACCATCGTGCTGTCGGCGCTCGCGTCGACCTCACCGGTCATCGCGGACGCAAGCGGAGCACTCTCGTCGATCGTCGGCGTCTCGACGGTCGGTGCTTCGACGGTCGGCGTTTCGGCGACTGCCGCTTCGGCCATGGGCACAGGCTCGGCGACGATCGCTCCGACCGTGGCCTCCGGCGTCATCGCGTTGTCGGCCATGGCCATCGCTGCCGAGGCGTCCTCGGGGATGGCTGTCTCGCTCGTCGTGGCCTCGGCCTCTGCCACTGCGGCCGGGGCGTCGGCCTCCGCGGCCGGGGCTCCAGCCGGCGCGGCGGACTCCGCCACCGCTTCGGCGACCGGGGCCGGCTCGTCGGCCGCGGCGAATGCGGCGACCGCGCGCGAGCGGGCCTGGGCGCGGACCTGATCGAGATCGGGCGGCGCGGGGAGCGCTTCTGCGCGGGCGACGATGGTCGAGGGGTCCTCGGACTGCGAGAGCTCCTCGAAGTAGCGGTCCAGCGTGGCGCTGTACTCATCCACCGCGTGGTTCACGCCGTCGATCTCGGTATCGATGATCGAGTCGTGCTGCTGGAGGTACTCCTCGAGGCTCGATCGGCGGTCCTCGATCTTCTTGTCTGCCTCGCCGCGGATGCGCTCCATCTCGGAAGCCGACCAGCCCTGGATGTGCTCGACGTCCTCTTCCGCGAGGCGCTTGAGCTCGTCGGTCTCGATCGCGGCGCGCGCGCGAACCTTCTCGATGTGCGCGGCGGCATCGTCCGAGACGCGCGCGGCGATGCGCTCGCGTTCCTTCTGGGCGGTGGCGCGCATGGCGACGGCAAGCTCGGCAAGGAACCCGGGTCGGAGGCCGGTAGCGACGCCCTCGGTCGACCGCTCGGCGGCCGGTGCCTCGCTCACCCCGGTCGATCCCGTCGTCCCGCCCTCTGACGTGCCGTTGAGGTGGCCCGTGTCCGGGAAGATGGAGTCGTCGGTCTGGTCCATACAACTTGCTCCGTGGGGGTTGAGACCGTACCCGTCAGAGGAGGTTTTGGCAACACCTCGGCGGTGCAGTGGCGTTCAGGGCGGTGCGGGTTGGAACCGGTCAGGTGGGGTCTGGTGCGGTCCGGTGTGGTGCGGATGGGAACCACTAACGGCAAAGCCAAGGCGTGACATCATGCCGAGGTGGTGCTCGACGAACGCGCGGGAAAGCCCGCGGACCCGGCCTCGCTCGTCGACATCGACGCGCTCATCGGGGCCTACTACGATCGCCGCCCCGACCCGTCGGACCCCGCCCAGCGAGTCGCGTTCGGGACCTCCGGTCACCGCGGATCGTCGTTCCGCAACGCCTTCAACGAGGCCCACATCCTCGCGACGACCGAGGCGATCCACCGCTACCGCGTCCAGCGCGGCTATAGCGGCCCCCTCTTCCTCGGGCGCGACACGCACGCGCTCTCGAATCCGGCGACGCGGACGGCGCTGAGCGTCCTGGTCGAGCGCGGCGTGGACGTCCGGATCGATGAACGCGATGGCTACACCCCGACGCCCGCCGTCTCGCACGCGATCCTGACGGCGAACCGGCCCTCGAACAGCTGGCGACACCTGGCCGATGGCATCGTCGTCACCCCGTCGCACAACCCGCCGGATGACGGCGGCTTCAAGTACAACCCGCCGAACGGCGGCCCGGCCGACACCGACGTAACGCGCTGGATCCAGGACGAGGCGAACCGGATCCTCGAGGCGTCCGGTAGCGACGGGCTCGACGGCATCCCACGTGCCAGTGACGAGGAGGTGCAGTCGCGCGTCGGGCGATACGACTTCCTCGGCCACTACGTCGATGACCTGCCGTCCATCGTCGACCTGGCGATGATCCGGAAGTCCGGCGTTCGGATCGGCGTCGACCCGATGGGCGGCGCCAGCGTCGACTACTGGGGCGCGATCGCCGAGCGGTACCGCCTCGACCTGACCGTCACGAACACCACCGTCGACCCGACGTTCGGCTTCATGACCGTCGACTGGGACGGCAAGATCCGGATGGACCCGTCGTCGCCGTACGCGATGGCCAGGCTGGTCGAGCTTCGCGACCGGTTCGATATCGCGGTCGGCAACGATGCCGATGCGGATCGCCACGGCATCGTCACCCCGACGACCGGGCTCATGAACCCCAACCACTTCTTGTCAGCAGCGGTGAACTATCTGTTCGGCGGTGCCAAACACGGCGTTCCGGCGTGGGGCCCCGACGTGGGCGTCGGCAAGACCCTCGTCTCGTCGTCGATGATCGATCGCGTGGCGGCCGACCTCGATCGTCGCCTTGTCGAGGTCCCGGTCGGTTTCAAGTGGTTCGTCGACGGGCTGATCGACGGCTCGATCGGGTTCGGCGGCGAGGAGAGCGCCGGCGCCTCATTCTTGCGGCGCGACGGCACCGTCTGGACGACCGACAAGGACGGCATCGTCGCCGACTTGCTGGCGTGCGAGATGCAAGTCCACTCCGGCCCCGCACGGATCTACGAGCGATTGACGGAGCGCTTCGGCGCACCCGCCTACCGGCGGGTCGACACGCCAGCAACCCCGGAACAGAAGGCCGCACTCGGTGCGCTCAGCGAATCGGACATCACGGCCACGGAGCTCGCCGGTGATCCGATCACAGGCATCCTCACCAAGGCGCCGGGAAATGGTGCGCCCATCGGCGGGCTCAAGGTGACCACCGCAACGGGCTGGTTCGCGGCGCGCCCGTCCGGGACCGAGAACGTGGCGAAGGTCTACGCGGAAAGCTTCCAAGGCGAAGCGCATCTCGAGCGGCTGCTGACCGAGGCGCAGGCGCTGGTCGCGGAGGTCACCTCGCGCGCCTAGTCCGCAGAGCGATCGTCAGATGGGAACGATGTGGGTCCCGTCGAGCTTCGCGTGGATACGGTCGAGCAGAACACGCGTGCGGTCGATCGACGCGCGCGACTGGCTGAGGACGGCAGGCGTTCGATCGCTCGGACCTGCCGTCAGGTCCTGGTAGGTCTCGCGGAGCGAGCGCACGGCAAGGGCGACCGACGCATGGTCGGGATCGACCGGCGGGATCCGCTTCAGGAGGCGCTCAGCATCACGCCAGGCCTCGAGTGTCTCTTCGACGATCGTCAAGGACGCTCCGTCCGCAGGGAGGGCTCTGTCCGCTGTGACGGCAGCGGCTCCGCTGGGAGCGACCATGGTATACGCGGATGGCCGCGAATCCAATATCAGCGCGGGCTCGCGCCGAAATAGGGTTGCGGCGCGGCCTCAGCGGGTCGTAGCGGCGATGAGCTCGCGCGCCGAACCGGTCCGCTCGAGCTCGCGGGTCGGGCGTTGCGCTTCCTCCTCCTCGCTCGACGCGGCGGCGACCGGGACCTTGGTGGGCTCGACAGCGGCCGGCATGATCAGCCGTCGGTAGACCGACTCGTACGCGTCCACCATCCGATCAGCGGAGAAGCGTTCTCTGGTCTTGGCGGCGATCTCGACCCGATCGAGGGCGCCGACCCGGGTGACGGCGAGCGCCGCCTCGTCGAGGTCGTCGACCAGGAATCCCGTCACGCCATGGTCGATGGTCTCGGTCAGCCCACCGGCGCGGCGTGCGATGACCGGGGTGCCCGTCGCCATCGATTCGATCGCCACCAGGCCGAAGGGTTCCGGCCATGCCCCGAGCATGACGGTCGCCAGGGCCTTGACCATCAACTGATCTCGCGTGGCCGTATCGACCTCGCCTCGCCAGTCGACGATGCCTTCCTCGATCGCCGGTCGCACGACGGTTTGGAACAAGGCTTGTTCCTCGCCCTCATGGACCTTGGCCGCGATGACGAGTCGGCGGCGTGTCCGTCGCGCGAGCTCGACGGCGAAGTCGACGCCCTTCTCTCGAGTAACGCGTCCGACGAAGAGGAGATAGTCACCGGGGCGCCCGCCGATCGGCGTCGTCGTGAAGTCGATGCCGTGGTGGATCGTCGCGAGCCAGTTCGCATCCGGGTTCCAGCGCCGCTGGCTGTCGCTGATCGCGACGAGCGGGATCGACGGCATCGCGTCGATGTACTGCGTCGCACCGGCGACGTCGAGGCGGCCGTGGAGCGTGGTCAGCACCGGAACCGGCGCATGCTCCGCGAACAGGAAACCCTGCGTCTCCACGTGGGAGTGGATGATGTCGAACCGCTCGGCCTCATCCCATGCGCGCGCGACAGCCATCTGGAAGTAGACGCCGAGATCACCCGTCATGCCTTCGCGCCACAACGCCCGCGGGACGACGGGGACGACCTCGCACGGAAGATCGGAGTCGCCGGTCGTGAAGACAGTCACCTGATGACCGCGGGCGTGGAGGCCCAAGGCGAGCGACGTCACGATCCGCTCCGTGCCGGCGTAGGTGGGCGGGGGGAGCGAAACGACGGGCGGGGCGATCAGGCCGATGCGCATCGGCCGCGTGTCGCCCTCTGAACGCGGCGCGCGCGGGAACGTCCTCACGGTGGGGTGGCCTCCTCGAAACATTGACGTGGACCCGGGTCGCGACCGCGAGTCGTGGGCAAAGGGTCGCTTGTCAGGCGGTCAGGCCGCGCCAGCGCGAGCAGGAGGAGACATCACAGAATCATCGCGAGCACGGTCCGCCGAGCCGGCCAGGGTCCGTCGCAACGCGATTGCACCGTCGTCGGCCCGTTCTGCGTGACCGCTGTCGAGGCTCGCGCCGCATGTTTTGCGCGTACTGATGAGATCCTGGACCGGAGGCGAAGACGTGTCCCACCCGCGAAGGTCGCGAGGCTGATGATGGCGCCGCATCACCTCCACCCGGCCGACAGACTGCGAGCTATCAGGAGGCGAGTGGTACGCCTCCTCCCGGGCGCTCCGGAGACGGTGCGCTACCGAAACGATGCCGCCGGACGGATGGCCGCGCTGACCCAGGCCGGCAGGGCTG
>Ga0207648_10002193_pt1 | contig 21199 bp, 16 predicted proteins | sample KBSMisM32_FD_184310 | JGI IMG/M metagenome (GOLD analysis project Ga0207648, IMG submission 184310) | Miscanthus rhizosphere microbial communities from Kellogg Biological Station, Michigan, USA - KBS Miscanthus M3-2 (SPAdes) (version 2) | ecosystem: Host-associated > Plants > Roots >...
CGGTACTGGTCGAGGGCAAGGCGCTGCAGATCCATCCTCTCGTCTGCACGGCGTTCAACGCCGACTTCGACGGTGACCAGATGGCCATCCACGTGCCGCTGTCGGCCGAGGCTCAGGCCGAGGCTCGGGTGCTGATGCTCAGCGCCAACAACATCTTGTCGCCGGCATCCGGTCGCCCCATCGTGACGCCGTCGCAGGACCTCATCATCGGTGGCTACTACCTCAGCGAGAGCATGGACGACGCCAAGGGCACCGGCCGTGTGTTCCGTCACACGTGGGAAGTGCTGCGCGCGCTCGACGAGGGCACGCTCGATCTGCACGCGGTCATCACGCTGCGGCGCCCGTCGATCGACGGCCGTCCCGCCGACACCTTCGAGACGACGGCCGGACGCCTGCTGTTCGAGGAGGCCCTGCCCGCCGACTACACGCTGCGGTTCGGCCACATCGACGAGTTGGTGAAGAAGAAGGAAATGGGTGTGATCGTCGAGCGACTCAGCGACCACTACCACAAGTCCGCGGTTGCGGCTTCCCTCGACGCGATCAAGAACGTGTGCTACCGCTACGCGGCGCAGAGCGGCTTGACGGTGTCGATCGACGACGTCAAGACCCCGAAGGCGAAGAAGGCTCTGCTCGACGACTACGAGGCTCGTGCGGACAAGGTCGAGAACCAGTTCCGCCGCGGCATCATCACCGACGGCGAGCGCCGTCAGCAGGAAGTTCGCATCTGGACCGACGCCACGGCGGAAGTACAGAAGGCGATGGAGGCCGAGTTCAAGGCACAGCGGTTCAACCCGATCGACATGATGGTCGGTTCCGGGGCGCGCGGCAACATGACGCAGATGCGTCAGATCGCCGGCATGCGTGGCCTCGTGGCCAACCCCCGTGGTGACATGATCCCGCGTCCGATCAAGAAGAACTTCCGTGAAGGCCTCGAGACCCTCGAGTACTTCATCGCCACGCCGGGTGCCCGCAAGGGCCTCGTCGACACGGCGCTTCGTACGGCGGACTCCGGGTACCTCACCCGTCGTCTCGTCGACGTGGCTCAGGAACTGATCGTGCGCGAGCCCGACTGCGGGAGCACCCTCGGTCTGTGGATCGAGCCTGTTGCCCCAGACACCGCCAACAAGCGCGCCTACCTCGAGACCAAGTTGTTCGGTCGGGCGCTGTCGCAGGACGTCACGCTCAGCGACGGGACGGTGTACCAGCGCAACACCCTCATCGGCGACATCGAGATGGCCAAGCTGCGCGACGATCCCAGCGTCAACCGCGTGCGTGTCCGATCCGTGTTGACGTGCGATGCCGAGCTCGGCGTCTGCGCGTTGTGCTACGGACGTTCGTTGGCAACCGGCAAGCAGATCGAACTCGGAGAAGCGGTGGGCGTCATCGCCGCCCAGTCGATCGGTGAACCCGGAACCCAGCTGACGATGCGTACGTTCCACACCGGTGGCGTCGCCGGCAAGGACATCGCCGGTGGTCTGCCCCGCGTCGTCGAACTGTTCGAGGCCCGCACGCCTCGTGGCTCGGCGCGCCTGGCTCGCGCCAGCGGTGTCGTGCGCATCGGCGACGACGAGGGCAAGGGCATTCCGGTCACCGTCATCGACGACCAGGGCGAAGAGCACGGGGTCGTGCTGCCGTCCGGCAGCCGGGCCATCGTCACCGACGGCCAGGAGATCAAGGCCGGCGAACCGATCACCGACGGTCCCTTCGACCCGAAGGAGATCATGGAGATCAAGGGCATCCGCGAGACCCAGACGTACCTCGTCGAAGAGGTGCAGAAGGTGTACCGCGACCAGGGTGTGTCGATCAGCGACAAGCACATCGAGCTGATCGTTCGCCAGATGACCCGCCGCATCGGCGTGCAGGAGCCCGGCGACACGGCGTTCCTGCCCGGCGAGCGTGCCGACGCCAAGGTCTTCCGCGACACCAATCGCCGGATGGTCGAAGACGGCAAGAAGCCTGCCGAGGGTCGTCCCGAGTTGATGGGGATCACCAAGGCGTCGTTGGCCACCGAGTCGTGGCTGTCGGCGGCGTCGTTCCAGGAGACCACCCGGGTTCTCACCGAAGCCGCCATCGACGGCAAGGGCGACAACCTGATCGGTCTCAAGGAGAACATCATCATCGGCAAGTTGATCCCTGCCGGTTCGGGCATGATGCGCTACCGCGAGTTCGACGTGAAGGCCCCGGAGTACCAGCCGATGGCCTACTTCTCGAGCGACGTCGACGAGGATCCTGCCGCCTGGCTGAGCAACATCCACGGTACGTACTCGACCGACGCCGTCCCCGGCGACGCCGTCGAGGCGTGAGCCAGTTCGCCTTCGGCGAACCGTCTCACCCCCAAACTCCAGCTTGGTCGGTCGTGTGAGCCGGTACGCCTCCGGCGTGCCGTCGCACACTTCCTAAGCTGCACGTCTCTCCTCACGCGACTTGGGTCTCGCGCTCCAGCGGGGTGAGGGCTTCGGCGAGCCAGCGGTCGGCGTCCTCCCACGCGTCGGGGTGTGCGTCCTGCCAACGCTTGTTGCCCTTGGCGCTCCATCCGGTCGAATCGATCGAGTAGACGTTCGGCACGAACGCGGCCCAGTCGATCTCCGACAGGTCGTCGGGCACTTTGGGCTGCACCGTTGCCGCCGGCCGGTTGCTCCACGGACGGTTCGCTTTGCGACGCTCGACGTATGGCCAGGTGAGCTGTTCGGGAAGGATCTCTGCCGCGGCGGCTACCGGTTCGGGCTCGAACTCGGGTTCGAACTCTTCCTCGAAGGTTGGCGCAGTCGCCGTGACAACTACGGGCTCGAGTTCGACGTCGGTGTCGTCGAGGTCTTCGTCCAAATCTTCGTCGAGGTCTTCAGCGAGTTCGTCGTCGACCTTGGCGGGGCGGAAGTGGCGGTACAGCTGACGCATCGTCTTCCAGAAGATGGCCACGAATGTCGCGGCGGCCAGCATGATCCACGCCGGTTGCAGGCTGGTGCCTTCGACGAGCGATTGGATCCACCATGTCGTCGGCACCACGAACGCCGCGGCGAGCAGCGAGCCGGTGATGACTCGCAGCGGACTCGTGCGGTCCATGTCGTTGGCGAGCAGGCCGGGGATGAACAGCGGCGTCAGGGCCATCGAGGCCAGGTCGAGATGATTCGTCACGCGCGAACTGAAGAACGAAGGGCCGAACCACAGCAACGTCCACGACATCATCGACGACGTCAGCAGCATCGCCGAGAACTTGCGCCGACCGAACAGGATCAACACGTTCATCAACAGGTGACGCACGATGAGGTAGGTGAGGATCGCGATCGCGAACGCGATGACCACCTGAAACGGATCGCCCATGAACATGCCCACGTAGGCGGCACCGACGAAGCCTCCGGACTTCAGACCGTAGTTCTGGGCGACACCCCACGACGCAGCAGCGGACAACAGGACCGCCATCGGGATCCAGCGGTTGGCGATGGACATCGTTCCGAACCCGGCGAGTGGGGCGAGGTCGTTGACGCCTCGCAGTTGCAACACGAGAGCGATGGCGATCGGAATCGACACGATCACGCCTGCCAACAGCACCGCCTTGGTCGTGCGCTTGATGCCCTGACGACCCATGTCGTGGGCGATCAGCGCCGGCACGACGTAACCCGCCCCGACGAAGAGGGGGATGTTGCTCTCCCACAGCCAGGGCCCCGACGGGCTGACCTTGAGCATGATGGTCTGGATGGAGATCGAGATCAGCGCCATCAACGTGAACTTGGCGCGTCCGTAGAGGATGAAGTGCTTGCGCAGGAAGTTGTTCATGATCGCGTAGGACAACAAGGCGTTGAAGAACGTCGCCACGACGACCATCGGATAGACCAAGAACACGGCGATGTAGCCGGGTACGACGATGGAGCCCGTCGTCAGGTGCATGCGCTCGTAGAGCATCATCGACACACAGATGCCGAAGACGAAGGCGAACCGCACGATCTCGGAGTTGAAGAGGTAGTCGTGCACTAGTCCTCACCCGCTCCCGGCGACCAGGGTTCGGCGATGTTCTCGAAGTAGTCGAGCATCATCTCCGCCTGGTGGGTGTGGATGTTGACGAACCCCACGACCAACACGTGCGGTGTCGGCATCTGTCCGATCATCCGATCCACGATCGTCTCGACGGGCGGGCTGTGCGTGTCGCCGAGATTGATGATGTGGTCGGGCGGATAGCCGTTCTGCACGAGCAGGTCCGTCACGAGCCCTTCGAACGCCCCGAACGTGACGAGGCGCATGAAGTCGAGGTCCTGTACGGCGACCTCGGCGAACTGAACGGCGCGCCGCTCACGGTCGGCGCGGTTGTTGAGGATGCCGACCGTCGTCGTCTCGTCGGTCATGTAGGGGACGAGCTTCTCCATCGCGACCGACATCGACTCGCGGTCGTTGACGGCGAACAGGTTGGCCCACGTCACCCGCTTGCCGAGGATCTTCAACTCCTTCATCCGCAGCACGCCGGGATCGGGATCGGCTGCCCACATCCCGCGGAAGGCGACGTCTCTCGGAATCCCCGCCAGTTCGGCCACCGCCAACGCGATTGCCACGTTCTCCTTGAAGGCGATGTAGTCGAACTTCTCCAACTCCTCGTCGGTGACCCATTCCGGGTCGGCGACGATCAGACGACTGCCTCGCTTGGCGGCGACCTCCTCCATGATCGGCACGATCTCGGGGTTGCGCTCCGAGGTCACCAGCACGCCGTTGTACGGGCATGTCGACAGCAGGGACCGGGCGATCTCCGGCAGCGTCTCGCCCATCACGTCCTGATGGTCTTCGCGCACGTTCGTCAGCACGCCGATGTTGGAGCGAACGATCATCTTCTCGCTGACCGCTTGGTACTGCGGCTTCAGCGCCATGCACTCGATCACGAGTGCGCGCACGTCGCCGTGCACGTACTCCTTGGTGACTTCGATCTGCTCGAGGATGGTCGGCGCCGCCTTGCGGTCGATCGGTTCGTCGACGCCCTCCCGGTTGATCACCGCCGCGGCGGTGCCGGTCGACTTCGCCACCGTGACCACTCCGCCTTCGCGGAGGAGGCCGGCGATGATCCGGGTGACCGTCGATTTGCCGCGGATGCCGTTGACGTGAATCCGGAAGTCGAGCTTGTTGATCCGCCGGCGGTGCGCGAGCGACTCACGCGCCCACCGCGCCAAAAGCGCGAGGCACACGATGTAGCCGCCGATCACAGCCAAAGGCATGGTGGATTCATCGGCATTCTTGACGGTTTGCTGAAGGTGCCGCGCTCATCAAATCTCCGGCCAAAATATGGTGCGAGCAGGAAACTTGGTCGTAGGACCGGCTCGCGTGTTGCCCCTTTCCCGTGGCGCCCCTAACATTGCAGGGTCCTGCGTCGGCACCCCGACGCGGAAGATGACGATCTCGTTCGCAAAGGTAGACGCGTGCCCACAATCCAGCAGCTGGTCCGGCAAGGTCGCAGCACCAAATTCTCCAAGACCAAGACGCCGGCCCTGAAGGGTTCACCGCAGCGTCGTGGTGTGTGCACCCGCGTGTATACCAACACGCCGAAGAAGCCGAACTCCGCCATGCGCAAGGTCGCCCGCGTCCGCCTCACCAGCGGCGTCGAGGTCACGGCCTACATCCCCGGCGAGGGCCACAACCTGCAGGAACACTCCATCGTGCTCGTCCGAGGTGGTCGCGTCCGCGACCTGCCGGGCGTGCGTTACAAGATCATCCGTGGCGCGCTCGACGCGGCCGGGGTGAAGAACCGCAAGCAGGCCCGCAGCCGGTATGGCGCCAAGGCTGCGAAGTAGAGGATTGCCGACCCATGCCCCGTAAAGGTCCTGCACAGCGACGCGAACTGACGCCCGACCCGATCTACCGGTCGTTGCTCGTCGCCCAGATCGTCAACAAGGTGATGTTGCACGGCAAGCGGTCCGTCGCCGAGAAGATCGTCTACGACGCGCTGAAGATCGTCGAAGAGAAGTCCGGTGCCGAACCGATCTCCACGCTCAAGCGGGCGATCGACAACATCAAGCCGCCGCTCGAGGTCAAGAGCCGCCGCGTCGGTGGTGCCACGTACCAGGTGCCGATGGAGGTTCGCCCCCGTCGTGCGTCGACGTTGGCCATCCGCTGGTTGGTCGACTTCAGCAGAGCCCGTCGCGAAAAGACGATGGCGGAATGCTTGGCGGGCGAATTGCTCGATGCCAGCAACGGCCTCGGGGCGTCCATCAAGCGTCGCGACGACATGCAGAAGATGGCCGAGAGCAACAAGGCGTTCGCCCACTACCGCTGGTGACCTGAGTCGCCACGAAATCCCCCGCAGCCGTCACGACTAACCTGCGGCACGGGAGGCACGCCATGGAAGCGAAGGATGTCATCGCCAAGGTGGTGACGCGATTCCACCAATTGACGTTCGACGCGTCGAAGGGCAAGCTCGCCGGCAGCGTGTCCGGGATGCCCGTCGTGAAGCTCACCACCGTCGGTAGGAAGTCCGGGCAACGCCGGTCGACGATGCTGACCTCGCCGCTGGTCGAAGGCGACAACGTGGTGCTGGTCGCGTCGTACGGCGGCGCCGACCACAATCCGGCGTGGTTCGGCAACTTGTCTGCCAATCCCGACGTCGAGATCGTCATGAACGGGGCGACGAGGAAGATGCGTGCCCGGGTGGCCGAAGGCGACGAGCGAACTCGACTGTGGGAAGCGTTGACCGCCGAGCACGCCAACTACGCCGGATACCAGCGCAAGACGTCGCGTCAGATACCGGTCGTCGTGTTGGAGCCGATCGGCTGAATCGAGTCGACCACCGAGTTGCTCGGTGTGTCGTGCGGCGGACACTGGTTGCCGTCGCCGAGGTCCTGCACCGTGGCTGCTTCTCCGACCTTCCACGAGGTTCCGTCGAAGTACAACGCCTGCTTCTCGCGGACGCTGATCTTCTTGTCGTTCAACACGGTCGGCAGGCCGTCGGCGCCTGCCGGTCCGAGCAGAACCGACGCGTCGTACCAGCACGAGAAGGTCACGGCGCTGGTGGGGTCGTCGAGCCCTACTGATTGGGTGACGATGTACGACCCGCGCAGGTCCGGGCCGAAGTACTCGCCGCGCGCCGCCATACCTTGGAAGTAGACCGTTCCCTGACCGACTGCGGTGCCGCGGCTCGAGTGGAAGTCGGCCGGATGGCATTTCGATGGGGCCTGCCCGCACGCCATGTACGCGGCGAAGAAGTCCTGCACGCCGCGTTTGATCGCTGCTTCGGTGGCGGGATCCACCTCAGGAACGCTCGTGGTGGGAGCCGCCGGGCCGATCGGCGCCACAGTTGTCGTGCTCGCTGCTGCGGTCGTGGGCGGTATCGGAGCAACGTCTGTCGAGCCCGCCGTCGCCGGCGTGGCGTCGCCACCACAACCTGAAGCCAGGATCGATGAGAACGCCAGCAGTATGAACCCAATGGCACGTGCCCGTCGTGTCACGGCGTCCTATTCAATCAGGGCCACCAACGAGTAGTCGGGCGTCGGCTCCGGAGTCGGCAGGTACTCGCGGAGTGCGGGCACTGTGTCCGCATCGAGACGCGGCGGCTGGCGGCACAACCAGTCGCGCAGATCATGCTGATCGCGAACGTGCACCTCCGCCGGCCTGCTCAGCATGTGCATCGTGGCCGCGCCGATGAGGACCAACACCGACTGGGCGGTGACGTTGCGCCCGATCGCCGTCGTCAACATCCCGCTCGAACGCCGTGCCTCGGACCGGACCTTCGGGAGCCTGTCGCTGTCGCGGCCGTCGATCGTCAGGCGATGCTCGCTGACCCAGACCTTGGCACCGAGGTGGTGTTCGAGGTGGATCAGGAACACACCGGCCGGACCGAGTGCGACGTGGTCCGGCGCTCCGTCGAGCTCGGGAAATCTCGACGCCTGGTCCGAATCCAGTACGAACCAGCCGGCCGGGAGATCGAGCAGCTCGCTGCGGATCCGCTGCTCTTCCTTGAAGGCTGCATGCTCGGCCCGCTCGCTTCGACTCGTCCAGCGTCGGGCCGTCTCGATGAGTGCGGTCACCGGCCGGCGTTGCGGAGACACCTCTATCGACGGAGCCGCGACCGGCAGGGGTGGTGGTGGCGGGCTCGATTTGGCGGCGTCGGCCGGAGTCGGCGCCGGCCAAGGGGAGAGTGTCGACACTCCTTCCATACGTCACTATCGGCGCGGAGCTGCCCGCGCGTGAGCCTTGTTCGATACCCGCGTACGATCTCGACCATGTGCCGCAACATCACAACGCTCCGCGGGCTCGAACCCCTGGCGACGCCGGAAGAGATCGAGGCCGCCGCCCGTCAGTACGTCCGCAAGATCAGCGGGGTGCAGAAGACCTCCCCGGCCACCGAGGCCGCGTTCGAGCGGGCCGTGATGACCATCACCCAGGCGTCGAGTCAGCTCCTGCGCGAACTGCCTCCTCGCAAGCAGCCGCCCCCGACGCTGCCGCCGCTGCGACGAATCGCTCTTGCCAGGGCCGCCACTGCCTCCTGATCAGAGCTGCGGAACCGTGTCGAACCAGGGCCGGGCCCGTTCGAGTTGAGCCGCGAGCTGCAGCAGCACCGCCTCTTCGCCGGCTCGTGCCATGAAGTGAGTTCCGATCGGCAGCCCGTCGGCGTTCCGGTACATCGGCACCGACATGGCCGGTTGGCCGGTGCCGTTTGCGAGCGCGGTGAACGGTGAGTAGGCGAGCACGCCGTGCGGGCCCATCCGGTAGTCGACGAAGTCGTCGTTGACGGGCGCGAACCGGCCGATCTCGGCCGGTGGCTCGGCCAGCGTCGCCGTCAGCAACATGTCGAAGCCGCGCTCGTCGTCCAGGAAGCGAGCCATCTCCCTGCCGATCCGGTGGACCGTGTTGATCCCGTCGAGGTAGTCGGCGCCGGAGATGGTGCGGCCCAGGGCGACCGCACCGCGCGTGACGCCGTCGATCGAGTCGTCGACGTCCGCCCGACCCAGTTCGGTCTGACGTGAGCGAACGGTCAACTCGGTGCCGCAGGCGACGATGTTGGTCCACGCTCGCATGAACGTGTTGATGTCGACCTTCGGATCGGCCTCGACCATCTCGTGGCCGAGTTCCGAGCACATCGACGCGGTGTCCATCACCGCGGCGCGACAGTCGGGGTGCACGGGATCGCCGGTGAACGACAGCACGGAGTAGGCGATCCGCAGCCGCGGGGGATCGGCGGCGATGGCCGCGGCAAGCCTGCCGGCGAGCGGCGGGGCGTAGTAGGGGGCGCCGATGTCGGGGCCCTGCGTGGCGTCCACCAGCGCGGCCGTGTCGCGCACGCTGCGAGTGAGATAGCCGTCGATCGCCATCCCCGCCCAGCCTTCGCCGGCGTTCGGGCCGTCGGGCAGCCTGGCGCGCGTCGGCTTGAGTCCGAACAGTCCGCACGACGAGGCGGGGATGCGGACCGACCCGCCGCCGTCGCTGCCGTGGGCGATGGGCACGACACCTGCGGCCACGGCGGCCGCCGAGCCCGACGACGAGCCTCCGGCGACACGGCCGAGGTTCCACGGATTGCGGGTCGGGCGGCCGTACACACTTGCTTCGCCCGTCGGACCGATCCCGAATTCGGGGCTGGTGGTACGTCCGAACGTCACCAACCCGGCGCGCTCCAGCCGTACGAACAGTTCGCAGTCGGTCGTGTACCGGTAGTCGCGATACAACTTCGAGCCCATGCTCGTCGGGAAGTCGACGGCCTCGCACCCGAGATCCTTGATGAGGAACGGCACGCCGGTGAACGGCCCGTCCGGGAGCCCGGCGGCGATCGCCCGACGGGCTCTGTCCGGCTGCTGGTAGACGATCGCCGCGATCCGGTCGTCGGTCGACGCCGCGGCCTCGAGCGCGAGATCGAGCAACTCACTTGGCGTGACCTCACCGGTACGCACGAGTTCGGCCAGCCCGAGTCCGTCGTACCGGCGGTATTCGTCGTGGCGCATCGGTTCAACGTAGCCGCAAGCCGCGGGGACGACGGTGGCCGGGAACGCTGTCAGCGGTCGTTCTTGAAAAACTTGAGAATCCGCCGGATGCGGTCGATAACCGTTCGTGACAATCATCGAGACAGACCCCGCATCAGGGGTGGAAACGGTCGCATCCGACAACGCAGAGGTCGGCCGGTCCGTGTTCGTCCGCTGGGGCGTCACTACACACGATGTGCTGGTGCTCACCGCGGCAGCAATGTTCTGCGCAGGTGTCGGGCCGTTCGAGTTCGGCGGGTGGACGCTGCGGATGGCCGCCCTGTTGGCCGGTCTGCCGATCGGAGTTGTGATACTCGTCCGGCTGGCTCGACAGCGCGACAAGGCCTCACTCGTTGCCCTGGCCTTCCTGGTATGGGCCGTCGTCGGTGCGCTGGCGTCCGGCGCGCCATGGCGCTCCATCCTCGGTCAGGTCGACGGCAACACCCAAAGCGTCGTCATCTTCCTCGGTGTGTTCGGATTTTGGGCCCTTGCCCGAACGATGTCGGAGAGAGGCCGGTCGTTGGTCGGACCGGTCCTCGTTGCCGCGCTGGGCGTCAGCGCGTTGATCGGAATCCTCCAGATCGTGCTGAACATCGAGGGCGGATCCCTCGCTCATGTCGGCGGACGCGCCGGTGGCCTCGAAGGCAACGCCGCGCTGTACAGCGCGACGTTGTGCGGAGCGTTCGCCTGGTGTGCCTCGATCTCGGAATCGGCTGCCGGCGCCCGCGCCCGCCTCTACGGATTGGCCGGTGTCTTGTTCTTCGCGGTCGGGATCGGCCTGTCCGGGACACGCGTGTCGATCATTGCGGTGGGATTGGTGTGCATCGCTGTTGTTGTGCACGCCCGAACACTGCGGTCACTCCGAGTCACCGCGCTGGCCGTGCTCGGGTTCGTCACGTCCAATCTGATGCAGCATTTGTTCCTGCCGACCGCCGTGACCAAAGGGGCGACTGCGGTCGACCGCTTCTCGTCGGTCGGCACCGAAGGTCGGATCGAGCTGTGGAAGGCCGGCATGTCGGCATTCCGTGCAAATCCGCTCCTCGGATCGGGAGTCGGGCGAGTGCGCCCCGCGATCCAACATCACTTCACTCCGGAGTTCGTACGGGTGTATCAGCGCGACGACTTCAGCATGGCGTGGAACGACGTGCACAACGTGTTCGTGCAGATGTTGGTGTCGGTCGGCATCGTCGGGTTCGTGTTGCTGGCGGCATTCGTCGTCCTCTCTGTTCGCAAGGGCGACTTCGGGCTGGCACTGGCCGCCGCGGCGATCAGCGTGAACTGGATGCTGCAGCCGACAGGCCTGTCGTCGCTGGCGATCGCGATGATCTTCCTGGGCGCGGCTGCGGTCCGCAATCCCGAACTTTGTCGCTCTGTGCGCACCCGGCGCCTCGGCAGCGACAAAGTTGGCAGTGCGGTCACCGTCGGGGCGGTCGTGATCGGGTTCGCGGCTGCGCTCGCACTCGTCGGCGCCGATCTGAATCTGCGGCATGCCGTTCAGACGGGTGATTCGGCCCAGATCCGGGCCGCGGCCGGCTGGTTCGGGGACGACCCGTTCGTCACCGACGTGTTCTTCGTGGACACCTATAAGGCGAGCGATCCGCACGAGGCGCAGGCGCGGGTGGAGGCGGCCCGTCGGGCCGTCGCCGCCGAGCCCGATGTTCCGGTCTGGTGGAACGAGCTGGCGATGACCCAGTGGGACACGAGGGACTTCGAGGGCATGCGCCAATCCGTGGAGAAGGCGCTCGAACTTCAGCCGAATCACGTCCGGTCGTGGGTGCAGCTGACGGCGTACGCCAAGCACGTGGGTGACGTGGAGCTCGAGGCAACCGCCCGCAAGCACGCCTGCGACCTCGGCGCCCCGGTCTGCCAGCCGGGTTGATGGTCGCGCAAACGGCTGACCCTCGCCGATAGCATTGAACACCGTGCTTATGGCCGTATTGGCCTTGCGCGCCCCCCGACGCAGAGAAGCAAACCAGAGAGAGAAGTAGAGAGATGGCTAAGCGCGAATTCCCACTCGAGCGCACCCGCAACATCGGCATCATGGCCCACATCGACGCGGGCAAGACCACCACGACCGAGCGCATCCTCTACTACACCGGCAAGAGCTACAAGATCGGCGAGGTCCACGACGGCGCGGCCACCATGGACCACATGGCGCAGGAGCAAGAGCGCGGCATCACCATCACGTCGGCCGCGACGACCTGCATCTGGAACAACCACCGCATCAACATCATCGACACCCCCGGCCACGTCGACTTCACCATCGAAGTCGAGCGGTCGTTGCGAGTGCTCGACGGCGCGGTGACCGTCTTCGATTCGGTGGCCGGCGTCGAGCCGCAGACCGAGACGGTGTGGCGTCAGGCCAACAAGTACAAGGTCCCGCGGATGTGCTTCGTCAACAAGATGGACCGCATCGGCGCCGACTTCTACCGCACCGTCGCGATGGTCAAGGACCGCCTGCAGGCGACCCCGGCCGTCATCCACCTGCCCGTCGGCGCCGGTGGCCCCGAGTCCAACAAGCCGTTCATCGGCCTCGTCGACCTCATCAAGATGAAGGCGCTCATCTGGCGCGACGAAGAGCTCGGCGCAAAGTGGGACGAAGTCGAGATCCCGGCCGACATGGCCGAGCAGGCTGCCGAGTATCGCGAGCAACTGCTCGAGACCATCGCCACCAGCGACGACCATCTGATGGAGAAGTACCTGGCCGGTGAAGACGTCACCGAGGCCGAGATCAAGACCGCGCTTCGCAACGGCACGCTCGCGTTCGACTTCGTGCCGATCCTGTGCGGCTCGGCGTTCAAGAACAAGGGCGTGCAGCCGATGCTCGACGCCGTCATCGACTTCCTGCCGAGCCCGCTCGACATCCCGCCGACGCAGGGCACCCGGCCGCACCACGAAGAAGAGATCCTCACTCGCAAGGCGTCGGAGGACGAGCCGTTTGCCGCCCTGGCCTTCAAGATCGTCGCCGACCCGTTCGGCAAGCTCACCTACTTCCGGGTCTACTCCGGTTCCATCAACAAGGGTGACGAGGTCTACAACTCGACCAAGGAACGCCGCGAGCGCCTCGGCCGCATCCTGCTGATGCACGCCAACCAACGCGAAGACCTCGAAGTTGCAATGGCGGGCGACATCGTTGCCGGTCTTGGCTTCAAGGACACCACGACCGGCGACACGCTGTGCGATCGCAACAACGCGATCATCCTCGAGCGCATGGTCTTCCCCGAGCCCGTCATCCACGTGGCCATCGAGCCGAAGACCAAGGACGACCAGGACAAGTTGGGCAAGGCCCTGAAGTCGCTCAGCGACGAGGATCCGACGTTCCGTGTGCGCACCGACGAAGAGACCGGCCAGACCGTGATCTCCGGCATGGGTGAGCTCCACCTCGAGATCCTCGTCGACCGCATGCAGCGCGAGTTCGGCGTCGTCGCAACGGTCGGCAAGCCGCAGGTGGCCTACCGCGAAACCATCACCAAGATCGTCGAGTCGGTCGAGTACCGCCACATCAAGCAGTCGGGTGGTTCCGGCCAGTTCGCGGTCGTCAAGATCACGCTCGAGCCGAACCCCGGCAAGGGCTACGAGTTCGTCGACAAGATCAGCGGCGGCCGTATCCCGCGTGAGTACATCAACCCGACCAACCAGGGCATGCAGCAGGCGCTCGATTCCGGCGTCCTCGCCGGCTACCCCACGGTCGACGTCAAAGCGACGCTGGTCGACGGGCAGTACCACGACGTCGACTCTTCGGAGATGGCGTTCAAGATCGCCGGACAGATGGCCTTCAAGAAGGCCGCCGAGATGGCCAAGCCGGTGCTGCTCGAGCCGATCATGGGCATCGAGGTCGTGACCCCCGAGGACTACATGGGCGACGTCATGGGCGACCTTTCCAGCCGCCGTGGCCGTATCGAGGGCATGGAGGCCCGCGGCAACACCCAGGTCATCAAGGCCCAGGTGCCGTTGTCGGAGATGTTCGGGTACTCGACCGATCTGCGGTCGCGCACCCAGGGTCGCGCCACGTACACGATGCAGTTCGCGCAGTACATGGAAGTGCCGCCGAACATCGCCAGCGACATCGTCAAGCGCGTTCGAGGCGAGTAACACACCGGCGCTCGGCGAATCAGTGACAAGCTGAGGAGCGTCGAGAGGGGACAGGTATGCCGTCCAAGCTGCCGATGGGTGACGTCATCGTGCTGTTGCCCGGCATCCTCGGCAGCGTCTTGACGCGCGACGGCCACGACGTGTGGGCGGTCTCGCCGGGCGCCTCGTGGCGGGCCATCCGCACGCTCGGCCACAGCGTCACCGACATCGAACTGCACGATGACGACCCGACCGTCGACGATCTCGGCGACGGCGTCACTGCACCGCGTCTGCAACCCGATCTCCACCTGATCCCCGGGCTGTGGAGCATCGACGGCTACACACAGATCCGATCGCGCATCTTCGCCACGTTCGATGTCGTCGAAGGTCAGAACTGGTTCGACTTCCCGTACGACTGGCGGCGCGACAACCGGGTCGCCGCCCGGCACCTCGCCGAGCGGGCCCCCGAGTGGCTGCGCGCCTGGCGGCAGCGGTCTGGCAACAACGACGCCAAGTTGGTGTTGGTCGCGCATTCGATGGGTGGACTCGTCGCTCGTCACTTCCTCGAGGTGTTCGAGGGCTGGCGCGACACGCGCACGCTGATCACGTTCGGCACGCCGTATCGGGGCTCGCTCAACGCACTCGACTTCTTGTGCAACGGCTTCAAGAAGGGGATCGGTCCGTTGAGCCTCGACCTCACAGGGCTGCTGCGATCGTTGACCTCGGTGTACCAGCTGTTGCCACGTTTCCCGGTGGTCGACAGCGGCACGGGGGAGATGACCCGCGTCGCCGACACACCGGACCTTCCCGGTGTCGACGCGAAGCGTGCCGCCGCGGCCTTGCAGTTCCACCTCGACATCGACGCTGCAGTCGAGAAGCGACCGGCGGGCGCGTACGCGATCCACCCGATCGTCGGAATCATGCAGCCGACGTATCAGTCGGCGCGCCTGCGCGATCGCTCCGTCGAGATGATCCGCAGCTATCAAACGGTCGACGACGGCGGTGACGGCACCGTTCCCAGGGTGTCGGCGACGCCGCTCGAACTCTCCGACCGCGGCATCGAGATCTACGCCCCCGACCAGCACGGCTCGCTGCAGAACTCAACGGGTCCGTTGACCCAACTGATCGGCGTCCTGTCGGCCCGCCCGACCTCGACGTTCCGCGGTGGCACGTCCGGTTTCGGATTGGAGATCGACGATCTGTTCGCCGCGGACGAGCCGGTGTCTGCGACGATCACGACAGACGATTCGAGTCGCCCCGTCGACGCAGTCGTCGGCGACGCGGCAACGGGTCGGCCTGTCCTGGAAGCACATCTCACTGCGGACGGCGACGGGGCCTTCCGTGCTTCGTGGCCACCGCTGCCGCCCGGCGACTATCGCCTGACGGTCGCGCCGGCCGACTCCGACAGTGACCAGGCACCGGCGCACGCGTTGTTCGTGGTGGCCGAACCGGGGTGATCGTGAAGGCCGTCGCCGTGCTGTTCGCAACGCTGTCGAGTCTCCTCGGCAGCCCGGCCGGCGGATCGACCGTGCGAACGTTGCAAGAGCGGGCGGACGGTTGCGTACTGGCCATCGACGGGCACGATGTCAGAGACTTCGCCCAGGCAGACAACGCGCTACGCCTCGATGTCAACGACGTCGTGCAGATCGACGCGTTGTCCGTGGAACCGACGGCGACCACGCGCATCGCCATCGACCTTCCCATCGGGCCGTCGGTGCCCGTGAAGACCATCCACCACCGACCGGGGCAGCGGTTCACCGACTCGTTGGCCATCGCCGACATCAGCGACATCGGCGTCGGTTGGTACCACGTGGAGGTCGACAGCGGTGCCTGTGACGGCTCGTTCTGGGTTCGCGTCTACGGACGCTCCCCATTCACCACGGTGATCGGCATCGGAGCCGCGCTGGTACTCGTCGTCGGTGTCGGGCTGTTGGCCGTTGCGGTCCTTCACGCTCGCCGGGGGCGATCCAAGTGGTGGCTCGGAGCCCTCGGCGGGCTCTTCGTCGGCATTGCGTTGTGCCTCCTCGCCCAGCAGTTCGCGATCGTCGCGTTCACGCCAATCGCCCTCGCTGCCTTCCTGGGCGGCGGCACGGTCGCGGGCGCCGGCGCAACCAGCGCCGTCGGATCGGCGGCCGGCTCGGCGACTGCGCCGGCCACGCTGCCTGCGCCACAGCCGCCCGCGCCTCCCGCCGCGCCAACCTCCGGTGCAGCGCCGCCATCCCCGCCGCCGGCGGTCACTCCATCGTCCGCCCCGCCGCCCTCCGGTGCCCCGCCGCCATCGCCTGGCCCACCGCCGTCGCCGAGCGTTGCGCCGCCATCGCCCGGCCCACCGCCGTCGCCGACCTTGCCACCGCCACAGCCGGCACACAGCGATGCCAGCGCCGACGTCGACCCGCCGCGGAGTTCGTTCGCCCGCATCGAGTGCGACGAGGCGGTCGTGGCATCCACGCCGTTCGAGTTGCTCGTCGGCCTGTCGCCGACGCCGGTCGACGGCGTGGTCGGACCGGCGTTGATCCGGCCGCCGTCGAGCGTCGGCGACTACGAGTTGACGGCCCACGTCGTGGCCGACGGCTTCGATCTGGTTCCAGGAGAAACCTGGCGCAAGACGATGCTGGTGTCCGCCGCCGATCCGTATCCGCACGTGATCTTCCACCTCGTCGCTCCGGAAGCGACGGCCGATCACCCACTGGCCATCAACGTGCTGTACTCCGTCGACAGCCAGACGATGGGTCTCGGCGTGCGCTGTGTGCGTGTCGTCGAGAGCGTGGCCGAGGTGGCGATGACTTCGCCGTCGCCGATCGCAGCAACCGCCGGAAGTATGTCGGCACCGGTCGCCGACCAGCCCGCCGACCTCACCGTGCGCATCCTGCGCGGCAACGAGGCCGGGCGCCTGTTGTGGTCGTTCGAGTCGCCCCACGTCGCGCTCGACGAGCAGGGCACGAGTTCGATCGGCGACGACGCCGGTGGGTTTGCCCGCACCGTCATCTCCACGATTGCCGCCCATGAGGGCCAGCCGACGCTCGCCCTCGGATTGCGGGGGATCGGATTGACGATTGCCGAGAAGGTCCCTGCCGAGATGTGGGCAGCGCTGACGGCCGTGACCGACGCGATTCGCCCGCGGCGTCCAACGGTCCTGTTGCTCAGCGAAGAGGCCTACGTTCCATGGGAGTTGGCGATGATGCCGACACCGATCGACAAGTCCGTCATCGGCGTGCTCGGCGCGCAGGTGGCGATCGGCCGGTGGGTGCTGGCCGTCGATCATCCGAAGCTGCCGCCTCCACGGCTCGTGCACGTCGAAGGAATGATCGTGATCAGTGGCCGCTACGACCAGCCCGGCTGGAGCCGGCTCGAAGCAGCGGAAGCGGAGGCCGCAGCGTTGATGGCGGACTATGGCGCGGTCGGAATCGATGCAGTCACGGAGAAAGTCGTCGGCTGTCTGACGGGCAATCCTGCCGGCGACGTGCTGCACTTCTCGCTGCACGGCAAGTACGACCCGGGCAGCGCGAAGCAGGGCCTCGTGCTGATCGACGGAGACGTCATCGACCCGCTCGTCGTGAAGGGCGGCTCGCTGGTGAGGGCACCATTGGTCTTCTTGAACGCGTGCCAAGTGGGCACCGGTCAAGAGACGCTCGGTGATTACGCGGGCCTGGCCGAGTCGTTCCTCTTCGTCGGTGCCGCCGCAGTCGTGGCGCCGCTGTGGTCCATCGACGACTCTGTCGCCAGCGCGCTTGCCGAGCGCTTCTACGCCCACGCGTTCACGGGCGAGTCTCTGGCCGAGATCGTGCGTGCCGAGCGGGCCGGCTTCGACGCCCATCAGAGCGACCATTCGTCGACGCTGATGGCGTTCCAGTTCTTCGGTCATCCCGAGATGCGTCTCGAGAGGGCGGGCATCGCAACACCGTCTGCATAGGATCGGTGCAGCGTGAACCACTACGACGTCGTCATCGTCGGGGCCGGATCGGCCGGGTGTGCGCTGGCGGCCCGGCTCAGCGAGCGACCTTCCCGATCGGTGCTGTTGCTCGAGGCCGGTTCCGACCTCGACGAACCGTTCGATGCGACCAACGATCTGCTCGACGCATCGAGGATGGTCGGTGCTGCGGATGGCCACCCGGCCAATTGGGCCTTCGACGCGCGATTGAACGCGGCCAGACACACGACAGTGCCCCGCGGCAAGGTCATCGGTGGCTCGAGCACGATCAACGGTGGACTCTTCGTGAGGGCGACGCGTGACGACTTCGACGGCTGGGCGGCGATGGGCAACGACCAATGGTCGTACGACAAGGTGTTGCCGTTCTTCAAACGGCTGGAGAACGATCGGGACTTTCCGCACAGCGACGTACACGGCAGCCGTGGTCCGATACCCGTCAGTCGAACGCCGAACACGGCATTGCATCCGTTGAGCGAGGCGTTCGTTTCGGCGTGCGCCGACCTCGGCTTCGTGGAGGAGATCGACAAGAACGCCCTCGGCCCTCCGGGATGGGGGGCCGTCCCGCGCAACGTCGTCGGCGGCGTGCGGATCAACACCGCGCTCGCGTATCTCGTGCCGAATCGCGATCGCCCCAACTTGACGATCGAGTGCGGAGTGATTGCGCGGCGCGTGCTGTTCGACGGAACCCGCGCGGTCGCTGTCGAAGTCGAACGCGGGGACGGGATCGCGCTGGTCGAAGCCGACGAGATCGTGTTGTCGGCCGGCGCGGTCAAGTCCGCGCAGCTGCTGCTGTTGTCGGGAATCGGGCCCGCCGATGTGCTCGTGGGTCACGGCGTCCGCATCGTCGCCGACCTGCCGGGCGTGGGGTCACGCTGTGCCGATCACCCTCAAGTTCTGCTCGGCGTCGCCTTCGACTCCGCTTCTGATACCGCATCGCACCACGGAGCGGTTGCCGAGGTCGCGCTCGACACTCTGGTCGACGGTGTGCCGGTGTCGTTGATGCCGTACGTCTTGCCGATGTCCACCCTCGTCCCTGGCTCGGGAGCGGCGGACGCGCAGCTGCCGATCGGTGTGCTGCTGGAGCGGACAACCACTGCTGCCGAGGTCTCGTTGTCGTCCGGCGATCCAGCTCGTCCTCCGCGGATCGGCTACCACTATCTGGAGTCGTCGATCGACAGGGCCACCCTCCGCGACGCGGTCGAGATCGGCTTGGCGATCGTCTCATCATCGGCGATGCAGCGGGCGGGCGCGGTACGCACATCGCCGACCGAGGGCGTCGACGTCGGCGACTGGATCGCGGCTTCGGTGGACACCGCCGTGCACCTGTGTGCCAGCGCACCCATGGGGCCGGATTCGGAACCGACCGCAGTGGTCGACCAATACTGTCGAGTGCGCGGAGTCGAAGGTTTGCGAGTGGTCGACACGTCGGTGTTGCCGACGGCGCCATCTCGGGGAACCGCGGCCACTGCCGTTCTCATCGGTGAGCGTGCCTCGGCGTTCTTCGACGGCGCGGCCCCGTGATCGCCTTCACGGTTGCGGACCACATCATCGCCGCGATTGCCGCGGCGGCCGCCGGTGCCGTCAACGCGATCGCCGGCGGCGGGACGCTCATCTCGTTCCCCACACTCGTCGCCCTCGGTGCCAGTCGCGTCAGCGCCAACGTCACCAACACGGTCGCGCTGTGCCCCGGATACTTCGGCGGCGCCGTTGCCCAGCGATCGCAGCTACCGGGGCAGCGCGACAGGATCGTGCGGCTGTCGATCGCCGCCGGCCTCGGCGGTCTTACCGGCTCGGTGCTGTTGTTGGCCACCGGCGAGGCGGCGTTCACCAAGTTGGTGCCGTGGCTCATCCTGCTGGCGTGCGCGCTGCTGGGCGGGCAGAACTACATCCGCAAATGGCTGCGCATCGGCATTGAGCACCACAGCGCGCCGGGCTGGATTGCGATCACTGCGATCTTCGTGGTGTCGATCTACGGTGGCTACTTCGGCGCCGGCCTCGGCATCGCCCTCTTGGCGGTGCTCGGTCTGGTCATCGACGAATCCCTGCCGCGTCTCAACGCTCTGAAGCAAGTGCTGGCCCTCGTCATCAACGTTGTCGCGGCGTCCTTCTTCGCCGGGTCCGGAGAGGTGATCTGGAGCTTTGTGGTCGTGATGGCGCCGGCCAGCCTGATGGGTGGAATCGCCGGCGGCAAGCTCGTCAACGTGATCAAACCGTCGGTGTTGCGCGCCGCCGTGGTCACCTACGGAACGGTCCTCGCGGTGTACTACATCGTCCGATGAGGGCTAGGGCCAAAGGAGCTTGATTGCTCCAGCGGCGGACAGGACGAGGACGCCGATGGTGAAACCGCGCTGGGGCAGTTTGTGCAGCAGGCTACGGCCGCTGAACACTCCGATCACCACGACAGGAACCAACACCAGGTCGAAGGCGAGGGTCGACTTGGTGAAGAACGGTCCGCCGTCAGTCCATGCACCGAGCGCCATGTAGACCGGCACCTTGGCGACGTTCACAGCGAAGTAGAACCACGCCGACGTGCCGACCAACGCGTCCTTGCCCAGACCGAGGCGCAACAGGTAGGTGTTGAGTATCGGCCCTGCGGCATTGGCCACGAAGGTTGTGAAGCCACCGGTGGTGCCGTACACCGCAGCGGTCGCCGGCGTCGGTCGCACGGGGACGGACCGTCGACCCATCCGCCACACCTGGATCACGACCATTGCCAACACGCTGAGTCCGATCACGATGTCGATCGGTCGCGTCGACGATCCGACGACCGCGAAGAACGCCGTGCCCGCCGCGAAGCCGAGGCTGACGGGCAAGATCATCGGCCGCAGCAGATCCCATCGTGCATGGCGGCTGAACCAGGTGACCGCAAAGACGTCGGCCGTGAGCAGGATGGGCAAGGTCGTGCCGGGGATCAGCCGGCCGGTGACGATCGTGGCGATGATCGGTGTGGCCACCAAGGCCGCCCCGGGGAACGCGGTCTTGGACAATCCGACGATGAGCGCGGCGATCGCGCCGAATACGAGGTTGCCCACCGTGAACACCGCCGCAGCCTAGGTGGGGGCTATCGCTGTGATCCCTGTCGACGTAGGGTGATTTGTCGCGCTGCGCAGGTGCGTCGCAACGGCAGGCGCCGCTACACTCCCTGCGTTCTTTGACAACCCCAGAATCCCCGAAAGACGGAGATAGTTATGAGCAAGGCGAAGTTTGAGCGGAACAAGCCGCACGTCAACATTGGCACGATGGGTCACATCGACCATGGCAAGACCACGTTGACCGCCGCGAT
>Ga0207648_10002194_pt1 | contig 21198 bp, 19 predicted proteins | sample KBSMisM32_FD_184310 | JGI IMG/M metagenome (GOLD analysis project Ga0207648, IMG submission 184310) | Miscanthus rhizosphere microbial communities from Kellogg Biological Station, Michigan, USA - KBS Miscanthus M3-2 (SPAdes) (version 2) | ecosystem: Host-associated > Plants > Roots >...
GCTCCGAATAGCCCTGGCACCACCAGTCCTCGCTGGAGAGGATGCGGGGAAGATAGCGTTTCTTCTGCGCTTCACTGCCAAAAGCGATGATGACCGGACCGACCATGTGCAGGCCAAACGGCGACAGGCGCGGGGCGCCGGCGGCTGCGCTTTCGTCCTCGAAAATAAATCGCTGGATCGCGGACCAGCCGGTCCCTCCGTGTTCCACCGGCCATCCGGCAGCGATCCAGCCTTTCTCGAACAGGATTTTCTGCCAGCGCACGTAGTCTTCCTTGCCGAGGCGTTTGTGCTCGAGCACTTTGCGCGACAAGTCGCCCGGCAGATGGCTGCGGATGAATTCGCGCACTTCGGTGCGAAAGGCGGACTCTTCCTTGGTGTAGTTCAGGTCCATCGGAGTTCCTGTGGGATCGATGCCGCCGGTCGCATCGCAAGATATCGGGTCAGGCCACAAAGGATAAGCGCTTGACCCCTTGTCAGGCAAATCCCCGCTGGATGCCTGACGCCGCGCGGCTCTATAATGGCTACTCGAATCAAAAGCTTTTGTATAGCTTCGCCCGAAGCTCGCCGACGAGGAGGCCCCCATGAACATGCCAGACGAAAAAGCCCTGCGCCATCTCAATGCTTCTCTGAATCTCGATCCGCTCTGGATTCCTTTCACCGCCAACCGCCAGTTCAAGGCTGCGCCTCGCCTGCTGGTATCGGCCAAGGACATGCATTACCAGACCCAGGACGGCCGCAAGGTGCTGGACGGTATCGCCGGACTGTGGGCAGTCAACGCGGGCCACTGCCGCCGTCCGATCGTCGATGCGATCAAGCAACAGGCCGAAACCATGGACTACGCAACCGGATTCCAGATGCATCATCCGGCAGCTTTCCAGGCGGCGGAGAAACTCGTCGCGATCACGCCGCAGGGAATGAACCGGGTGTTCTTTTGCAACTCCGGATCCGAAGCGGTTGACACGGCTCTGAAAATTGCACTGGCCTATCACCGTGTTCGCGGCGAGGGCACGCGGCGCATCTTGATCGGCCGCGAGCGCGGCTACCACGGCGTGGGCTTTGGCGGCATTTCCGTCGGTGGCATGGTGGGTAACCGCAAGACTTTCGGCAACATGCTCGGATCGGTGGATCATCTGAGGCATACGCACGATCCCGCGCGCAATTCCTTTTCGCGCGGCCTCCCCGAGCATGGGGCGGATTTGGCGGATGACCTCGAGCGTCTGGTCCAGCTGCATGACGCTTCCAACATCGCCGCGGTCATCGTCGAACCCGTCGCGGGATCGACCGGCGTCCTGTTGCCTCCCAAGGGCTATCTGCAGAAGTTGCGCAGCATCTGCGACAAGTACGGCATCCTGTTGATATTCGACGAGGTCATCACCGGTTTCGGCCGGACCGGCAAGGCGTTCGCGGCGCAAACTTTTGGCGTCACACCGGACATGATGACCATTGCCAAGGCGCTGACCAATGCCGCCGTGCCGATGGGCGGGGTGGTCGTGAAGCAGGGCATTTACGATACCTTCATGGATAAGGGCGGTGCCGATGCCGCCATCGAGTTCTACCACGGCTACACCTATTCCGGCCATCCGCTGGCTGCCGCGGCTGCATGCGCTGCCCTCGACCTGTTCAAGCAGGAGAAGCTGTTCGAGCGCGTGGCCGAGTTGGCACCGTACTGGGAAGACGCAGCCCATTCGCTCAAGGGACTGCCCCACGTCATCGACATTCGCACGATCGGTCTGGTCGTCGGCATCGAGCTGCAGTCCATGCCCGACAAGCCCGGTGCACGCGCCTTCGAAGCTTTCCTGCGCGCCTACAACAAGAACGTGCTCATCCGCACCACTGGCGACACCATTGCCATGTCGCCCCCGTTCATCATCGAAAAGGCGCAGATCGACCAACTTTTCGATACCGTGCGCGACATTCTCAAGACACTTCCGTAGTTCTTCACCGCAGAGGCGCAGAGGCGCGGAGGAAACGCAGAGAAATGCGAATTGGATAAAGGGCAGATGAGATCCCAGTTTGATATGCGCTGCGTGGCGACAATATGCAATTACAAATTGTCTAATTTTGCCTTTCTCTGCGTTCCCTCTGCGCCTCCGCGCCTCTGCGGTTAATGGAATTCTTAAAGAATGAAATTCGTTATCGCCCAGATGCAGCACGAGACCAACACCTTTTCGCCGGTGCCCACACCGTGGGAGGAGTTCGGGCCGAAGGGGCCGTACCTCGGCCGCGACGCGTACGAGGCGATGAAGGGCAAAGGCATGGCCATGGCGGCGTTCCTCGATCTGGCCGCGCAGGCCGGAGCCGAGGTTGTCACGCCGGTCGCCGCTTGGGCCAATCCCAGCGGTCCGGTGGACGGCGGCGCCTATGACCGCATCTGCCACGCAATTTGCAACGCGGTCGCCGGAGGTTGCGATGCCGTGCTGCTCGATCTGCACGGCGCCATGGTGGTCGCAGATAGAACCGATGATGGCGAAGGCACGCTGCTCGAGAAAATTCGGGCCCTTGCGCCGCGCACGCCGATCGCGGTATCGCTGGACCTGCACGCCAACGTCAGCGAACGCATGGTGCGCAACTGCGACGTCATCACCGGGTACAAGACCTATCCCCATGTGGACCAATACGAATCAGGGCAGCTCGCCGGGTCCCTCCTGCTGCGCATGATGACGGGAAAAATAAAGCCGGTGATGGCGTGGGGCAACGCCCCGATTCTGGCGCAGACGCTACGGCAGAATACCGCCGAAGGGGCGATGAAGGATTTCGTTGAAGCCGCGCGAGCGGCCGAACAGGGCGGGCTTCTTGCCGCCACCGCATTCGGCGGCTTTCAAATGGCCGATATTCACGATGCCGGCATCAGCGTAGTCACGGTCTCGGACGGTGCGAAGACGGCTGCGGCCAGCGCATGCAATGCCATCCTCGATGTCGCCTGGGCGCAAAAGGAAGATTTTATCTATCGGGGCCAACCCCTCGAGCAATCGATAGCACAAGCGAAGCGCCTGGGCGACGAATCGGGCGGACCGATCCTGCTGCTGGATCATGCGGACAACTGCGCATCCGGTTCGACACAGGATACGATGTACGTGCTGCGCGAGGCGCTGCGTCAGGGACTGACCGGCATTGCCGTGGCGCCGATCCGCGATCCGCAAGCGGTTGCGAAGCTTATCAAAGCCGGCAAGGGCGCGAAAGTCACGCTGCCGGTGGGCGGGAAAATGGACATGCCGTCGATCCGGCGCAAAGGCGAACCCTTGACCTTAAGCGGCGTCGTGCGCACCATCACGGACGGGGAATACACGATCACCGGTCCGCAATTTACCGGCATGCGCTGCTTCATGGGTCGCACGGCAGTGCTGGATACGGGGACCGCGCTGGTCGTCATCTCCGAACGCAATCAGGAACCCTGGGACCGTGGGGTATATGAAAGCGTCGGCATCGACCCTGCGCGCCAGCGATATTTGCTGCTCAAATCCCGCATGTACTTCCGGCCGGTTTTCCTGCCGATCGCCAAGGGCATGGTGTACTGTGACGCGCCGGGTGTGTCTTCCTCGGACTGGACCGAATTCGAATACCGCAAGCTGCGCCGGCCAATCTACCCGCTCGATGACAATTTTGCCAACGGCCGCAATGCCGTCGCGGCGTAGTCGAAACTTAAATTCCAACAAGCACTCACCGCAGAGGACGCAGAGGGCGCAGAGGAAAGACAAGAGGGATAAAACATATAGGGGGTTGAATCCTATGATTCACCGACGATCCATGCGGTGAATGTTGGCAGCACAGGTTCACAGACAACCAGTTATCGACCCGAAGTGCTTTTCCTCGTTCTTGCTTTTCCTCCGCGTCCTCCGTGTCCTCCGCGGTGAGAGTTTCTCTTGAAAGAAAGGAACACATGAACAAGCCACTCACCCAGGCATCGGTCCTGGAAGAACTCAATCACTACATCGGCGGAAGCGAAGTCGCTGGCCGCAGCGGACGCTACGGCGACGTCTACAACCCGGCGCTCGGCAGCGTGAAAGCCCGCGTGCCATTTGCGTCCGTAGCGGAAGTCTCCGCGGCCATCGACGCGGCTCAGAAGGCTTTTCCGGCCTGGGCGGCTACCCCGCCGCTGCGCCGCGCGCGTGTGATGTTCAGGTTCAAGGAACTGCTGGACGCCCACGCAGAAAAGCTCGCTGCAATCATCACCAGCGAGCACGGCAAAGTGTTGTCCGATGCCAGGGGTGAAGTGACCCGCGGAATCGAAGTCGTCGAGTTTGCCTGCGGCATTCCCCATCTCCTGAAGGGCGAGTACACCGAACAAGTCGGCACCGGGGTGGACAGTTACTCGGTGCGCCAGCCACTCGGCATATGCGCGGGCATCACGCCGTTCAATTTCCCGGTCATGGTGCCGATGTGGATGTTTCCGCTCGCCATCGCAAGCGGCAACACATTCATTCTCAAGCCTTCGGAGCGCGACCCCTCGGCTAGCGTGTATCTGGCGAAGTTGATGAAGGAAGCCGGATTGCCCGACGGCGTGTTCAACGTCGTCCATGGTGACAAGGTGGCGGTCGATGCGCTGTTGCACGATGCGCGCATCTCTGCAGTGAGCTTCGTGGGTTCCACGCCCATTGCCGAATACATCTATCGCACCGGGACCGCAAGCGGCAAACGCGTGCAGGCCCTCGGCGGCGCGAAGAATCATCTGGTGGTCATGCCGGACGCCGATCTCGACCAGGCCGTTGATGCCCTGATCGGCGCAGCCTACGGTTCGGCAGGGGAGCGTTGCATGGCTATCTCGGTTGCGGTAGCCGTGGGAAGCATCGCCGACAAACTGGTGGAGAAACTTGCCGAGCGCGCAAAGTCGCTGAAGATCGACACGGGCACCAGCGACGCGGCGGAAATGGGCCCGCTTGTCACGCGCCAACATCTCGAGAAAGTGCGAGGCTACGTCGATCTGGGTGTCAAGGAGGGAGCCAAACTGGTCGTCGACGGACGCGGACTCAAAGTCAAAGGCCACGAAAACGGCTTCTTCCTCGGAGGCTGCCTGTTCGACCAGGTCAAGCCCGGCATGACCATTTACAAGGAAGAAGTGTTCGGTCCGGTCCTGGTAGTGACGCGCGTGCCGGATTTCGAATCGGCGGTCGACCTGGTCAACAAACATGAATTCGGCAACGGCGTGTCGTTGTTCACTCGAGACGGCGATTGCGCGCGGGAATTCGCCATGCGCATCCAGATCGGCATGGTCGGCATCAACGTCCCCATTCCGGTGCCAATGGCATTCCACAGTTTCGGTGGTTGGAAGCGCTCGCTGTTCGGCGATCATTACGCGTATGGGCCCGAAGGCGTGCGTTTCTACACGCATCTCAAGACCATCACGACGCGCTGGCCCACCGGGATCCGCAAAGGCGCCGAGTTCGTCATGCCGACGATGAAGTAAAGATGGGGGCCAGGGGAATCATGAAGCATTGCTTGCTCGTTGCAATTATTTGTATCGCTGCTCTGGCTGCTTGTGACAAAGCCAAGCCGCCAAAACCCCAGTCCAGCGTGGCGCCGGATACGCATCCAGTGAAGAACGTTGAATCGCTGCCCTCCGGGACCATCCGGGAAGGGGGGCGTACCATGAACCGGGCATCGGATCTGGGCAAGAACCTCGAGCAACAGAAGCAGGATCGCGAAGAGGAAGCGGAGGCAAAGAACAAATAAGCGAAAGGCTCGCCATGGCGAAGATCGAAAGCGCAGACGCGTTGCGACAATTGATGGGGACTCCCAGCGAGCTCGTGCCGCACAAGATTCATCACGAACTCAATGCCCGTGCCATCGGGTTCATCGGCAAGTCGCCAATGCTCATGCTGTCGACCGCCGGAGCCCAGGGCGATGCTACGGTATCGCCGAAAGGGGATCCTGCCGGATTCGTCCACGTCGAAGACAGCCGAACACTGCTGATTCCCGAACGCAAGGGCAACAAATTGATATTTTCACTGACCAATATCCTCGCCAATCCCCGAGTCGGTCTGATCTTCCTGGTCCCCGGCACCTGCGAAACCTTGCGGGTTCAGGGCGAGGCGGAGCTGCTCGATGACGCGCAGTTGTGCGCCAAGCTGCCTGCGCGGGGCAGCAGTGCACTGCTGGTCATTCGTGTGCGCGTTACTGAATGCTACTTCCATTGTGCAAAAGCGTTCCTGCGAAGCGGCTTATGGCAGCCCGAAACCTGGCCCGAGAAAATTGCGATTTCATTCGGCGCGGAAATCGCGGAAAGCGGCGGTCTCGGCCGTGAATCGATCGGCGAATTCGATCGGGCAGTGGCCGGCCGTTACAAGTCCGACTTGTGAAACGCGCGTGCCGCATGAATTCATTTCGCTCGCTCGCTTTCAGCGTGCTGTCAGCACTTTGCTCCCTTGCATCGGCGCAGGATGTCTGGACCGAAAACGACGGCTACCTGAAAAGCGCCATCAATGACTGCAGCGCCGCCAGTGCGGCCGGTGCCGACCGCGCAATCTGCCGCAACTTTACTGGCGAAGCCCTGAAGCGGTTATTCGGCATCAACGATTTCTGCGTCGCCTCGCGGTGCCTGAAGCCCGCGGAAATCGAATGGAGAATCCGCCATAACGCCGACAAATGGGACCCACTAGGCAGCGCCGGCGATCAAGCGGTACTCGACAAAGCGCGCGGGCTTGCCGCCACCAGGGCAGTACTGGCGATTCTCAACGAAGCAGAGCGCAGCCAGGTCGCGATCGTCATGCCCGGTGCCGCGATCCCGTCTGGCCGGTGGGGACTCAACGTGCCCATCGCTGTCGGCGTGCGCGTCGATCGCCCCGAAGAATCGATCTATGCCAAGGGCCTCAACTGGCTGTTCGCCGATCCGGCGAAAGTCGCCCTTTACGTCAGGCTCTAACGAACATGAAGCGCCTACATTACCTTTTCGCCGTCATACTCCTTCTGGCGTTGGCCGCATGCGCAACGCCAAAAAAGGCCGAGCCCGAAACGCCGCCGAAGGCCTCGACCTCATCCCCCGCTGCTGCCAGCGAGATGCTACTTCACGACCGATTGATCATCCCCGGCGAGCGGGTGGGTCCGATCTTGCTGGGAATGCCGTTGCGAAAACTCGTCGAGGTGGTGGGCGAACCGGTTTCCAGCAGCACCTCCCGCATCCCGGCTGGCCGTGGGGCGATGATGTATCGGTATGCCGATCCGGATGCATCGCCGGACGGCGCGATGCTGGTGATGGTGCGGGAGTACGACCAGGCTGTTTACTCGATTCAGATCGACAGGATCGAAAGTTTCCAGACGCGCGAGGGAGTCCGTTTCGGTTCTTCCGAAGCCCTGGTGCGCGCGAGTTTTGGCAAGCCGGAAGCCATCCAGCAATCCGGCGTCGGCGACATTCCCCGCGCTTATTGCTATCTCAGCGGTCTCGCGTTGCGCCTGGATCCCAAGGGCAAGGTTGAAAGCTTGACCGTATTTCCCGGCTCCGACGTGCGCAAAATCTGCAAGACACAATAGGCCCTGATGATATATCCGGGTTAGTTCTGGAGTGTGAAGCGGCGGCGCAGCGTAAATTCGGCGCCGGGCGCCGCTTGCCTGAACACCCCCACGTCGACGACGTCGGACTGCCCGCTTAGCGCGGACGCGAACCAATCTTCGAGCCCGGCATGGAGCCGCGCGGCCTGCAAAGGCTCGAGCCGCCCACTGAGCGTCATGTGAAAACGGAACTCTTCGAGCACGTAGGGATAGCCCCATCTTTCCAGCAATTCCTGCTGGCGGGCAGACAAGCGCGATGAAAGCCGGCGGTCTCGCTCGGCGGCATCGATCGGTGCACGCAAAGGATCCAGCGCCGTCACAAGTCGGGCGGCCAGCGCGTCCACCGTGGCGCTTGCACCCGCCGGCCGAAGCGCAAGGAAATCGTCGAGCCGGTCGACCCGCAGTTCCGGCATCGACAGCGTCGGCAGCGTACGGGCAAGGCGTGCGACGCTTTCCAGCAACGCGAGTTCATCCACGCCTTGGGCGAGCCGAAACGGCGCTTTCAATGTGGCATGAAAACCATAGTCCCGTGGCATGCGCGTGAGCGTGCGGATTTCATCGGACGTAAATCCGGGCACCGCAAGCGGGGCGAATACTGTTCCGGTCTCCGGGTCTCTCCCGAGCCAGCGGCAGCCTCGATCCCACAGTGCGGATCCGGCTCGGGGAACAAGATAAATCGCAAAACGTTCGGACATCGGCAGCCAATGGAAAATACCCTTGCGGTATCATACGACGTCAGAACCAACCAGAATTTCTCCGTGAATCGACACCTGGTAACCAATGCGCGGATCGTCACCGCGACCGAGTGCTTCACCGGCAGCATCCAGTTCGAAAACGGAAATATCAGCCGGCTCGATTCCGGCATAACCGCGGTGCCGGCAGCGGAAGATTGGGAGGGCGACTATCTCATCGCGGGACTGGTCGAACTGCACACCGACAACCTCGAGAAGCATCTCGAGCCCCGTCCCGGCGTGCGCTGGCCCGCGATCTCCGCGCTGCTGACGCACGACGCGCAGATCGCCACCGCGGGCATCACCACGGTGCTGGATTCAATGGGCGTCGGCGATTTCGATGATCGTTCCGTCCGCGCGAGCGGCCTGCATTCGGCAACGGAAGCCCTGAACCACTCGCGCAGCCAGGGGTTGCTGCGGGCCGAGCATCTGCTCCACATGCGCTGCGAGATCGCCTGCGACAACGTAGTGGAAGTGGTGACGCCTTTCCTCGACGATCCCACCGTCAGGCTGGTGTCGCTGATGGATCACACACCCGGACAGCGCCAGTGGATGGACATCGAGAAATTCCGCACCTACACCCAGCGCAACCAGAAGTGGAGCGATGAATACCTGGCGCAGGTGGTCTCGGAGCGCATGGACATGCAGTCGCGCAACTCCGAACGCAACCGGCTGCGCCTGCTGCAACTGTGCCGCGAGCGCGGCCTGCCGATGGCCAGCCACGACGACACCGTGCCGGAGCATGTCGAAGAAGCCGTCGCGGCCGGATTCACAATCTCGGAATTTCCCACGACAGAGAGCGCGGCGCGCGCCGCGCGCAAGCACGGCCTGGGCATCGTAATGGGTGCGCCAAATCTGGTTCGCGGCGGCTCACACTCCGGCAACATCGCCGCGCTGGATCTGGCGCGCGCCGACCTGCTCGACGTGCTGTCTTCGGATTACGTTCCTCACAGTTTGTTGCACGCGGCTTTTCTGTTGCGCGACCAGGCCGGATGGCCGCTGCCCAAGGCTATCGCGAGCGCGACGCTGAATCCGGCGCGCCTGGTTGGACTGAATGACCGCGGCGAAATCGCGCCGGGAAAACGGGCCGACTACGTGCGTGTGCGCGAATCCCGTGGCGTGCCGGTGCCGATGCAAACCCGCCGGGAGGGCAAGCGTATCGCCTGAGTTCGAAAAAACGCGCCTCGATACACAACAACAACGGGAGGAAGAACCACGATGCAATACGCCTTGACCCGGGTGCGAACCTGGCTGCTTGCACTCATACCCGTTCTTTTTATGCCGCCGCAGGGCATCGCGGAAACCCTCACCATTGGTCTCATCCCTTCGGAGGACCCCCGTACCATGTCGACCGAGTATCAACCTCTGGTCGACTACCTCACCGGCGCGCTCGGCATGGAAATCAAATCCTACGTCGCTACCGACTACAACGGCGTCATCGAAGCGCTTCGATCGAGAAAACTCGACGTGGCGATGCTCGGACCTTTCTCCTACGTGCTGGCCACCACCGTTGCCGACGTCGAGGCCTTCGCAGTGCCGGAAACCGGCAAGGCGGGCGCGTCCTATCATGCGGTAATCATTGCGCGCAAAGATCGCGGCTTCAAATCGCTTTCCGATCTGAAGGGGCGCAATTTCGCATTTGTGGATCCGAGTTCGACCTCCGGACATCTGTTTCCCAAAGCGGCATTGGTAAAACTGGGGTATGACCCCGACGCGTTTTTCGGCCGTGTATTGTTCTCCGGCGGACACGACGCCAGTGCGCTCAGCGTACAAAACGGCAAAGTCGATGCCGCGGCGGTGGCCGACGCGCTGCTCGATGCCGCTTATGCCCGCGGAGTGGTCAAACAGGAAGACATCCAGGTCCTGTGGACCTCGGAACCGATTCCCACAGTGCCTTACGTCATGCGCAGAGACCTTCCGCAAGACTTGCGCAAGCGCATTCGAACCGCCTTTCTTGCCATTCGCGACCTGGCCATCGGCAGTCACGCCACGATAGTGCGGGTCGTTCCCACCGACGATGCAGCCTACGACGTCGTGCGCGAGACGGCGAAAGTCCTCAAACTCGATTTGAAGAAATTCAAATGATCGAAGTCCGCGGCCTGTCGAAGAACTACGGCTCGACGCCGGCTTTGCATGACGTGGATCTGCTTGTTCCGCGCGGAGAATTCTGTGTCGTGCTCGGGCCTTCCGGCGCGGGCAAGTCGACCCTGCTGCGCTGCATAAACAGGCTCGTCGAGCCCGGCACCGGCGAAGTGCGCATCGGCGGGCAGAGGTTGAGCGGCGAGCGCAGGCAGTTGCGTGAAGTCAGGCGCCACCTCGGCATGATTTTTCAGGACCATAACCTGGTGCCCCGGCTCTCGGTGCTGAAAAATGTGCTCACCGGACGGCTCGCTTCGATGCCCGTGCTCACGTCGCTGCTGCAGTGGTTTCCGCAGACGGACATCGACATCGCGATGCAGTGCCTCGCCCGTGTCGAATTGACGGACAAGGCCTATTCGCGCGCGGACCGGCTCTCCGGTGGCCAGCAGCAACGCGTGGGCATTGCGCGCGCACTCGCCCAACAACCGGGAGCAATTCTCGCCGACGAACCGGTGGCCAGCCTTGATCCAAAAACTGCCCGCGTGGTGCTTGGCGATCTGCGGCGCGCCGCGCATGAGTTGGGCATCGCAGTTCTGTGCAATCTTCATCAATTCGAGTACGCCAAGGAATTCGCCGACCGCATCGTTGGCCTGTCTTCCGGGCGCGTCGTATTCGCGGGCGCGCCGGGGACATTGGACGACCCCGCGCTGGAGCGGATATATCCAGGGCTCGCGCGACACGGCGCCGAATCGCGTCTTCCCGCGCCTGGAATGGCGCCATGAGTTCGGGCTACCGCTTTGTCCTGGGCCGGCCTCGCGGCACCGGTATCATCGCGGGCCTGGTCCTGACTGGGGCCATGGCCTGCACATTGCTGGCGTGGAGCGCGCAGAGCCTGGGTCTTAGCCTGGGCGAACTTCTCCGGGGACTGCCGTGGATCGCGGATTTACTTTCGCGCATGATGCCCCCGAACTGGAATTTCGCGCGACGCCTTTGGCAACCGCTTCTGGAAACGGTGCAGATCGCCGTGTGGGGGACACTGTTCGGCGTATTGTTGGCCGTCCCGCTGGCATGGCTGGGCGCGCGCAACCTGAGTCCAAATCGATTCCTGTTCCATGCTACCCGACAGGTTTTCAACGTGGCGCGCGGCATCAACGAAATCATCTTCGCACTGGTGTTCGTCGCGGCGGTCGGGCTCGGCCCGTTCGCCGGCATCCTCGCGCTTTCGGTGCACGGGGCGGGCATGCTCGGCAAGTTCTTCGCCGAGCAAATTGAAGAGGCCGATCCCGGGCCGATCGAGGCACTGCGCGCCGTCGGCGCGAACACACTGCAGACGATCGTATTCGGCGTGCTGCCGCAGGTCCTGCCCGGCTGGATTGCGTCGACGCTTTATCGGCTGGAGGTAAATCTGAGGACCTCGACGATCCTGGGCATGGTCGGCGCCGGCGGGATCGGTTTCGAGCTCGTGAGCAGTCTGAAGCTGTTCCAGTATCAGGACACCGCAGTCTGTGTGTTGATCATCCTGGCGATGGTGATGACTGCGGATTACTTATCGTCGAAAATACGCTTCAAGATACTGAACTAGAGAGTAGGGTCTGTCCCTGCTAACCCTCTCCTAACTGGTTTCGCAAAAAGTTCGCCAGTTCCGCTTTCGCACGAACGTTTCCATACTGTTTCAGCATGGCCAGTAGATCGAGAAATGCGACTGCGCCCGCGTTTTTAGTTACTACCTCCAAAGAATCCAGGCACGACCTTGGCAGCGCAGAATCAAGGGCCCGCACGCAGATGATAGGTGTTTGCGAATACTGCGAAGTCGCCAATCTCAGGAATTCGAACATCCGGGAATCGTCGAACTGGACGGCACATATGACAAGTGCGATGTCCGACCTGTGTCGCAACGCTTCGAGTGCATCTTCGATTGTGTACGCGGCCACCAGCGAATAGCCCTCCAGAAGCGATTGCAGGAGTGCGTATCCCGAAACGCTGGCCGCAACCAGTATGTTGCCCATGTCCTGTAGGCACCCCTCGACAATCGGCGATCTGCTACAACTTTGTAATATTTCTATTCTCTTCCGACCGGAATTGGCCCCTAACGCATACCCGGCAATCTAGTGTACAACCGGCCGAAATCGACGGCTTAAAACTAAACTTCAACCCAAACAAAGGGCTTCGCTATTCCTTGCGGTTTCCTCCCGCATCCCTGCAAAAATGGCTTCATAATGTGGTCACTATTGATGTTAAACCGGGGATTGTTGCTCGCAGGGGGATGGCGTGAAGATCGTGCTGGCACTGACAGTGGTAGCCATTGTCTGGTTGGGGTTATGTTTGCTCACAGTCTCCGGGGGTCTTCGCTTCCTGCGTCGCAAGCAACGCCGGGCGTGTGCATCTTTACGGGGATTCGTCATGGGCCTGCATCCCGCAAGACAATCTGCGAGGCAAAGATAACCGGGCGCGGGGACGTCGCTGGATCGTTAGCTTAAACAACTACGTCTCGTCCAAACTGCGTGCGAGGATGCTGGACTTAGATCGCCGGGCGATGGGGAATGAGGAATGGGTAATAAGCCCCTTTATGGTCGAAGACCGGTATCCCGCAAACGCGGGGCACCCTTCACCCTTCACCCATCGCCCAATCTGTCTCGCCCAGCCCTCCGCCATAATTCCGCGTCCTGATGAAATATCCGGGCTAACCGGAAATCTCGACTTGCGCGCGTCCGTCGAGGGCGGCATCGAGTGTGTGCCACCCAAGCAGAGCACAATTTACGCGCGAAGGAAATTCGCGGATCAGTTCCAGCATTGGCAATTGGCCGGCGTCCGCCAGCAGACTCGAGGCAGCGTCCGGGTCCCGCAGCAATTTCTCGAAACTCCGGAACAGCGTTCTTGCTTCCTGCACGGTCTTGCCTTTGACCGTTTCGGTCATGATCGACGCGGACGCCATCGAGATCCCGCAGCACTCGCACTGAAACGTGGCGTCGACGACACGATCGCCTTCCACGGTCGCATAGACGTTGAACGTGTCACCGCACAGTGGATTCACGCCATGTGCCTTGCGGTTGGCATCCTTGAGTTCGTGGAAATTGCGGGCATTCTTGATGTGATCCAGGATCACTTCGCTATAGAGGCTCTTGGCTTCGGACACCAGCAGTCCCTCAGGCGAGCGGCCGGCCGCCGTCGATGGCGATGATGCAGCCGGTGGAATAATTCAGGTGAGCCACGACGGCCAACGCGGCGGCGCCGATTTCATCCGCCGTGGCCAGGCGTTTCAGCGGTGTGCGTGCAGCCTGTTCGTCGCGCCACTTCTTGTCGAGATTCTTGACGAAGTCGGTGTCGACCAGGCCCGGCGATACCGAAACCACGCGAATCTCCGGAGCGAGTGCGCGGGCAAGCGACTTGGTCATCGAATCGAGGGCGGCCTTGGAGGCGCAATAGGCGACGTTGCTCCCCATTGCCGTCACGCCGGCAATCGAGGAGATATTGATGACCAGACCGTCGCCACTGGCGCCGAGTAATTTTCGGAACGCTCGCACCGCGGCGAACGGTCCGCGCCAATTCACGCGGAAAATGTCGTCAATCAGCCGGTCGTCCAGCGCATCGAGATCGTTGTGAGGCACGTATCGTGTGATGCCGGCGCAGTTCACCAGCACGTCCAGCCGTGCATGTTTGGACTTCACCTTCTCCGCCAGTGCGTTCAAAGCTGCGCTGTCGTCAACCGGGATATGCGAAACCCAATGCCCGTCGCCGGGAAGGCTGCTAACCAACCCCTGTGCCGCTTCCTTACCGCTGTTGTACGTTACGACGCAGGTAGCGCCCGCTTCGGCGAAATGCCGGCAAATCGCGGAGCCGATCGCCCCAGATCCGCCGATGACGACCGCGACCCGGTTGTGCAGGCTGTGGGAATTCATGAGGCCGTATTGAACCACAGAGGCAGGCAGAACGACCAGAAATCCGGACCACCTTAGCGCGTGCGGCGCACAGGCAATCTCGCCACCACTCCCCGTCTAACCTTCGATGCAGGGGGCATTGAACCGTGCGGTTCCGGAACCGCCCCGCCTTCCGACTGGCGTTGCAGCATGTCCTGAAATAGCCTTTGCGTCGTCTCAGACGGCGGTACGCCAAGCAGCACGGACAAAGTGTGCTTGAGTCGCCGGTAGACGCTGAACGCTTCGCTGCGCTTGCCCAGTTTCTCGTAACAGCGCATCAGTCCCTGATGAAAGCATTCCACGATCGGATCGGCTTCGATCCCTCGCAGATAAAATTGCAGCGCCGCCGTCACGTCACTTTGCGTCTCCATCGAAGCTGCTTGCGCAGACAACGCGCGAATGAACTTGCCGCGCAGCCGCTCACGAGCAGCCACGCTCCAGGGTTCATTTTCGTCTTCATGCAGAAAGTTGCCCCCGTATAGACCCAGAGCCGGACGGTCGCTGGATTCCGTGTCGGCAATGCGCGCCTCAAACACCCAAGCGTCCACCCAGCACAACTCCGGATTGAGCGACACCTTACCGCCCAGATGAAGCACCGTCTCATTGGATCCAAGGAGCTTGCGCAATCGAAGAATCGTGATCGACAGGGCGTTGCGTGCTGCGTCACCTTCCTCGTCTCTCCAAAGTGCATCGCAAAGCGTCTGCTCGCCAACATCCCTTCCACCGTGGGCGACGATCGCCTTGAGCAGCAGAAGGGTCTTGCGCGGCAGCTTGCGCGCGAATTCTATCGGCTCGCCATTGATAAGAACCTGGAACCGACCCAACGTGATGATACGAACCGGCCACGGCCAGCGTTCTGGCGCGTCCTTCGGCGGTTTGAGCCGGAACGTCCGGATCATGTCCTGCACGAGACTTACATCAAGCCCTCGTTCGAGCGCGAGGCCGAATAATGGTGTCAGGGCGCGATCTGCAAAACGCAAATAGTATCGTTGGCTACCCTCTCGGGCAGCCACGAGCGATTTCCGGAGGTACATAATTGTTTGCTCGTTGTCATTTTCCCTGCTAGCCAAGCAGGCTTCCATCAAAAGCTGCACCCCGTGCCAGCACTCATACATTGTCGCCCGTTCGATCAGCGCGCGGGAACGAAGACAAAGCGATCTCGCTGCCTCGATCCGGCCAGCCTCGATCAATACGTCGGCGCAGCAGATGGAGAAAACTACTTCCTGCAACCGTGAGCCGGTACGCATCGCAGCTTGAGCACCGAGGGTCGCGAGTCTCGCGGCCTCATCCGCGTTTCCGAGATGGCTCTGCCTTCGTGCCTGAAAAAAGCAAAGCATTGCCGTCGCCATGGGCGATTTCGGTGTGGGCATGGCCTGCACGGCTTCGAGAGTGGAATTCGCTGCAATCCATCCAAATGCGCGAAATTCGACCGTGTATCGCCACAGCATGATTTCCGGCAATACGACTTGAAGACCATTCGAATCCGCAATGCGTAAACCCCTATCTAGGCTGTCAAGCGCCTCCTCGTAGCGCGCTTGGACCATCCGAAGATAGCCCACTTGAGCAAACCACCACGCCGCTTCTGTTGGACTGGCGGTCTCCTCAAGTGCAAGCGCTTCTGTTGCGTGCGCGATCCGGTCTCCGCTGTCAAAATCGCCACACAGACCACTTACAACCAATGCGCCCATGGCGGCCGCCAAAACGACACTCGTATCGCTGCATTGGGGCAGCAGTTCCTCGACCCGCTGATAGGATGAGATCGTCAATGGGTGCCATGGCCGCACATGGAACAAAGCCATGCAAAGCACGCCCCAAACCCTGAGTTCGAGATTTACCGACGTAAAGTTCGGCGACTTATGGATCTCGCCCAGGAGTTCATCCAGCCAACGATCCATAGCGTGGAGACCTCGAAACCCAATAAAGGACGCAACAAGCAGCGCCGCCAGACATTCAATGCAACCTTGGCTGTCGTTACACCGCCGAAACACCTGCAGGGCAGATTCAAGCGTCCTGACCCCCTCGTCCGGTGCAATTTGCACCTGCGCCCGGCCAAGCCAATACACGAGCCATGCTTCGCTCCGACTCTTGTCCGCTGGTATTGCTTCTATCCATCGCACAAGGGTCTGCCTTCTCCCACTGTTGAGCAGGCCCTTGGCCTCCTTGAGAATCAGTTGGCTCGCCTGATCCCAGTTCTGCGTCGCAATCCATAACTTCATTGCACCAACCGGATCGCCCACGCCTTCCAAAGCTGAAGCCGATCGACTGAGCAGCGAAGCAAGCTCCTCGGGAGCAAATATTGCTCTCGCACGTGACTCGAGAAAGTCGAGAAATAGCGCGTGAAACTGGTACACGGGGTCGGCACCGGGTCGGCAATCCGTAAACATCCGGCGGCGATAAAGGTCTTCCAACAGGGATGGCGCCTCGGCGCGCCCGCTGAGTTCAATCGAGAGGGAAGTCGTCACTCTTGGCAAGAAGGAAACCGACAAAAGGATATGACGGGTCTTCTCGTCCGCCTGATCGAAGATGAGGCTGGCGAAATAGTTAAATACCGATTCGCGCGTATCGGTCGGAAGTTCCCGAGATTTGCCGTCGAAGTGACCGAGCCGTTCCAGCATGAGCGTGATGCCCGCTACCCACCCCTGGGACTGCTGGTGCAGCGCCTTAAGCAACCAGTCGTCGGTGACGCTGCGTTTTGCGGCAATGCCTCGCACTTCATCAAGCGTAAGCTGCAGCCTGTCCCACCCAATTTCGGTCATCGCGCCCTTTGCCGAGAGTTGCACAAAATTCCGTGGCGCTTCCACTCGGCTGATGGCTACGATCGAACTATCGGGCGGCACTTCGGCGATGGCCTGACCCATGATCTCGTGCAATAACGCGTCCCCGGGAGCTTCCTGGTAATTGTCGAGCACCAGTATCAGTCGCTGCGGTAATTGAGCAAAGAAAGAGCGGAAGAAGAGACGGGCGAAGCTCGGCAAGTCCAGCAAATGTTCTGGAACGAATCTGGGAAGCGAAACGGGATTGGCTTCGGCAACCGATTCAGCGGCCAGGGCAAGATAATGGAACAGGGCTGCAGGGTCGACGTCTCCCGGTTCGATCTGATACCAAACGCAGGGCAATTCCCGGTCTTCGAGATAACTCGCCGTCAGCGTAGTCTTGCCTGCGCCTGGAGGGCCGGAGATCCAGATCAAAGGCCGACCACGGTTGTCGTCCAACAGCGCAAACAACCGCTCCCGCGGCACCACGCCGAAAAGACGTGGCCGGCTGATCTTTGCGAGAGATGCTTTCCTGCTCATCCCATAATCCCCTCCCGACTCGTGGACGCACGGGCCGGCACCTGCCGTAGCCGACCTCCGGTGAGTATGCGCACGATCGATGCGAGGCTCAACATCCGGACTGCGCCCGAGTCAAAGTCCCTTCAGCTTGTAAGTGCCCTTGTTGAGATTGCATCCTTGAAAGTTGAGATCCTTGGAAGCGCTGCCCCAGGCATTGTCGATGCGGTACTCGCCGCGCAATGTCATGCCCTCGTACTTCCCAGTACCATACGCTGCAGTATAAGTACCGCCCTTACCGTCCGGAGTGCCGCGGTAGTCCATCCACCATTTATCTCCATCGAGATCTGTGAGCTCGCACATGCCTGATTCCTGCTGACGATTGTTCACATTGGAGTAAATGCCGTAGCATCGGGCACCCATTCGGTCGAAGGCCCGGCCCGGAGGCGTGCTTTTCAAATTTGCATCGCCAACATAGCTGATGACAAAAAGCTTGTCGCCGGCGGAAAAAGTCTTACCGCTGCCAATTACGCAAAACTCGAATTCGTAGCCGCCCTCATTTGATATATTTACCTTGCCTGCCATCGCATTGCCTGCCGCGAGTAATGCATAAGCTGTCAATGTCTCAACCAAAATCCGCTTCATGTCCCACCCTCCTCGTTTGGTTTACCGTCCAGGAAATTGCGCCGGGAAGAAGGCAGATCATGAAGGGCATGCCACAGTTGCTCAGTCGTTTGAAACGGCAACTGCTCGCCGCTGGCCACCGACTCGACGACGCCGGCCATGCAGGCAGCATCGCGCCGGTAGATCCGGACAACATAGACGGCCAGCTCCTCCATTCACCCGATCCCCCCTGACGTACAGTCAGGCTAGCGAGGGAAGGGATACGGATTGGCTACAAATGGGGAAAAAGTTACTCGACGACCGGGAAGTTGGCCCGCGCAACGCAAGCGACGAGCATTAGGCGCAGGCGGGCACGACGAGAATTCGTGACTTCGTGACTATCGTAACTGCCGTACTGACTTTGCGAGTCACGATAGTCACGACGATCACGGTCCGTTACGCGGCTCTCAGCCGCCCATACCGCTTCACCCGCAGATCGGCCTGCGCCTTGTGGCCGGCGAATCCTTCCACCGCGCAAAGCCGCGAGCAGTATTCACCGATCATCGCGGAGGCTTCCGGCTTCACCCGCTGGTACGTGCAGGTCTTGATGAATTTCCCGACCCACAAACCGCCGGTATAGCGCGCAGCCTTGCGCGTGGGCAGCGTATGGTTGGTGCCGATTACTTTGTCGCCGTAGGACACGTTGGTCTCCGGACCGAGGAACAGCGCGCCGTAGTTGGTCATGTTGCGCAGGAAATAATCCGGCTCCCTGGTCATGACCTGTACATGTTCGGAGGCGATGCGATCGGCTTCCCTTACCATTTCCGGGTAATCCTTGCAGATGATCACCTGGCCATAGTCTTTCCAGGCCTGACCTGCTACCGCGGCGGTCGACAGGGTTTGCAGTTGCCGCTCGACTTCCTTGATGGTGTCTTCGGCCAGCTTGCGCGAGTTGGTCAACAGGATTGCCGGCGAGGTCGGCCCGTGTTCGGCTTGGCCGAGCAGATCGGTCGCGCACATTTCGGCATCGCAACTCTCGTCTGCGATGATCAGGGTTTCCGTCGGGCCGGCAAACAGGTCGATTCCCACACGTCCGGACAACTGGCGCTTGGCTTCCGCCACGAACGCGTTTCCCGGGCCGGCGATCATATCCGTCGGCTTGATGGTCGCGGTGCCGAGCGCCATGGCGCCGATGGCTTGCACGCCGCCAATGGTGTAGATCTCGCCCGCGCCGCCGAGATGCATTGCCGTGACGATCGCCGGGTGCGGCTTGCCCTGATAAGGCGGCGCACACGCGATGATGCGCTTGACGCCCGCCACCCGCGCCGTGACCACGCTCATGTGAGCCGAAGCCACAAGCGGGTATTTGCCTCCGGGCACGTAACACCCGACGCTGTTGACCGGGATGTTCCGGTGTCCGAGCACCACGCCCGGCAGCGTTTCGACTTCCACGTCGCGCAGCGCGTCGCGCTGGATCTGGGCGAAATTGCGGATTTGTTCCTGTGCGAACTTGATGTCGTCGACGACCTGCCTGGGTAGCTGGCGCATGCAATCCTCGATCTCGCCCTTGGTCATGCGGAAATTTTCGGGAGACCAGTTGTCGAACTTCTTCGATAACTCGCGCACCGCCGCGTCGCCACGCAGTTCGATGTCGGCGAGAATATCCTCTACGGTTGCGCGCACCTTGGCAGTGTCCGCGGCGTCCTGTTCGGCGGAAATGCCGGTCTTCAGAAAAATGGCCATGATGTGTTTTCCAGGGGGTCTAGATCAGGGGAACTGCAAAAACGCGGGCTTCACAGCCAGCAGGACCTGCTATTTTGCAAGGCGCGCGCGGTCAGCGTCAAACTAATTGCACGTAAGACCGTTCAGCTAAAGGGGAAATCCACCGCCGGACGGCGTCCGCCGATCAGATCTGCAGCCGCCCGGCCCGAACCGCAGGCCAGCGTCCAGCCCAGCGTTCCGTGACCGGTATTGAGGTACAGGTTGCGGTAGCGGGTGCGCCCGATGAGCGGGACATTGCTGGGGGTCGCAGGGCGCAACCCTGCCCATCGGGCTGCTGCCGCATAGTCCCCTACACCTGGAAAAAGTTGCCCGATACGGGACAAGATCGCATCGCAGCGCGGCACGCTCAGAGATGTGTCGTAACCCGCCAATTCCGCCGTTCCCGCAGCCCGCAGGCGGTTGCCCAACCGGGAAATTGCAACCTTGGCGTTTTCGTCGCTGAGGCACATCGTCGGGGCCGATTCGGGCTTGGTAAGGGGCACCGTCACCGAATAGCCTTTGACCGGATAAACCGGAATGCCGATGCCGACGGGCGCCAGCAGGAATGAGCTATAACTCCCGAGCGCCACCACGAAAGCATCGGCCTTGACGACGCTGCGCCGGCCTTCGGGGTCGACGACGATCGCACCGGTGATCGTATCGCCTTCGACGCTCAACGCTTCAATCCCGTGCTCGAATCCGAATTGCACGCCCCATTGCCGGCAAAATTCCGCGAGACTGCCGGTAAACTGATGCGCATCGCCGGATTCATCGTCAGGCGCAAACGTTCCGCCGATGAGTTCGATCCGCGTCGAGCGCAACGCAGGCTCGAGCTCCATGCATTCCGCAGCGCTCTTGATGTGCATTTCGCAGCCGTGACTGCGCAGTAGTTCGACTCGCGCGTGGGCTGTCTCGAACTCGCGCGCATCGGTATGGATCTGCAAGATGCCCGTTTCGAGATGGTCGTACTGCAAACCAATCTCGCGTCGCAACGATTTCAGCAAGTCACGGCTGTAAATACCGAGCCGCAGGATCGTGAGGGTATTGCGCCGGGTGCGCGCGGGCAGGCATTCGATCAGGAAGCGCACACCCCAGAGCCACTGGCTCGGATCCGCCCGCAGCCGGAACAGCAGCGGCGCATCTTCTCGCCCGAGCCATTTGAAGATCTTGGCAGGCGCCGACGGATTCGCCCACGGTTCGGCGTGACTGACCGAGATCTGCCCGCCGTTGGCGAAACTGGTTTCGAGACCCGCCTGCGGCTGCCGGTCCAACACCGTGACGTCATGACCGTCCCTGGCCAGATACCAGGCAGTGGTCACGCCGATCACCCCGGCGCCTAGAACGACGACTTTCATTCCTGAT
>Ga0207648_10002195_pt1 | contig 21188 bp, 19 predicted proteins | sample KBSMisM32_FD_184310 | JGI IMG/M metagenome (GOLD analysis project Ga0207648, IMG submission 184310) | Miscanthus rhizosphere microbial communities from Kellogg Biological Station, Michigan, USA - KBS Miscanthus M3-2 (SPAdes) (version 2) | ecosystem: Host-associated > Plants > Roots >...
GGCCGGAAGCGCTTGATCAGCTGCGCCTCGAGCAGCAGTGCTTCGGCCTCGGTCCGGGTGGTGATGATGGTCATCGACCGCGTCTGCGACACCATCCGCTGCAGCCGCTTGGGAAGCTTCGCGACCTGCGTGTAGTTGGTGACGCGGTTCTTCAGGGCGCGCGCCTTGCCGACGTAGAGCACGTCGCCGCGGGCGTCCTGCATCCGATAGACGCCTGGATTGCGCGGCAGAGTCTTCAACACCTCGCGGATCGCCGCGACGCCTGCCTCGAGGTCAGGGGCGCCCTCGCCGCGAACGGCATAGGTCGCCTGATCCTCGTTGAAGCGATTGGCGGCTCCGGGCTGGTCGGGACGGTCGGCCTTGCTCACCCGATGCGACTTAAGCGTTCGGGCTCCGCCTTGCGAGGGGACGTCGAAACAGCCAAGACAAGTTCGCGCCGGCATGCCATGAATTTTGGCCCGCGCTTACCAGCGAGTATCGACCATGAAGCGAATGATTGGACTTGCCCTCCTCGCCGCCAGTCCCACCGCGGCCGGATCGGCGACAGCCGACCGCGGCGACGCCCTCCTGCGAGAGACGATCGCCGCGCTCAACACAGGGGATGACGGGCAATACCTGCGTTTTTCAGCGACTCATCTGACGGCGGCGGCGCTCAAGGAGTATCCGGCGGAGATCTGGGGGTCGGAATTTGCCAAGATGTTCGCCGACACCGGCGGAATCGACATCGACCGCATCGTCGGAGAACAGCCGGGCTGGATCCAGGCCGAAGGACGCGACCGGATGAGCGGGACGCGGCAATGCATCACGCTCAACCTCGACCGAAGCACGGCCAAGCCGATGATGACCGACTTCACCATCCGCGGGCTCTACGATGCCGGCCCGGCGTTGACGGAGCCGACGCCAAACGAACTGGTGCGGACGCTCGGCGGCCTGGCCGATCGCTACGATGCCCGCGGCCTGATGTCGGGGGTGATGCTGATCGCCAAGAACGACCAAGTCCTGTTCGAAAAGGCCTATGGCTTTGCCAGCATCGCCCATCGCGATCCGATGCGCACGACGACCCGGCTCAACCTCGCCTCGATCGGCAAGAGCCTGACCGGCGTCGCGGTCGCCCAGCTCGTCGACAGCGGCAAGCTCGATTACGACGCACCGGTCGGCCGCTATCTGCCCGACTATCCCGACAAAAAGGTCCGCGATCAGGTCACCCTTCGCCAGCTGCTGTCGCACACCGCCGGGCTCGGCCCGCGCGACTACTACCAATATCCGCAATGGACCGCGGCGCGCGCTTACCTTCGAAGCGTCCCCGATTATCTTGATCTGGTGCGCAAGGAAGGCATCACGGTCGGCGCCCCGCAAGGTCAGTTCCTCTATTCCAATGCCGGGTACGTCATTGCCGGCGCCATCATTGAGCGCGTCACCGGAACCAGCTTCTACGATTATGTCGATCGCCACATTTTTCAGCCTGCGGGCATGACCGGCGCCGGTTATCCCGAGCTTGACGCCGAAATCGCCGACATCGCGGACCCCCTGACCAACCTCGTCAATCTCGATCCGGATACGCTGATCTACCACTCGGGAACCCCGCGCAAAGCCATTGCGGAGCTCGCCGGCCGAGGCGGCCCTCAGGGCGGGGCGGTGATGAGTGCGCGCGACCTCCTGAGATTCGATCAGGCGCTTCGGTCAGGCAAGCTGATCAGCGCCCCTCGCTTGAACGAAATGATGACTCCGGTCAGCCCATCGGGCGCGGGCGCCAAGGGATTGGTCGGAGATGTCCGGGAAGGTCTTGGGATCGAGGTGGTGCGCCAGAACGGGCACTTGTTCTACGGCCATACCGGTGGCGATCTAGGGGTCGCGTCCATGACCTATTGGTACCCCGACAGCGGCTATACGATCATCCTGTTGACCAACCGCGACCCGCGCGCCGGCCGCGTGCTCGCCAATGTTTCGCGCGCCCTGCTCACCCGCCACACGATCGGCGATGCGACACCGCCCGCCCAACACTGCCTCCAGCCCTCGCCTTAGGCCGCGGCCCGCGCCACTTCCTTGTCGGACAGCATCCACTGCACCGCCGCGGCGGCATGGATTGCGGTGGTGTCGTAGACCGGGAGCACATTGGCCTTCACGTCAACGGCGAGCACCAGCTCGGTGCAGCCTAGCACCACGGCTTGCACCCTCTGCTTGCCCAGCTCGGTGATCAGCGTCTTGAGCTTGCGCTGGCTGTTGCGGACTACGCGGCCGGCGGCCAACTCCTCGAAGATGATCCGGTCGACCTCCTCAATCCACGGTTGTTCGATCGGAACGAGGGTGATGCCCCTGCTTTCCAGCCGGCTGCGGACATGCGGCTCGAGCATGGTGAAGCGCGTGCCGAGCAGAGCAACCCGTTTCCGGCCATCGGCAATCAGCTGGTCGCCGGTTGCGTCGGCAATGTGGAGCATCGGAACCCCAACCTGGGGCGCGACCGCGTCATAGACCTTGTGCCCGGTGTTCGAGGTGATGATCACGCCGTCGGCGCCCGCGGTCTCAAGGCGCCTGGCCGCTTCGAGCGTGACCTGGGCAACGCCGTCCCAGTCGCCGGCCAGCTCCATCTCGGCGAAGGGCGCGAGATCGAGGCTTTCGATGATCAGCCGCGCGCTGTGGAGCCCGCCGAGCCGCTGCGCGATGCCGCGGTTCAAATGGTCGTAATAAAGCGCGGTCGACGACCAGCTCGTTCCGCCAATAATTCCCAGCTTGCGCAAGTCGATACCCCCGAAATGAGCGCGGCATTTCCGACAAGTCCGGCAACGCGACAAGCCTTGAATCGGCGATTTACCGTGACGTGAATCACTTTTGCGACGAGCGGTTAGCCCAGCGCTTTGACGATCTCCTCGGTCATCTTCTTGGCGTCGCCGAGAAGCATCATCGTGTTGTCGCGGTAGAAAAGCTCATTGTCGATGCCGGCATAGCCGACGCCGCCCATCGAGCGCTTCACGAACAGGCAGGTGCGGGCTTTCTCCACGTCGAGCACCGGCATGCCGTAGATGGGCGAGCCCTTGTCCGTCTTCGCCGCCGGGTTGGTGACGTCATTGGCGCCTATCACGTAGGCAACGTCGGTCTGCGCGAACTCGCTGTTGATGTCCTCGAGCTCGAAGACCTCGTCATAGGGCACGTTGGCCTCCGCCAGGAGGACGTTCATGTGCCCCGGCATTCGGCCGGCGACGGGGTGGATCGCATATTTGACCCGCACGCCCTGCTTCTTGAGCAGGTCGGCCATCTCGCGCACCGCATGCTGCGCCTGGGCGACGGCCATGCCGTAGCCGGGGACGATGATCACCTGCTCCGCCTGTTTCATCAGGAACGCCGCGTCCTCGGCCGAGCCGCGCTTGTAGGGCCGGTCGATCGCCGCTGCGTCGCCACCGCTCGCCACCGCACCGAAGCCGCCGGCGATGACCGAGATGAAGCTTCGGTTCATCGCCCGGCACATGATGTAGCTGAGGATCGCGCCGGAGCTTCCCACCAGCGCGCCGGTAATGATCATCGCGCTGTTGTGGAGCGTGAAGCCCATCGCCGCCGCGGCCCAGCCCGAATAGCTGTTCAGCATCGAGATCACGACAGGCATGTCGGCGCCGCCGATCGGGATGATCAGCAGGAAGCCGATCGCGAAGCTGAGGCCCATCACGGTGAAGAACACCCACGCCGCCTGGTCCTTGGTGAAGTAAGCGATGAGCCCGAGGATCGCGGCGAGCGTGCCGAGGTTGATGACATGCCGCAGCGGCAAAAGGATCGGCTTGCCCGACATGTTGCCGTTCAATTTCAGGAAGGCGATCACCGAGCCCGAGAAGGTGATCGCGCCGATGGCGACGCCGAGGCCCATCTCGATCCGGCTTTGCGGGAAGATGCTGACGATCGACGGCGAGGCGATCGGCGTGATGCGTACCGCGATCCCGAAAGCTTCCGGATTGAGGTAGGCCGCCGCACCTACGAGCACTGCCGCCATGCCAACGAGGCTGTGGAACGCCGCGACGAGCTGAGGCATCGCCGTCATCTGGATCTTGCGCGCCGTAACGAGGCCGATCCCGCCGCCGATCACAATCGCGAGCAGGATCTCGCCTATCGTCACCGGGTCCGGCATGTACGTGTCGTAAGCCGGGGCGCTTTCGAACGTGCCGACATACGGGACGTGCGTGACTAGCGTGGTCAGCACGGCGATCGCCATGCCGATCATGCCGAGACGGTTCCCACGGCGGCTGCTCTCCGGGCCCGAGAGCCCCCGCAAGGCGAGGATGAAGCAAACCCCGGAGATCAGGTAAGCGAGCAGCACCCAGTTCGGGACCGTGACGATGGAGTCGGTGTGCATCGGTCTAGCGGTCCCGCTTCTTGTACATCGCGAGCATTCGCGCGGTGACGGCAAAGCCGCCGAAGATGTTCACGCTGGCCAGGGCGACCGCGACCAGGCCAAGCCATTTCGAGCTCGCGCTCCCGGCAGCCGCGGCGGCGATTAGCGCCCCGACCACAATCACGGAGGAAATGGCGTTGGTGACGCTCATCAGCGGCGTGTGCAGCGCCGGGGTCACCGACCAGACGACGTAATAGCCGACAAAGCAGGCCAGAACGAAAATCGACAGGATCGAAATGAAGTCCATCAAGCCTCCTCAACCCCTCGAATGTTCATGAATGTTCGCAGTGACGAGCACGATCTCGAACACTTTCCAACGAAGCATTCGATCGGATTGGCGGCTGGATCGGGACACTCGGGCGAATGCATCGGGCGCAGTCATGCACAAATCGTCGCCTGTAGGACAGAGGCAAGTTGAGTTCGCCGCACCGCCGTTAATTCGAGCGCGGTTAGCGCTTTCCTAACCTTTTCGCGCGCATGCGTTGCGCGTGGCGACGAACACCCAGAGCAAGGCGGATCCAAAGCCTTGGAAGCTGTTGTTCTGGCCGGCCCTGGTCGGCCTGTTGCTGGGCGTCGTGCTCTTGAGCGATCTTGAGGATCTGCTTCGCGCCGGCCGCAACAGCCTGCACTGGCACCGGGCGAGCGGCAACATCGTCCTGGTCAAGATCGACAATGAATCGCTTCATGAGGTCGGCGGGTGGCCGTGGCCGCGGCGCTATCACGCGCAGCTTGTCGACCGACTGACGGCCGCCGGGGCGAGCCGCATCTACTTCGACCTCGCTTTTTCGGGTGCAACCAATCCCGCTGACGACAATCGGTTTGCCGTTGCTCTGGAACGGTCCGGTCGGGTCGTGCTTGGCGGCCGGACGCGCGGCGGCCCGCGCGAAGGAGCCGACGACGATTCGATGCCGATGCCGCAGTTCGCCAGGCACGCCGAGGTCGGCGCGATCGACTGGCAGTACAACTTCCAAACCGCCGTCTCTCGGGTGCCGTACCGAATGCACTCGCATGGCCGGGTCGTGCCCGCTCTTTCGACATTGCTGGCGGATCGCGAGACGAACGACGAATCCGGTTTCCTTCCCGATTATTCCATCGATCCCCAATCGATTCCGGCGGTATCGGCCGCGACTATCCTCAGTGGCAAGTTCGACCCTGCTCTTGTGCGGGGCAAGAAAGTGATCATCGGCACCGCAAGCGAAGGCCTGGGCGATCAGTATTTCGTCCCGGGCACCGGCAAGCTGGGCGGCGTCTATGTCCACGTCATTGCGGCGGAAACACTGCAGTCCAGCAAGCCCTTTTATGCAGGCTGGATGCCGCTGTACGCGGTGGCGCTCGCGGCTGCCTTTGTGGCGGTGCGCCAGCGCAGGCCGATCAAGCAAGCGGCCCTAATCGTGCCGACGGCCCTCGCCGCATTGGTCGCCCCCGCGGCGTTGGAAGCGCACAACATCGTCATCGATGTATTGCCCGCACTACTGGTGCTGGCGACGGTCGGCGGCATCCTGGTTTGGCGCCAGTTCCGCAGCCGCGGGCTTCTCAACGACACTTCTGGCCTTCCGAACCTCAATGCCCTGCGCAAGAGCCGCGACGGCCGGAAGTCGGCGATTGTCGCTGCGCGCATCCTCAACTTCGAGGAGATCGTCGCGACTCTCGCGCCGAACCAGGAGCGGCAGCTGATTGAACAGATCGTCGCGCGGCTGAACGTCGGCTCGCCGCAACGCATGCTCTATCATGGCGACGCCGGCATTTTCGCCTGGTTCGAGGACTCACGCCAACCGTTCGGCAATCATCTGGAAGCGCTGTATTCGTTGTTCCGGAACCCCGCCCGTGTCGCCGGCATGTCGATCGACCTCCAGGTGGCCTTCGGGGTCGAGGTGGGCAGCGGCCGGTCTCTCGCCAACCGCCTGGCAAGCGCGCTCGTTGCCGCTGACGAAGCCGCTCATGACGGCCTCAAGTGGAAATATCACGATCCCGAGACCCTTGAGGACGCGTCTTGGAAGCTGTCGATGCTCAGCCAGCTCGATGACGCGATCGACCGCGGCGAAGTCTGGGTCGCGTACCAACCGAAGCTCGATCTCGCGACCAAGCGCATTGTCGGAGCGGAGGCACTGGCGCGGTGGACGCATCCGGAGAAAGGACCGATCGCGGCATCGGAGTTCGTTGCCGCGGCCGAGCAGCACAACCGCATCGGGAAGCTGACCGATTTCGTGCTCGAAAAAGCCGTTGCCGCGGCCGCCGAGATCAACAAGCGCGGCGTGGATTTCGATGTTGCGGTCAACCTTTCGGCCCGCCTGCTTAGCGACAAGGGTTTCACCCTGCGCCTGTCAGCCCTCCTCGCACGGCACAGCCTCGCTCCGAAACATCTGACTCTCGAGCTCACCGAAACCGCCGCGCTTGCCGGGAGCGGCGAAGGGCTCGACATGATCGCGCGCCTCCGCGACCTCGGCATCAACATCGCCATCGACGACTATGGCACCGGCTTGTCGACGCTCGATTACCTGAAGAAGATCCCAGCAAACGAGATCAAGATCGACCAGAGCTTCGTGAAGAACATGACCGACAACCGCAGCGACCGCCTGATGGTCCAGTCGACGATCGGCCTTGCTCATTCGCTCGGCCGCCGCGTCGTCGCCGAGGGCGTCGAGCATCGCGACACCCTCGACCTGCTGATCGAAATGGATTGCGACATTGCTCAGGGCTTCGCCGTCGGCCGGCCGATGAGCATCGACAGCCTGACCAAGCGGCTGTCCACCGATCGCAAGCGCACCGCCGCCTAGCCGCCCAATTCCGCCGAAGTAACGAGCCGCGATCGGGCCGTTTTGGCCGCGCTTACTTTGGTTAATGGTTTGCTAACCATGTCAATTAAGGTTAATAGTCACCTCGACTGCCGAATCGCAGCGTAACAAGGGGTGACGACATGAAGAAGGTTCAGACTGGTCGCGGTTTCCTGACCTGGCTGCTCGGCGGTGGCTGGGGCGGCGGCGGCTCAAACGGCTGATCGAGCTTTCCGTCCGAGCAAGTTCGGACGGGAATTCAAATATTTACCAAGCGCTCGCCCGACGGCGGGCGCTTGTCGTTTGTGAGCCGGTACCGATCCATTTCGCGCCTCTGGCCCAGGAGCCGCCTAGGCATTAGGCGGCGGCCATGCTCCGTCAGTCCAGCGCCGTCCTGCCGATTCGCGCCAAACGCCGCGGGCTGAACGAATTCACCTCCGAAGTGCGCGAATTCGTCGCCGAAAGCGGCATCGGCGAGGGTCTCCTGACACTTTTCTGCCGCCACACGTCGGCCTCGCTGCTGATCCAGGAAAACGCAGCTCCAGCCGCCGCGCGCGACCTCGAAGCGTTTTTCGAGCGCGTCGCGCCGGAGGGCGGACGCTACGAACATGAAGACGAAGGGCCGGACGACATGCCCGCGCACCTGCGCAGTGCTCTGACGGCGACTCAGTTGTCGATCCCGGTCATGGACGGCCGCCTGATGCTCGGGACGTGGCAGGGCATCTACCTGTTCGAACATCGCGCGCATCCGCAACAGCGCGAGATCGCGCTTCACCTGATCGGCGAATGAGCCTCGACCTATGGCTGCTGCGCGAAGAAGCGGCCCGGCGCCAGCGCGGCCGCGGTCACATCGGCGATGCGCCAGTCGCTGCCGGCAATCAGCGATTCGACGATCGCGGCCATCGCCGGTGAGGTCTGCAGCCCGAACCCGCCCTGCCCTGCGAGCCAGAAGAAACCGTCGGCCTCTTCGGCGAATCCGGCAGCGGGATGATGGTCAGGCGTGAAGGTCCTGAGGCCCGCCCAGCGACTGTGAATCCGTTCAACCTTGACCGTCGTCCGCTCTTCCATGCGAAACGCCGCGAGCGCCACCTCGAGCTCGTCAGGCTGGGCGTCGCACGGCTCGCTCGGCACTTCGTCCATCGGCGAGGCGAACAGCCGCCCGCTCTCCGGCGCGAAATAGAGCTCGTCACCGACGGTCTTGGCGAATGGCAGGCCGTCGAGCTCGGTGCCGGGCGGTGCGTCGAAGGTGATGATCGTGCGCCGCTTGGGCTCCAGCCCGAGCGGCCTCACGCCGGCCGACTTCGCGAGCTCGTCAGCCCAGGAGCCCGCGGCATTGACGAGGATCGGCGCCGAATATCGGCCGCCGGCGCCCGTCGTCACTATCCAGACGCCGGATTCGCGATCGGTCGTCACTACACGCTGGCCCGTGTGAAGCTCGCCGCCACGCGCCCTCAACTCGCGCAAATTGCCCTGCAGCAGCGCATGCGGGTCGAGGCGGATGCCGTTTCGATCGGCGATTCCGTGATTCGCGTTCTCGCGCAGCAGCGGGCAAAGCTGGTGGACGCCCGCGGCATCGAGCCGCTCGAGCGATGCAAACTGGCTGAGCTCGGCCTGGAGCGCGTCGAGTTGCTCGAGTTCGTCGTCGCGCGCATGGACGAGCACCGGCATGCGCCGTCCAATCGGGACGTCGCTGAAGTTCGCCGGCGGGTCGTCAAAGAAGGGCCGGCTGGCCAGGGTCAGCGCCCGCACCAGGCGATCGCCGAGCGCATAATGGAGCATCGTCGCGCTTCGGCCCGACGAATGGTAGCCGACCTGCTCCTCCGCCTCGAGAACGATGACGCGCGCGTGTTTCGACAAAACCGCGGCAGCCGACAGCCCGGCGATCCCGCCGCCGATCACCAGGATGTCGGGCGCGTGCAACGTTCAGTCGGCCGTGAGCCGCTCGTTCACGACCTTGCCGCCTCGGGTGAGACGGATCGCCTTCACGATCTCGTCGTCGTCGGGAAGGACCGGGCGCGCCTGGTCCTTGTCCCAGAACGCCGACAGGAAATTGAAGAGGTTGCGCGCGAAGAGGGCCGAGGCGTCCGCGGCGAGGGTTCGCGCGAGGTTCGATGCGCCGATGATCGTCACCCCATGCTTGACGACGGTTTGACCGCCGACCGTGCCCTCGACATTGCCTCCGGCTTCCGCCGCAAGATCGACGACAACGCTTCCGGGCCGCATCGACGCGAGTTGCGCGTCGGTAATGAGGCGCGGCGCCGGGCGTCCCGGGATCAGCGCCGTCGTGATGACGATGTCCTGCCGGGCAATATGCGAGGAAACCAGTTCCGCCTGCGCCTTCTGATATTCCGGCGACATTTCGGTGGCATAGCCGCCGGCGCCCTCGCCCTCGATCCCGGCGACATTCTCGACGAAGATCGGCTTAGCGCCGAGCGATTGGATTTGCTCTTTGGTCGCCGAGCGGACGTCGGTCGCGCTGACTTGTGCCCCCAGCCGCCGCGCGGTCGCGATCGCCTGCAGGCCGGCGACGCCGACGCCCATGATGAAGGCTTTGGCCGGGCTCACCGTCCCCGCCGCCGTCATCATCATCGGAAAGGCCCGGCCGTACGCGGCCGCGGCATCGATCACGGCCTTGTAGCCCGCAAGGTTCGACTGCGAGGAGAGCACGTCCATCGACTGGGCGCGGGTGATGCGCGGCATCCACTCCATCGCCAGCGCCTCAAGCCCGGCTTTCGCATAGGCGTCGATTGCCTCTCGCCGCCGCAGCGGATCGAGCGCGCCGACCAGGAGAACGCCCTTCTCGGCACCCTTGAGAGTCGCCGCGTCCGGGCCGCTCACCGTAAGGATGATCTCGGCTCCCTTGAGCGCGTCGGCGCGGGTGTCGACCCTGGCGCCGGCGGCTTCGAAATCACCGTCGGCGATCGACGCGTCTGCTCCGGCGCCTCGCTCCACCGAGACGGAGGCGCCAAGCGCGATGAATTTCTTGACGGTCTCGGGGATCGCGGCACAGCGCGTCTCGCCAGCGCTTTCCTTCAGAACCGCGATTTTCATGGAGCTCAAGGCCTACCAATAGGCCTTGATGATGAGCAGCCAGACCACCCCGACGACGAGGCAGACGATCGCGCCCCATTTGAACAGCTTTGTGAAGCGCTCATAATCGTGAACGTGCGCGGACATTTCGTGACTGCCCGGGTTAGTTAGGATCGGTTCTTGTTCTTCGGCCATTTAAAACCCCTTTTGGGCATCCAAGCGTGAAGCGTCCATAACAAGGCGATCACACGTTCCCAACCCCACATCGCAGGTCGTTCAAGCAAGTCCTTAAGCTCGCCTTTACTGCTCTGGGTCTATGTTTCCGCGCATGCGTGAAGAACCGACACGTTCACTGTTGCTGCTGGATGCCAATCCGGAGGAACGCAGGCTCATCTCGGCGATTGCCGGGCGCTCCGGATGGAGCGTCGTTGGCGCCGCCGACGAAGAGATGGCGCTGGCGCTCCTCCAGGGGCCGCACGGCCGCGAGGTGCTCGCCGCGCTGCTCGGTGGCTGGGATGGTGACAAGGGCCCGCAGCTGATTGCGTCGCTTCGCGTGCACCGACCCAATTTGCCGGTCATCGTATTGTCGGATGGGGACAGCGTCTCCGTCGCCGTCGAGGCGATGCGCGCCGGAGCTTCCGATTTCCTGGTTCGCCCGGTCGCGCCCGAGCGCCTCCTGGAGGCGCTCGCGGCCAACGCGGACCGCCGCCGCGCCGCCGGTGAACTCGCGCCCGTTTCGGAGAAGCTCGCGCCGACACTCGAGCTCGAACAGCTGATCGGCGCCGCGCCCGATTTCCGGGCCGCCCTCGCCGTCGCAGCCAAGTCCGCGCGCAACCGCTTGCCCGTCCTGGTCGTCGGCGAACCGGGCACGGGCAAGGAAACGCTTGCGAGGGCAATCCACGGCGCGAGCCTTCGCGCCAAGGGCCCCCTGCTGACGCTCGACTGTAAGGCGGTGCCCGCCAACATCGTCGACAGCGAGCTGTTCGGCCACGAGAAGGGCGCCTTTCCGGGCGCGTTCGCGGCAAAGGTTGGCAAGCTCGTCCAGGCCGACGGGGGAACCCTGATCATCGATGAGATCGGCGTGTTGCCGCCGGAAACGCAGGAGCTGCTCGACCGCGTGCTCGCGACCGGCGAAGTTCGCCCGGTCGGCCTCAACGGCAGCTATTCGGTCGACGTCCGAGTCATCGCCACCAGCAGCCGCCCGCTGCCGGAGGACTTCCTGCCCGGCCTCGCCGAGCGGATCGCGGCGACGACGGTCAACCTTCCGCCGCTGCGCGAGCGTAGCGGCGATATCCCCGCCCTCGCCAGCCATTTGCTTCAGCGCCTCGCCGACCAGGCGGGGATTCGCGCACTGTCGATCGGCAATGACGCGCTCGCGGTCCTCATGCGCTACGGCTGGCCGGGCAACGTCCGCCAGCTCGCCGGCGTGCTGTTCCGCGCGACGCTGCAGTGCGACAACAGTTCTCTCACCGCTCAGGACTTCCCGCACATCGCCACGCAATCGCGCTACACCGCTCGGCAGACCGACTTCGCGTCGACGATGAGTGAGGCGCGGAGTGAGCAGGTGCTCGGGGGGGCGCCCGGCGTCACTCTGTACAGCGGCGACGGGCATTTGCGGCCCCTCGAAGAGATCGAGGCGGACATCATCCGCCTCGCCATCGGCCACTACCGCGGGCGGATGACCGAAGTCGCGCGTCGCCTCGGGATCGGCCGCTCGACCCTCTACCGCAAGCTCGGCGAGCTCGGGATCGACACGGCGGCCTAAGCGCCCTCGGCGTGGCGGCTTGGGTTTGCGTCCAACCCATTGCGGACATGAATTAGCCGCACCCCACCAAATCGGCAGCCTCGCGAGAATGCGAAGGACGGCGCGAGTGCGATTGCTGGCGTTGCAATTGCGCAAATGGGGGGCCAGCATCGGCTTGGCTGCGCCTGGGGGAGCCGGCGGTGGACAAGTTCGGCCTATTCTTCGCTTTCTACAGCCTGATCCTGGGGCTTTCGATCACCGAAATCCTGAGCGGGTTGGGGCAATTTGTCCGCTCGCATTCGCTGAACAAGCTGGGTGCGCAAACGGCGCTCCTGGCGATGTTCATCTTCATCGCGATCACCGCGACCTGGATCGACGCGTTCACGGCGTTGAAAACGGTCGAACTGGATGTCGAAAGCCTGTGGGCGCCGATCCTTGCGTCGACGGCGTTTTACCTCGCGGCGGTAATCGTGTTCCCTTCGCGCTCCGCCGATTTCGAACGCCTCGACGACTATTACCTCGAGCACAAGAGGTTAATCATTGCCCTGCTCTTCGCCGCGGAAATGCTGGTCACTTTCACCTTCCTCCCGTTCATGGTGGAAGGCTACGTCAAACGACAACCCTCGTTCTTCTTCTTTTTTCTGCCCTTCCACGTGGTGCTTAAGGGCTCTTACGTCGGCGCATTCCTGGCGAGGAGCAAGAAAGCCAATATCGCGTGGCTGACCGTGCTTATTTGCCTCCTGCTCTTCAATTACTGGAACAACGGCGCGATTCCGCAATATCTGGATCAGACATATGGCGGGCGTTGACTGCGTTTCCCTCAGCCTCACCCAGGATCCGCTTCCAGCCCCAGCACTGGCGGCCTAGATCCGCTTTCCACGCCATTGCGGACATTTTTAGCCCCTGTATGCTGGCGTTCTCGACGTTGAGTTTGTCGAGTGTTTTGGGGGCGTATGTTCATTCTAGCGTTTGTCGCTGCTGCAGCGTTCCAGGCCGCAACCCCATCAAGGACGCTCAGTGCGACCGAAGCAGGCCAGCTTGCCGTCCAAAGCCTGCATAGTCAGGCGGAGACGCGGCGCCGGATCAAGGGCTGGTCGAACGAGCAGTTGCAAGCCGAACTCACGAGGGCGGTCAGCGGCAAGACCAAGCTGATCTTCCAGGCCGGCCATGGTGTCTATGCCGAATATACCGCACCGGATGGCAACCTTCGCATGTGGTATCCGAAGAACGTCAACGTGGTGAAGGGAAGCTGGGGCGTCCGCGTGATGCGCGGAAAGGTTCGGACCTGTTTCAGCTATCGCAATGCCGTGAACCCGGTCACTCAGGTGTACGAGCCAACGGAATGCATTTTGCCCGATCAGACGCTGAGCGCCGCCAACGTGCTCCAATCCTGGGACGGCGACGTCTTCCATCTGATGGACGACAAAATCCCTTATCCCAAGGACGCGCTGGACATTCCATCGCCGCAAGTGGGCTGACGCGCACGAGCTTTGCGGACGCAGCTGAGCGGACACCGTTGGCGTTACCGCAAGCTCGGCGAGCTCGGGATCGCCACGGCGGCGTAAGCGCGCCCGGCGCCGCTGCATAAGTAACGATTCTGTGTTGCAAGGACGGTGAGCTAAATTCGACGCATACGCTGGCGGCAATTACCCAACATATTGCGTTGCATTAACTTTGTATTTACTACGACGGCCTTCCTAGCGTCTTAAGGGGGGTAAAATGCGTAAGTTCCTAGTAAGCGCGGGCCTGTCGCTCGTCTTGGCCAGCCCCGCAGCGGCGACCACAACCCTGACATTCGAAGGCATTCCGGACCAGACGCCTGTCGGCGCCTTTTACGGGCCGGACTATGTCTTCTCGCCAGCGACCCTCGCCATCATCGACAGCGACGCCGGGGGCGGCGGCAATTTTGCCAATGAGCCCAGCCCGAACACGATCATGTTCTTCCTGGACGCGAACAATGCGATCCTGAACGTGACCAACGGTTTCACGGGCGGGTTCAGCTTCTTTTATTCCTCGTCGACCGCTGCGACCATCAACGTTTATGACGCCCTGAACGGGACCGGAAATATCCTCGCCAGCTTGAATCTGGCGGCCCAAGGATTCGATAATTGCACAGGCGATCCGACGGGATCCTTCTGCAACTGGACTCCGATCGGCGTGAACTTCGCCGGCACCGCTTTTTCGATCAATTTCGGCGGTACCGCGAACCAGACCGGCTATGACAACATCACCTTCGGATCTGCGACGCCCGGCGGCGGCGCAGTCCCCGAGCCCGGCACCTGGGCGATGATGTTGCTCGGGTTCGCGGGTGTTGGCGTCGCCCTGCGCCGCCGCCGCTCGAGAGCGCGCGCTATCGCCTAGGCGTCAGCGCCTGGTCGCGAAGGCCGCGCCACACGCGCAAGGCCTGGACCGTCTCGAACACGTCGTGGACGCGGACGATCTGGGCTCCTTGCTCAATCGCTTTCGTTGCCAGGGCTATGCTTCCGCCGATGCGCTTGTCGGCCGCCGCCTCGTGTGAGAGCGCGCCAATGGTCCGCTTGCGGCTGGCGCCGACGACCAATGGACAGCCTAAAGAGTGGAACAGCGCGAGGCCGTTCATCAGCTCGAGATTATGGCCAACGTTCTTGCCGAAACCAAAGCCCGGATCGACGAGGATGTGCTCGCGCTTCACGCCAGCTTCCACCGCGGCCGCGATCCGCGCCTCGAGCCATAGATAGACCTCGACCAGCACGTCGTCGTAGCGCGGATCCTCCTGCATCACCTCGGGCGCGCCCTGGTGATGCATCAGCACCACGGGGACGTTGACGGCGGCCGCGACTTCCGCCGATCGTGCGTCATAGGTCAGCGCCGAGACGTCGTTGATCATCCGGGCGCCGGCTTCGACCGCCGCCGTCATGACGTCCGCCTTGCGCGTGTCGCACGACACAGCAGTGCCGCCCGCGGCGAGCTGGCGGATCACCGGCGCGACACGCTCGATCTCATCTCCCTCCCAGATCGAGCGCGCACCGGGGCGGGTCGATTCCCCCCCGACGTCAATGATCGCGGCGCCTTCAGCAGCCATCCTGGCTCCAGCTTCGGCGGCAGCATTCGCATCGACGAACTGGCCGCCGTCGGAGAAACTGTCCGGCGTCGCGTTGATGATTCCCATCAGCTGCGGCTGATCGAGGCGAATCGTCCGGTCGCCAATCTGCAGCGGCGGCCGCGACGCGACCAACGCGTTCCATTGCGCGGCCATGTCATCGTCGAAGCGGCTCTCGATCCCCGCGACCGGCGCGAGTTCGGTCGAAACGCGACGATTGCCCTCGACCCGGATCAGCTCGACGGCGGAGAACCAGCTCATCCCGCCGGCGAGCCGCGCCACCTTTCCGTCGTGGCCGAAGGGCGAATCGACGAAGGCGGTGGGCCTGAGGAGAGTACGGTTCATTCAGCCGTCATTGCGAGGAGCGAAGCGACGAAGCAATCCAGCTGGATCGCGTCGCTACGCTCGCGACGACGAAAGATGCTGTTGGCGCAAGGCGTCGAGCAGTGTCAGCGAGCCGCCGTCGGTGACATGCCAAAAGGTCCAGCCGTTGCACGATGGCGCACCCTGGAGCGCGGCGCCGACCTTGTGGATCGAGCCGGCATGACTGCCGCAGGCGATCGATCCGTCGGCACGCACCATCGCATTCCAGCGCCGCTTTGCATCGGTCAGAACCGTCCCCGCTGGAACAAGTCCGCTCTCGACCAGCACGCCGAAGGCGACCCGGGGCGCCGAACGGCTTTCCGTCATCATGGTCATCGCGCTTTCGTCGAGTGGAAGCGTCGAATCGATCCGTTCGCGCGCAACTTCGACATAGGCGGCTTCGCGCTCGATCCCGATCCAGCGGCGACCAAGCCGCCGCGCAACCGCGCCCGTGGTCCCAGTGCCGAAGAATGGGTCGAGCACCACGTCGCCCGGCTTCGTGCAGGCGAGCAGGATCCGGTACAACAAGGCCTCGGGCTTCTGGGTCGGATGAGCTTTCGAGCCGTCCTCGCCCTTCAGCCGTTCCGGTCCGGCGCAGATCGGCAGCAGCCAGTCCGAGCGCATCTGGAGGTCGTCGTTCAACGCCTTCATCGCGCGGTAGTTGAAGGTGTAGCGCGCCTTCTCGCTCTTCGAGCACCAGATCAGGGTCTCGTGGGCGTTGGTGAAACGGGTGCCGCGGAAGTTCGGCATCGGGTTGGTCTTGCGCCAGACGATGTCGTTGAGGATCCAGAAGTCGGCGTCCTGGAGCAAAGCTCCGACCCGGTAGATGTTGTGATAGCTGCCGATCACCCAGATCGTGCCGTCGTCCTTGAGGATCCGGCGCGCTTGCTCGAGCCAGTCGCGGGTGAAGCCGTCATACGTCGCGAGACTATCGAACTTGTCCCAATCGTCATCGCAGGCATCGACTTTGCCGCCCTCCGGCCGGAACAAATCGCCGCCGAGTTGGAGGTTGTAAGGCGGGTCGGCGAAGATCATGTCGACGCTCTTGTCGGGGAGGCGCGCCATCTCGGCGATGCAGTCGCCCTGACGGATCGTGTCGAGCGGAAGCTCGCGCTTCGCCGCCTTCGCCGGGCGAAACGAGGCCGGCTGCTCCGCAATGCGGGCGATGAGATTCATTGACCGTCTGCCCCCTCGAATTGACGCGCGAGGGTGAGTCAGCCTGGACTCGCGGTCAAGCAATCAAGGGTTAACGCCCCTCCTTGGGACGCAATTCGTCAGGCCGCCGGGCGGACGGGCTCCACAAGATGTTGAGTCAGAACCTCCGGCGCGGACTCAATCTGTGGGGGGTGTGACTCGAAGGACTCGCCTTCGACAATTTCGAAGCTGAGCTCTGGCTGGGCGTCCCGTTCGGCAATCGCGCGGACCAGGCCGAAGCTCCTGCGGTGCAGCGGCGTCAGCCCCAAATCATTGATCGCCCGGCGGTGATCGGGGGTTGGATAGCCGCGGTTATGCTCCCATCCGTAGCCGGGATATTGTTCGGCGTAGTCGACCATCATCCGGTCGCGCGTGACCTTGGCGATGATCGACGCGGCGGCGATGGAGCGGCATTTCGCGTCGCCATCGACGATCGCCCTCGACGGCCGCTGCCAGCGCGGAGTCGCATTGCCGTCGACCAGCACCCAGGCCGGCTCAAGCCCGAGCGCCTCGACCGCGCGGGTCATCGCCAGCATCCGCGCCCAATAGATGTTGATTTGGTCGATCTCCTCGACGGTCGCGATGCCGACGCCCCAGGCCGAGCATTTGACGAGGCGCGCGTAGATCGACTCGCGCTTTTCGATCGGGAGGTTCTTCGAATCGTCGATTCCGCGCGGGAATTTGTCGCGGTCGAGGATGCAGGCGGCGGCCACCACGGGGCCGGCGAGCGGAGCGCAGCCCGCCTCGTCAACGCCGGCGAGCGGCTGCGGGAATTCGAGCTCTAATCTGAAGGAACAGCGCCGCGGCATCGAGTCGCGACGCTACGCCAACTTCAAATCGTCATTCCAGCGAAAGCTGGAATCCGCCTTTTCTTTCTTGTGGATAGCGCCGTCCAGAACGTGGATCCCGGCTCAAGGCCGGGATGACGGCTCTGTGGTCCGCCACGGCGGGAAGCGGCGGCTCTCTCCGGCGTGGTAGAAGAAGATGATGTTGCCGTCGGGGTCGCGCAGCCGGGCTTCGCGCCACATCCACGGCTGGTTGCGCGGACCATGCTCGAACGCGATTCCGCTTCGCGCCAGCTTCTCGACGCGTTCGTCGAGGTCATCGCACTCGAGATAGATGGCGGTGGTCGCGATGATCTTCTCGTCGGGGTCGATCTGAACCGACAGGGTGACGCCGCCCGCGGTTTCGAACCGCGCGTATCCGGTCTCGGGACTGGCGACGATCTGCTTGAGGCCAAGACGGCGGTAGAAATCGATCGACCGCTCATAATTGGTGCCGGTCACCGTCACCTGGTTGAGGCGCGGCCCCGCGCCGACATCGAGGCGAACTTGCGCATGACCGAGCGGTCCGGTGCCCTCCCCCAGCCCTGGCGCGTCGCGCAAGGCCACGCGCACGAAATCGCGCGCTCGCGAGACCGCATCGGCAAGGGTCGAGCCTCCGGCGAGGAAGAAGGCGATCGCGCTTGCCAGCGTGCAGCCGGTGCCGTGGGTGCTCGTCGTGACGATCCGCTGTCCCTGCCAGCTGGTCATATTGTCGGTCTCGATCAGCGCATCGGCCAGAGCGTCGCCCTCTTCGTGACCGCCCTTGATCAAGACCGCGCAGCCATACTCGCCGACCAGGTGGAGCGCCGCGGAGACTGGGTCGTCCTCCGACGTCAGGCGCTTGAGCTCGGGAAGGTTGGGCGTGGCGATCGTCGCGACGTCCATCAGCCGGCCGAATGCCGCGATGGTCGGCTCATCGGCGAGGGCCGCCCCGCTGCTCGCGACCATGACGGGATCGAACACGATGGGGATTCCGGGCTGCTCGGCTTTCAGCCGCTCGAGCCGCTTGGCGACCTGTTCGGCCGCAAAGGCGCCGCCGATCATGCCGATTTTTACCGCGTCGACTCCGATATCGCCGATAACCGCTTCGATTTGCGCGAGAATCATTTCGGCGGGGACCGGATGAACGGCGCTGACGCCGACCGTGTTCTGAGCGGTGACCGCGGTCACCGCCGTCATCGGGTGGCCGCCGAGCATGGTCACGGTCTTGATATCGGCCTGAATCCCGGCGCCGCCGCCGGAATCCGAGCCGGCAATGATCAAGATCCGAGCCGTCGGCGTCACGCTACCCGCCTTCGACCCCTGTCTTGGGGCGAAGTTGTCCATGTGCACGGCTTCGTCGTTTGGGCGACAAATACAAAGAAAAGGTTCACGCCGAGGCCTGGACGGCCTCGCAGATGTCGTCGACTAGCCGCTGGACGAGCGCCGGATCGTCCCCTTCGGCCATTACCCGGATCAGTGGCTCGGTCCCCGATTTGCGGATCACCAGCCGGCCGCGACCCGCGAGCTCGGCCTCTGCTGCGGCAATGCGCTTCCTCACGAGGTCCGCTTCGAGTGGCTCCGTGCCGCCGTTGAAGCGCACATTCTTGAGGAGCTGCGGAAGGGGCTCGAACTGGCGTAGGAGCTCGCTCGCGGGCTTCTGCGCTTCGACCAGCGCCGCAAGCACCTGAAGGCCCGCGACGAGCCCGTCGCCGGTGGTTGCATGGTCGGCAAGGATGATGTGTCCCGACTGCTCGCCGCCGACATTGCAGCCCGTCTTTCGCATCTCCTCGAGCACGTAACGGTCCCCAACTTTGGTCCGGAGCAGCTTGAGCCCAGCTTCGCCCAGTTTCCGCTCAAGCCCGAGATTGGACATGACGGTAGCCACGATCGCCTCGCCCTTGAGTGCGCCGCGCGCCTGCAGCCCAAGCGCGATCAGCGCCATCAGCTGGTCGCCGTCGACCATCTCGCCTTTCTCATCGACGACGATCAGCCGGTCGGCATCGCCATCAAGCGCAATGCCGATGTCGGCTCCGCTCGCGACGACGGTTTGCTGAAGAAGATCGGGATGAGTCGAGCCGCATTCGTCATTGATGTTGAGGCCGTTGGGGAGGACGCCCAGCGGAATCACCTCAGCCCCAAGTTCCCACAAGGCGTCGGGCGCAACGTGATAGGCGGCGCCATTGGCGCAATCGAGCACGACCTTGAGCCCATCGAGGCGAAGATGCTCGGGGAAGGTATCCTTGGCGAACTGGACATAGCGCCCGCGCGCGTCATCGATCCGCCGCGCCCGCCCGACCAGCTCGGCCCTGGCGAGCTTCGGCTCCTTTTCGAGCCGCCGCTCAATCGCATGCTCATCTTCATCGCTGAGCTTGTAGCCATCGGGCCCGAACAGCTTGATCCCATTGTCGGCGAACGGGTTGTGCGAGGCGGAAATCATCACGCCGAGGTCGGCCCGCATCGAGCGGGTCAGCATCGCGACGGCGGGGGTCGGCATCGGTCCCAGCAGCACCACATCCATGCCGACGCTGGTGAAGCCGGCGACCATCGCCGATTCCATCATGTATCCGGATAGGCGCGTGTCCTTGCCGATCACGACGCGGTGGCGGTGGTCACCGCGAAGAAAATGTGTGCCGGCGGCCTGGCCGACTCGAAGCGCGGTCTCGGCCGTCATCGGCTCGATGTTGGTCGTGCCGCGGATACCGTCGGTGCCGAAGAATTTGCGCGTCATGCGGCGCGTTTTAGCGCGCTTATCCGATCCAGCGCCAGATTCCTGCCGGAATGGGGTGAGCCCATGTTGCAATCAGGAACAGCAACGTTCCTCCAATAAGCGCGACGGCCCCCGGATAAGCAAGCCCCCGGGTGAAGGGCACGAACGCGGTTTGCGCGGTCCAGTCGTGCCAGTCCTCGCCCATTTGACTAGCCTTCTTGCGGTCCTGACCGAGAGCGCCGCCAAGCGCCATGATGATGATGGTGCCGTCGAGCACCAGCGACTTGGGCTGGCCGAGGATCATCAGATGGACGGCGGCCCAGATCGCAAAGCTCCACATCATCGGGTGCCGGGTAATTCGCAGGGCGCCTTCAGGGCCACCGCGCGGGCCAGGGGCACCGACCAGCGCCGGATTGCGGAGGAAGGAGCCGACGAACAGGATCGCGGCGAGCCACATCAGGATGGTTCCGGCGATCCACCCGGCTTCGCCCGCATCCCACAAGGGCGGCTCACGCCCGCATTTGCGATAGAAATAGATCATCGCGCCGAAGGTGATCAGCGCGATCAGCGAATAGAGCCCGCGGAACGGCCCCTCGCCCATCGCCCGGACCAGCGGCCCGCGCAGCGGGTGCGACATCAGGAAGTGCGTCGCGAGGAACGCGATGCACGACAGGAAAAGGGCTGCCTGGACGGTCAATGCCGGTACGCCTCGGGCAGGTCGCGCCGCGGCAAGTAACGGTAGCGCTGGAGAAGCCGAGTCTGGTGGGTCTCCAGTGGCTGGCGGACGCCATCGATATAGACTTGCTCGGCGGCGCTCGTCGCTTCCAGCGGGTCGCCCGACCAGATGACGAAATCGGCGCGTCGGCCGGCAGCAAGGCTGCCGATCTCGCCGCCCATGCCGATTGCCTGTGCCGGCTTCGAGGTGATCATCGCCAGCGCCTCGCCCCAGGTAACCCCGGTCGCGCCCGGAATGCGCTGAAGCCCGACGAGGTTGCCGGCGTACTGGCGCTCCATGAATAGATTGCGCGTGTCATTGTCGTCGATCATGCCGATCGACACCTCGACTCCGGCGGCGCGCATCCGCCCGACATTCGATTGGGTCGCTGCAAGCTGTTCGAACGA
>Ga0207648_10002196_pt1 | contig 21186 bp, 19 predicted proteins | sample KBSMisM32_FD_184310 | JGI IMG/M metagenome (GOLD analysis project Ga0207648, IMG submission 184310) | Miscanthus rhizosphere microbial communities from Kellogg Biological Station, Michigan, USA - KBS Miscanthus M3-2 (SPAdes) (version 2) | ecosystem: Host-associated > Plants > Roots >...
CAGCTTCCATTCCGCCGTCGCTGGCTGGCAAGTGCCGGCGCCGGCTACCAGGACCTGGACAATCATTTTGGCACCGGCTTCGTTTTCTGGAACTGCGCGCTGACGTACAACTCGACACCATGGCAGCTGACGCTCGCGCGCTTCGGAACGAGCGAGCGCGCCGCGTATCTGTACGGCAGCGAAGCGACGCAGGATCGCTGGTCGCTGGGGCTGCAATGGCAGTTCGGCGGGGCCGCGCAATGAATGTCCGGCCGGATCGCGGTCCGCTGCCGCCGGCAACGCGCGAGCCCGGCGGCGGGCGCGCCGCCGATAACCAGCGCGACCAGGAGCTGCTCACGCGCGTCGCCGCTCTCGATCGCGAGGCATTCAAGCAGCTCTATCACATCTATCACCGCCGCCTGACGCGTTTCCTGATGCGTCTCACCCGCCACCATGAGATCGCGGAAGAGATCATCAACGACACGCTCTGGATCGTCTGGCGCAAGGCGCCGGAGTTCCGCCACGGCTCGCTGGTGTCGACCTGGATCTTCGGCATCGCCTATCGGCGCGGACTCAAGACGCTGCAGCGCCAGCCGCCGCCCGCATGCGACATAGACGACGAGAGCGAGGCCGTCGCCGACGATGACGTCCAACCCGCGTACGAGCGCTCGGACTGGCTGGAGCGGGCGCTCGCGCAGTTGCCTGTCAACCAGCGCGCGGTACTCGAGCTCTCGTATTACCTGGGTCACTCGTGCGAGGAGATCGCGCAGATCATGGACTGCCCGGTCAACACCGTTAAGACGCGTATGCACAAGGCGCGGCTCAAGATGAAGATGCTGTTGAGGCGGCTCGACCGATGACGCACGAATTCACCGGACCGGATCAGGCTCACGCGGACGGGCACCTCGAATGCCGCGACCTGTTGCCGTGGCTCGTCAACGGCACGTTGAACCAGGGTGACCGAGCGCGGGTCGAGCAACACCTTGCCGAATGCGAGGAGTGTCGCGCCGACCTCGCCCTCGAGCAGGATCTGCACAGGCGCATGGCGGCGGAAGACCGGATCGCGTACTCACCCGCTGCGTCGTTCGAGAAACTCTGGTCACGTATCGAGGAACTCGAGCGCGAAGTCCCGGCAGCCAGCACTCCCGAGCCGGCTCCGCGCGCCGCCTCCATCTCCGATCACCGATGGCGCCCACGGCGTGGTCATATGTCCACGCTGTCGCGGTGGCTGGCCGCGGCCGTAGTCGTGCAGGCGATAGCACTCGGCTGGCTGACAGTGCAGGTGCAGGTCGGCGCACGCGACGCGACCGCTCCCTGGGTCTATCGCACGGTCACTACCTCAACCACGCCCGATCCTGCTTTGCCTCGCTTCCGGGTCGTGTTCGCGGGACAGGCGACCGTCGCAGACCAGCAGGACATGCTCGTGCGCCGTCGCCTCGTCATCGTCGGCGGCCCGTCCCTTTCGGGGGTCTATGTCCTCGCGCCCGCCGAGCCGTCTGCCATCCTCGACTCTGCACTGCTGCTCGCGGATCTTCGCGCCGAGGACTCCGTACGCTACGCCGAGCTCGCGCGATGAGGACGTCCTTCATCCTGCGGAGCGTGTGTCTCGTCGGCGTCGCGCTGCTTCACGCCGGTTGCAGCAGCCTCGTCGCAGGCACATCCGCGGAAGCGGACCTCGCGACGCTTGCCATGCGCGCGAATCCGGACCGGTACATCCTGGTGACGGTCGAAAACGAGCCAACCGCGATGCCGACGCGTGCGGGCTCGACGACGCGTGGTTACGACACTGCGGTGCGCTACCAGGTGAGCTCGCAGGCGCGGGCGACCGTTCAATCCCTGTCGAGCACCTATCAACTGCACGAGGTCCGGTCCTGGCCGATTCCCGCGCTGCACGTGCACTGCATCGTGTTCGAGCTGCCAGGTGGCGCGGATCGCGATGCCGTGCTGGCGCAGCTCAGGCGCGAACCCTCAGTTCGTGTCGCTCAACCGCTCCACACGTTCGCGACAGCGAGCTCAACCGCCGCCTATAACGACCCGTACCTGGACCTGCAACGGAGCCTGCAGCAGATGGCGATCCCGGCTGCGCATCGCTGGTCGCGTGGCCGCGGAGTCAGGGTCGCCGTAATCGACACCGGCGTCGACACGCATCACCCCGACCTCGCCGGGCGGATCAGCGAGTCCCGCAACTTCATCGATGCCGACGAGAAGCGTTTCGAGCGCGACCGGCATGGCACCAGCGTCGCCGGCCTCATTGCGGCGCTCGCGGGCAACAGCGAAGGCATCGTCGGCGTTGCGCCTGAAGTGGCGCTGATCGCCCTGAAGTCGTGCTGGCAGCTCGACCCCGCCTCGGACGCGGCGGTGTGCAACTCCTTTACTCTTGCGCAGGGCCTCGCCGCCGCGATCGATGCAGGTGCTCAGGTCATCAACCTGAGCCTCGCCGGGCCTTCCGATCCGCTGCTCGAGGAGCTCGTATCCGTGGCGGATCGCACTGGAGTCATCGTGGTCGGGGCCGTACCGCCGTCGGGTTCCGCGCAGTCCGACGCGCCGGGCTTCCCTGCCCACGCTCCCGGCGTCATCGCAGTAGACATCTCGCGGCCCGGGTCGCCTCCGTCAGCGGATATTCAGGCGCCAGGCGACGATATTTTCACGCTCACCCCCGCCGGCGGCTACGGTTTCGCGTCCGGCAGCTCGCTCGCGACGGCGCAGGTCTCGGGCGTCGTGGCGCTGCTCTTGTCACGGCAGCCGCGCCTGACGAGCGGCCAGGTACGGACACTGCTCAGGGACGCGACCGAGCGCGTACCGACGCCGCAGGGTGAGCTGGCATCGCTGAATGCCTGCGCTGCGCTGGCGGCGATGCTGGGCGAAGGCCCGTGTCCGCACCTCCTGCTGGCCCGGGATAAAACTGCCAATAAGTAGCGCCCCGCCCGCCCCTGTAATAGGCTAAATAGCCCGCGCCGGGCCGATCCCGGAGGCGTCGGGCGCGACGCCCACCGGGCGAATTATTACTGGAGATTGACCATGAACGCGCAGCTGCAGCCGGAACCGTTTACCGATTTTCGCCTCGTGATCGGCGGCCGGTTGGTCGAGGGTGCCTCGACTTTCGACGTCATCAATCCCGCGACGGAGCGCGTGCTGGCCAAGTGCCCGCGTGCCGACCTGGCGCAGCTCAACCAGGCTGTCGCCGCAGCCAAGGCGGCCTTTCCGGCGTGGTCGGCGACCCCACTGGAAGACCGTCGCCGCCTGATATTGCGGCTGGCGGATGCCTTGAGTGCGCGTGCCGACGAGTTCGCCCGGCTGCTGACGCAGGAGCAGGGCAAGCCGCTGGCGATGGCCCGGGGCGAAATCGCCGGTTCCGTAGCGATGATCCAGGCGTTCGCCGCGATGAACCTGCAGGACAAGGTGTTGAAGGAAGATGCGACGCTGCGCATCGTGCAGCGGCGCACGCCACTCGGTGTCGTGGCGGCGATCACGCCGTGGAACTTCCCGCTGCTTCTTCTCATGCTCAAGGTTCCGCCGGCACTGCTCGCCGGCAACACCGTCGTCGCAAAGCCGGCGCCGACCACCCCGCTCACGACGCTGCGCTTCGGGGAATTGTGTGCGGAGATATTTCCCGCCGGCGTGGTCAACGTGATCGCCGATCAGAACGATCTCGGTGCCGCGCTGACGGAGCATCCCGACGTCGCGAAGGTGGCTTTCACCGGATCCACCGCCACCGGCAAGAAGGTGATGGCGAGCGTCGCGGGCAGCCTCAAGCGGCTGACGCTCGAGCTGGGCGGCAACGACGCTGCCATCGTGCTCGATGACGTCGATCCGAAGGAAGTCGCGCCCAAGATCTTCATGGCCGCCATGTTCAACACCGGCCAGGTGTGCCTGGCCGCCAAGCGCGTGTACGCGCACGACTCGATCTACGATGAGCTCTGCGCTGAGCTCGCAAAGCTGGCCGACGCCGCGGTTCTCGGCAACGGCCTCGATCCCGACACGCAGTTCGGACCCCTGCAGAACAAGACACAGTTCGAAAAGGTGCAGGGGTACATCGCGGACGGGCGCGAGCACGGAACGATCATCGCGGGCGGTACACGTGCCGATGGTCCCGGCTACTTCATCCGTCCCACGATCGTGCGCGACATCGCGGACGATGCGCGCCTGGTGCGGGAGGAGCAATTCGGGCCGGTTCTTCCGGTGCTCCGCTACTCGGACATCGATGATGCGATCCGCCGTGCAAACAGCACCGATTTCGGGCTCGGGGCGACGGTGTGGGGAGCAGATACGCAGCGTGCTTACGAGGTTGCGTGCAGAATTGAGTCGGGCTGCGTATGGGTAAACAAGCATCTCGACATGCCGGCGGATGTTCCTTTCGGTGGCGCCAAGCAATCGGGCCTCGGCAGGGAGATGGGGCAGGAAGGCCTGGAAGAGTTCACGCAGTCGCGGATCATCAACATCGCCCGATAGGCGTGCGCTCCGGATCGGCGTTCGGTCAGGGCACGACCTCGAGTCGTGCGCTCGCGAGGACGACGTAAGTCTCGTCGTGCAGCAGCCGTAGCTCGTAGTCGCCGGGCGGGAGCGGTTGATGCTCGTCGTCCGGGACGACGACGGCTTCGCCGGCGAACGCGGCCTCCGTGTACACGAACCCGAGGTAACGCGTCACGTCGGTCTCGCCCGCCGCATAGAGTCCGATCCAGTCACGCAGATCCCCGGGGGCGCCGCTCCAACGCACCCTGATTGGCGCACCTGCACGCACGGTGCCTTCGAGCGGCGCCAACTCCGGCCGCGCGCCGCGCGCTGCGATCGTGAAGGCATTGCGCTTCAACACCCCGCCGTCGTCGCCCACGAGCAGCGCGTCGTAGTCACCCGGCGGCAGCGCGTGGCTCGACAGCGGGATCGCTCGCTGATAGCTGTGCGGCATCTCGCGCACACCGGTCAGCGCGGCGGCGGGAGGCTCGCCGCGGCGGACGATCAACGCGGTCCAGTCCTCGCCGATCGGATCATACGTACGCACCAGGAAGCGTCCGCCCTCTTCCACTCTGCGCGGCGTGACGGCGATCAGCGGCGGCGCAGCGATCGGAATGACCCTGAACGTCGACACCACCGCGCGATGATCGGAAGGCCAGAGTGAGACCGCGATGTCGACATCCGGCCCGCCTGGCTCGCCGACGATGGTCGAGGAAATTGTTTCGGTGCGGCCGCCAGCCAGGACGTAGTCGATGCGGTCGCGGCCCTCGCCCGGCGGCTGGATGGGGTGCGGCGTACCCGGCGTCCAGGTGAATCCGGGATCGTTGACCGGATCCGGATGTGCTTCGCGATAACTGTCGCGCAGACCCGCGCCCTCGAGCAGGCGTGTTACCGGCCATGCAACTGCATACGGAATCTCGGGGCGAACGCGACGCACCGCCTCGGTCCAGTCGTGATGCGACGGCGTGTTGAAGTCGCCTGTCAGGAAGACCGGCGTGCCTTCCGCCGCAAGTCGTCCCAGCGCCGCGAGCGGCGTCGCCTCCACCACGCGGCTCGCCGACTCGGCGGCCAGCACCTCCGCGAGCGGCCGGCCGTCGCGCGCCAGGCCGGTCCCCGAGGGCTCGTTCGACAGGTGGACGTTCGCGACCGCGACCACCTTGCCCGGCCGCACCATCACCCAAGCATGGATCGCGTCGCGATCGAGGCCGGTCACCGAGTACGGCGATGCGCCATGCTCGCTGCGCTCACCCGCACCCGAATCGAAGATCGGCCAGCGCGACAGCAGGCGACGGCGCGGATCGACGTACGGCATCCCGGCAGCCTCGGCGATCGCATCGAGATTGCCGTCCGCCTCCTGGATCCCGACGATGTCGGCATCGGCCGCACGGACGGCCTCGCCCACTTTTGCGAGACTCACCTGCTCGCCTCCATACCAGACATTGAAGCTCATCACGCGCAAGGTCACCGCTTCGTCGGCCAGCGCGGGTTGTACAGGCGAGACGGAAGACAAGCAGAGCATCAACGACGCGGCGTGCAGCAGTCTGCCGGAGCCCCAGGATCGAAATACGCCGCGCACTGCGGCAGCGTCAGCCGGTGGAGGCTGCGGGTCGTGTCTGGTTCTTAACGACGCTGGTTGCGAGCGCGATCATCGAGGAGATGTCCGAGAGATTGGCCGGCACGATGAGCGTGCTTGCCGCCTCGTCCGCGAGGCGTCCGAACTGCTTGATGTACTCCTCCGCCACCCGCAGCTGCATCGCCTCGATGCCGCCCGTCCCGGCGAGCGACTCGCCCACGCGCCGCAGGCCTTCGGCGGTCGCGGTGGCGACCGCGAGGATGGCGGCCGCCTCGCCTTGCGCCTCGTTGATCTGCTGCTGCTTGTTGGCTTCGGACTCCTTGATGACGCGCTGCTTCTCGCCCTCGGCCTGGTTGATCTTCGCGTCGCGATCGCCTTCAGAGGTGAGCACCACCGCGCGCTTCTCGCGCTCGGCGCGCATCTGCTTTTCCATGGCCTGTAGCACGTCGCGCGGGGGATTGATGTTCTTGATCTCGTAACGCAGCACCTTGACGCCCCACGGCGCTGAGGCCTTGTCGAGCTCGCTCACCACGTTGGCGTTGATCGTCGCGCGCTCCTCGAACGTGCGGTCGAGCTCGATCTTGCCGATCTCGCTGCGCAGCGTCGTCTGCGCAAGCTGCGAGATCGCGAAGCGATGGTTGGTGATCCCGTAGGACGCCTTGCTCGCGTCCAGTATCTGCATATACAGCACGCCGTCCACGCCCACCTGCACGTTGTCCTTGGTGATGCAGACCTGCTCGGTGATGTCGACTGCCTCCTCCTTGAGGTTGTGCCGGTAGGCGATGCGCTCGACGAACGGAATCAGGATGTGAAACCCCGCCTGCAGCGTGCGGCTGTAGCGTCCGAGGTTTTCGACTACGTAAGCGCTCTGTTGCGGAACCACGGTCGCCGTCTTGGCGAGGATGACCACCGCGAGCGCGGCGATGACGAGCACTACGACGAGTGTTTCCATGCGGTATCCCGGATCAGGCGTTGGCGGACTTCAGGTGCAAGGTCAGACCGTCGACGTGGCTGATCAGCGCCTCGGCACCCGCCTCGATCGCGCGGTCATCGACGTTGCGGGCCGTCCAGGTGGAGCCTCGATAGTCGACGCGGCCGGACTGGCCGGGCTCGAGACGCATGGACACGCGGACACGATCGCCCGTTGTGACGGGTGCTTCCACCTGCCCGCCCCGGCCCCGCACCATTGCGTACATACGCTTGCGGAATGCGAACATCGTGACGAGGGCGAGCGCGGCGAAAACGAGCCACTGCGCCCACTGCGGGAGGTCAATTCCGGTCAGCCCCACCAGGCCGACCAGCGCCGCGGCAACGCCGATGAACACAAGGTAAAACTGCGCGTCGACGACGAACATTTCGACGCCGAGCAGACCGATGCCCAGTACCAGCCAACCCCACCACGGCATGCTGGCATTATAGCCACGCCGTTCGCGCCGCAGGAATTCCTTTGGCAGCAGTCTCGATCCTCGATCTCGCTCGCGTGACCGTTGCCACCGATGCGCGCGGTGCGCTCGACAACGCCCGTCACCTGGCGGCTCACGCCGAGGACCTGGGCTACCGGCGCTTCTGGGTGGCCGAGCATCACAACATGCCGGGCATCGCCAGTGCCGCGACCTCGCTGGTCATCGCGCATATTGCTGCAGGCACGAGTACGATCCGCGTCGGTGCGGGTGGGATCATGCTTCCCAATCACGCGCCGCTCGTCATCGCCGAGCAGTTCGGCACACTGGCGCGGCTGTTCCCGGGTCGTATCGATCTGGGTGTCGGGCGGGCCCCCGGGACCGACCAGGAGACCGTCCGGGCGCTGCGCCGGAGCTGGTCGAGCGCAGACACTTTTCCTCGCGACGTGCTGGAGCTGCAGGCGTACCTTGCACCGGTTGAGCAGGGTCAGCGTGTGCAGGCGGTGCCGGCGGCGGGCACCGAGGTGCCCATCTGGATCCTGGGATCGAGCCTGTTCGGTGCGCAGCTCGCCGCGGAGCTCGGCCTGCCCTACGCGTTCGCCTCGCACTTCGCCCCGGAGCTGCTAGTGCCGGCGCTGCAGATCTATCGCGCGCGCTTCAAGCCTTCGAAGCAGCTCGCGGCGCCGTACGTGATGGTCGGCGTCAACATCGTCGCGGCCGGCACCGATCGCGAGGCGCGGCGTCTGGCGACAACGCAGCAGATGTCGTTCGCGGATATCTTTCGCGGCACGCGGGGCCTGAGCAAGCCACCGATCGACGATATCGACACCTACTGGTCGCCCATCGAGAGGGCCCAGGCACAGCAGATGCTCGCGCGGTCCATCATCGGCTCCGTCATCACGGTGCGAGCGGGCATCGATGCGCTGCTGGCCGAGACGCAGGCCGACGAGCTGATCGTCGTTTCCGATGTTTTCGACCACGCCGAACGCCTTCGCTCGTTCGAACTCATCGCCGAAGCTAACCGGCGCTAATGAGTCCTCGAATCTAGTCGAAGGGCCAGGGTACGCTTCTCGGCAGCGTAATAGCCGTCGGTGCGTCGAGGTCGCGTCCCTGAGCAGCCACGTCGACGGAACGCCACCACGGCTCGACATCTCTGTGATGGGACGGCTCAACCGGCTCCCCGAGGCGAGGCATTACCAGTTCCGCGCCTGCTTTTGGACCGAGATCCAGCAACACCTCCGCGGGCTGATCCCAGGCGTGCATTGCCAGGCTAAACGTCCCCCAATGCACCGGCAGAAACGGTCCGCCGCCGAGCAGGGCCAGTGCCTCGAGCGCATTTTTCGGCCCCAGGTGCATGTCGCCCCAGGCCGGATGGAACGCGCCCACTTCCAGCATGACCAGATCGAACGGCCCAAACCGTTCGCGGATGACTCGATATTCAGTCGTGAGGCCCGTGTCGCCGCTGAAGAACACCGTGTGACGTGGCGATCGGAGCACGAGCGAAGACCACAAGGAGCCGTTACGGTCGTTCAGTCCGCGCCCCGAAAAGTGCTGCGAGGGCGCAGCGGTCACCGTAAGCTCGGTGTTCGGCGGCCGGTGCGATTCCCACCAGTCCAGTTCGATGATGCGCTCGGGACGCACGCCCCACGCCTCGAGATGCGCGCCGACCCCAAGCGACGTCACGAACGGCACGTCGTGCTTCGCCAGCTGGCGGATAGTCGGGTAGTCGAGATGGTCGTAGTGGTCGTGCGAGACGATCACGAGATCCAGCGGCGGCATGGCGCGAAGCGGCACAGGCACGGGCTGGAACCGCTTGGGACCTGCGAACCGTGATGGCGATGCGCGCGGTCCCCAGACCGGATCGGTAAGCACTCGGAGGCCATCGATCTCGATCAGGAGCGTGGAATGCCCGAGCCATGTGGCGCGCAGACCGCTGGCTGGCGGCTTGCGCCAGGTGTCCAGCGGGTTCATCGATGGGAGCGACCTTCGCGGCACGCGCCGCTCACCGCCGCACAGAAACTCGCTCAGCGTCGGCATCGCTGCGTTCGGGTCGCGCAAGCCCGCCATGATGGGGTGCGCATTGTGGAACCGGTCGCCTGTCCAGCGCGGTGACGCGCGGATGCGTTCGAGTCGTGCGCCTTGCGACCTCTTGCCAAGCGATTTCATAGCCGAGCTCCATGGTCATCCCTTGCAATAGTGCATCGGTCGCGAGTAAACAGCATACTTGTTCCTATCTCATTGATTGTGCTACGCGGCGCGGTGCTCGCGCGCTCAACCGCGAGGCCAGCTGCAGACGAACCGCTGGATGTCGACACGTACACCGCAGATTCCGCTGAGCGGGAAATCGCCGGCTGAGCGGATGTTCCCCAGGCTCACACCCGCGCAGCTGGCGCGGGTGGTAGCGCATGGACACCGGCGGTCCACGCGGCGCGGAGAAGTTCTGTTCGAGGCCGGTGATCCGGCAGCACCTTTTTTCCTCGTCATCGCGGGCCAGGTCGAGATCGTTCGCCCATCGGGAACGGGCGAAGAACTCGTGGCAGTGCATGGCCCTGGCCAGTTTACGGGTGAAGTGAACATGCTCAGCGGGCGCCGTTCCCTGCTGCGGGCGCAGGTGAGCGAGTCGGGCGAAGTGAGCGAGCTGGATCGTGAACGCCTGCTTGCAATCGTGCAGACCGATTCCGAGATCAGCGAGATTCTGATGCGTGCGTTCATCCTTCGCAGGGTGGAGCTGATCGCACAGGGATTCGGCGATGCGATCCTCATCGGCTCGACCCATTGCTCCGGAACACTCCGTGTCAAGGAGTTCCTGACGCGCAACGTTCATCCGTATACGTACATCGACCTTGACCGTGATGCCGATGTTCAAGCGTTGCTCGATCGGTTCCAGGTCAGCGCCGCGGACGTACCGGTCCTGGTGTGTCGTGGCGAGATCGTGCTGCGCAATCCGACCAACCAGCAGATTGCGGCATGCCTGGGGTTGAACCCCACGCTCGACTCGTCGCGCGTGCACGATGTGGTCGTCGTCGGTGCAGGTCCTGCAGGGCTTGCGACCGCCGTGTATGCCGCATCGGAGGGCCTGGATGTCGTGATGCTCGAGGAAGATTCGCCGGGAGGCCAGGCCGGATCGAGCTCCAAGATCGAGAACTACCTGGGGTTTCCGACGGGGATATCGGGACAGGCCCTGGCGGGGCGTGCCTTTGCGCAGGCGCAGAAGTTCGGCGCACGTGTACTCATCGCAAAAGGGGCAACCGCACTGGGGTGCGACTGCCGGCCGTACTCGGTGCAGATCGGCGATGACTCGCCGCTGCGGGCCCGATGCGTGGTGATCGCGAGCGGCGCCGAGTATCGCAAGCCGGAGTTGGAGAACCTCTCGCGCTTCGAAGGCGTCGGTGTTTACTACGCTGCGACCTTCATGGAGGCGCAACTGTGCGCGGACGAAGAGGTGATCGTAATCGGCGGCGGCAATTCAGCGGGTCAGGCCGCGGTTTTTCTGGCGCAGACAGCCAGGCGCGTGCACATACTCGTCCGATCGAGTGGCCTGGCAGAGACTATGTCGCGGTACCTGGTCCGACGGATCGAAGAGCACCCCGCGATCGAGCTGCATTCGCACATGGAGCTCATTGAATTGGCGGGCGAAACGCACCTGGAGCGGGTGCGGTGGCGCAACAGCCAAACCGGAGTGATTGAGGCCAACGAGATTCGGCATGTTTTCATCCTGGCCGGCGCGGTTGCTGCGACTCAATGGCTTAAGGGTTGCCTCGTCGTGGATGACAAGGACTTCGTAAAGACGGGAGGCGACTTGTCACAAGAGGAGTTGGCAGGCTCGAACTGGCCTCTCGCGCGGGCTCCTTACTTGCTGGAAACGAGCCTGCCGGGCGTATTCGCAGTAGGGGACGTACGGGCGGGCAACATCAAGCGCGTAGCATCGGCTGTCGGAGAGGGCTCGATCGCCGTTTCCTTCGTGCACCGCGTACTAGCCGAATAGTTCACGGGAGAGTCGCCATGTCCGATCCGATCTGCGGTCATCTCACCGCCATTGAATCCGTCAAGGCTCCCACGCAGCGTGTCTGTGAGGCGTGCGTGAAGACCGGCGACCAGTGGGTGCATCTACGCACCTGCCAGGAATGCGGCGCCACCCTCTGTTGCGACAGCTCGCCAAATCAGCACGCGAGCAAGCACGCGTACGCCAGCAAGCATCCGGTGATCGCCTCGGCCGAGATCGGTGAGCGCTGGCTGTACTGCTACCCGGACGAACAGGTGGTGGAGTACTGAGCGCCTGCCTGACTCATCGACGCATCTCGTCCTGCAGTGCCTCGGCGTTTGGACCGACCTGCCTCCCCGAAAGGACAGACGTCCTGAGCCGATCGAGCGATACTTCGCCTGAAACACACACCAGGGCGACGAGGAGACGTCGGAATGAAGAACGTGGCGGGGAAGGTGGCTTTCGTCACCGGCGGAGCGAGCGGCATCGGCCTCGGCATTGCCGGCGCCTTCGTCGAGGCAGGGATGAAGGTGGTGCTCGCCGACCTGCGGCAGGATCACATCAGCGAAGCCCTGGCGGCGTTCGACCGGCAAGACCGGTCAAAGAGCGTTCATGCCATTCGGGTTGACGTTACCGATCGCAGCGCCCTGGCGGCCGCGGCGGACGAAACCGAACGCATGTTCGGCAAGGTGCACGTGGTCGTAAACAACGCCGGTGTCGGCATCCAGGGGCCGTTCAAGGGCATCACCTACGCCGACTGGGATTTCGGGCTGGCGGTGAATCTCGGCGGAGTCGTCAACGGACTGCAGACCTTCCTGCCGCGCATCCGCGCTCACGGTGAGGGCGGGCATGTCGTCAACACTGCCTCCCTGGCGGCGCTCGTGCCGATGCCGGCCCAGTTCGTCATCTATGTCGCGGCCAAGGCGGCCGTGGTCACGATTTCGGAAACCATACGCGCCGAGCTCATGCAGGAGAATATCGGCGTCTCCGTGCTCTGCCCCGGCCCCATCAGGACGAACATCGGTGAGCTCGCCCGGAACCGCCCGCCACAATTCGGCGTGGGTGACGCCTTCAGGGAGGCAGAGGAAGCCGGCGCAACGAAGGTGCCGTTCCCGAGCATGATGGAGCCGGCGGAAGTGGGCCGGCTCGTGTTGAAGGCCGTCCTGGACGACGAGCTGTACATCGTCACGCACGGCGAATGGCGGCCCGGCGCGGAAGCGCGCCACGCAGCGATCATCGGGGCGATGCCCACGAAGCTCGACCCGGCGCTCGTCGCGATGGTGCAGGCGCGGCCGCCGAGCGCGGCCGACCAGCGCTGATACCATGATGAAGCTCTACCACGCCGAGCCCGCGGCCAACTCGCTGAAGGCGCTGCTTTCCTTCAAGGAAAAGGGCCTCGAGTTCGAGAGCGTGTACGTCGACCTGCACAAGTTCGAGCAGCACGAGCCCTGGTTCGTCGCGATCAACCCCGAGGGCCAGGTGCCGGTGCTCGATCACAACGGCGTCATCATCACCCAGACCACCGTCATCGGCGAGTACCTTGAGGACGTGTTTCCCGACGCACCCCCGCTCCGCCCCGCCGATCCGGTCGGTAAGGCGCGCATGCGCTTCTGGAACAAGTTCACCGACGAGCACGTCATGAACTACGTCTCGATGCACGGCTGGCATCGCATGGTAGGCGTGATCGCGCGATCGATTGATTCAGGTGAGTTCGAGAAGCTCCTGTCCCGAATTCCGCTCCACGAGCAGCGCGAAAAATGGCGCACGGCGCGCTCGGGCTTCAGCGAGGCGGATCTCGCCAATGCCACGCGCAAGGTCGAGGTCGCCGTGGACAAGGCCGAGAAGCAGCTGGCCGAAACGAAATGGATCGCCGGCAACATGTACACGCTCGCAGACATCAATTTCTACTCGATGTGCGGTATGGCCGCGGCACGCATGTTTCCCGAGAAGAACTTCGACCAGCGCGCGCCGCGCTTCAGCGAGTGGGTGCAGCGCGTGACGGAGCGGCCGGGCGTCAAGGCGGCGCTCGCGATGCCCAACCGGACAAACCCCGCGTTGCGAACGTTCACGGGCGAGGCGCGCTGACCCGATGAAGCACTTTTCCGGCCGGGTCGCGTTCGTCACGGGTGGCGCGAGCGGCATCGGCTACGGGCTGGTGCAGAACTTCCTCGGGCTCGGCATGAAGGTGATTGCCGTCGATTTCAACCAGGAGTATCTCCAGGAGAAGCGGCAGGCCCTGGCCGGGCGCGACGACGTACACTTCATCAACGCGGACGTCGGTGACCGCGACCAGGTCCGGGCAGCGGCCGCAGAGGCCGTTCGCACGTTCGGCCGAATCCATCTGCTCTGCAACAACGCCGGCGTCGGCGGCGGCGGCGACACCCACGACGCGGACTTCGACGCCTGGGATCGCGCGCTGCGCGTAAACCTGGGCGGCGTCGTCAACGGCGTGAAGATCATCACGCCGCTGATCCTGGCCCACGGCGAGGGCGGACACATCGTGAACACGTCGTCGATGGCGGGCGTCGTCCCGCTGCCGCTGCCTGGTCTTGGCGCCTACCAGACCGCGAAGTTTGCCGTGCGCGGATTCACCGAATCGCTGCGGATGTCGCTGGCGCCCCAGGGCATCGGCGTCTCGTGCCTGTTCCCCGGCGGCACCCGCACCCGCATCATCGAGGCCGGGGCCCGCAACGAGGCGGAGCGGGCGGCGGCGGCCGAGATGACGGCGTCGTGGATGGATCCGGTGGAGCTCGGCGCGCACGTCGTCGAGGGCATCCGCAGCAACGCACCGTACATCCTCACCCACATTGAATTTCGCGACGAAGTGCGCGAGCTCTGCGGGATGCTCGACACCGCCTTTCCGCGCGAGCAGGACGTACCCGCTGACCGCCGGGCATTCGAGGATCGCCGCCGCGCGATGATCGAGCAGCTCCGCGCGCTGCCGGTAAAGGACTGAGTCGCGACTGCATGGAGGCCACCAGTGCGAAACTTGTTAGCGGTGTTGCTGCCGGTCCTGACCGCGTCCCTTTCCTCCATAGCCCTCGCTGCGGCCGAGCCTGACTTCGACGTCCAGACGCTCAGTGCGTCGGTGTCGCATCCGGCACCGGAGGCAGTCGTAGCCGGCTCACTCGACTCGCGCTTCGAAGCATTCAACTACCGCGACGCGCGTCGCCGCGGGGGCCCGTTCTGGTTGAAGCTGCGATCGACCGACGACTGGCGGCCGGCTGGCATTCCCACGGTCACGGTTCACAAGGGCCGACACCTGCAGGTACAGCTGTTCGCGATTCGCGCCGGTGAAATCCTCGATCTCACCAGGGCCACCGGGTTTCCAGCCTTCAGCGGCATGCAGGACTACGTGTTCCTGCTTCCCGACGGCCTGTCGGGCAAGCAGCCGCTGTACGCGCGCGTCGAGGCCGTGGGCCATGGCGCCGAGGAACTGCGCTTCTCCAGCTCGACGCTGGAGCGGGAGCTGGCCAGAGCGTCGGCACACACGCGGATGATCGCTTTCACTTTTGGCGCCCTCGTGGCAATGGCGCTTGCTGCGCTGCTGATCTGGTTCGTGCTCAAGGACCAGCTGTTCATCCTGTACGGAGCGCTGTTCTCGCTGCAGGCGCTCTACCTCGCGTACCAGTCGGGCGAGGGCTTCGAGTGGCCCCTGCTCTCGTACGCCCTGCCGCTCGATTCGTATGCCTGGAACGTGCCGGTGGCGCTCAGTGGCGCCGCCGCATGCCTGTTCGTACGCGACATCGCGGATCTGAAGCGCTTCTCGCCGCGCGTGTACGGCATCTTCGGCTGGCTCGCAGTCGCGTTCGTTGTGCTCGCGTTTGCAAATCTCGCCCGCGTCGTCGGTCTCGGTGGGCTGATCGCGGCAGTCGGCAACCTGATCTTCCTGGGCGCCGCGATCTTCACCCTGGTGGTCGCCTTCCTTGCGTGGCGACGCGGTAGCCGTGCGGCGGGTTGGTTCCTGGTCGCCTGGACGCTGCTGGAGGCATTCACGATCGCAACGGCCGTCCGCCTGCTCTTCACTGAGCCCGAAGGTGCCGAGGCGCTCCTGTACTACGGCCTGCCCCTTTCGATGGTTGCGGCGGCGGTTTTCATTGCGCTTGGGGTGGCCGACCGCCTGCGCGAGCAGCGTCTTGCGCTTACGGAGGCAGAGCGGCGGGCGCAGATCGACCCTCTGACCGGGGTGCTGAACCGCCGCTCGATCGTGGAACGTCTCGATGCCGCCTGTTCGCGCGCCCGAGCCCGCGGCCTGCCGATAGCGCTCTTGTTCATCGACCTCGATCACTTCAAGGAAATCAACGATACCTTTGGGCATGCCGCCGGTGACGCATGCCTCGGTGCCATCATCGGGCCGATCCAGGCGGAGCTGCGCCAGTCGGATGTCATCGGGCGCTACGGTGGCGAGGAGTTCGTGGTGATCCTGAGCAGCGCGGATGCGGCTGCCGCGCGTCCGATTGCGGAGAGAATCCTCGACCGTGTCGCCGATGTACAGGTCCAGGGGTTTGGCGAGCCCATTCGGCTGACCTGCAGCATTGGCGTTGCCGCCAGCGATACGCTCGGCGTCTGGGGAGAGCATCTGATCGCCCGCGCGGACGCAGCGGTCTACTCCGCCAAGAGATCTGGCCGCAATCAAGTGCAGGTTGCGACGCCGCTGGCCGCGTAGACGCCGGCTCAGCCCAAGTCCGTTGACGCGCGTCAAACCTCACGTCGCAGCGACAGCGGCGGTAGTATTCACGAACACTCACAAAATCAAGCTGGATGGTGCCATGCGTTTCCTCGTCACCGGGCTGCTCGTGTTGCTGGCCGCCGCGCCCCTCGTTTGCCGCGCGCAGACCCCGAATCCCGAAGCATCCGCCATCGACACGCCGAAGGCGGTGCTGGTGACCGGCGCGAGCACCGGCATCGGCCGAAAGATCACTGAACACCTCGCATCCCGCGGATATTTCGTCTACGGGGGCGCCCGCAAGCAGGCCGACCTCGACGCCCTGAACGCCATCAAGAATGTGCAGGCCGTGCGACTGGACGTCACCCAGCAAAAGGATATCGACGCGGTCTTCGAGACCATCTCGAAGGGTGGCCGAGGCCTCTACGGCCTCGTCAACAACGCCGGCATCGCCACGGTGGGCCCGGTTGCCGAGACCAGCATGGAGGAGTTCGATCTGCTCATGGATGTAAATGTCTACGGTCCGTATCGCATGGCCAGGTCATTCACGCCGCTGATCGTGGCCGCCAAGGGCCGCATCACCAACATCGGCTCGATTTCCGGAATCCTCGCGTCACGCGACCTGGCTGCCTACTCCATGAGTAAACACGCCATCGAGGCCTTCACGGATTCGCTTGCGGCGCAGCTCGCGCCGCTTGGCGTGCAGGTGAACGTGGTCGAGCCCGGCAACTACGACACCGACATCGGCAAGAACGCCGCGCAGCGGACCGGCGTGGACAGCCGCCTTGGGGATCGCAGCAAGTACAAGAAGCCGGATGAAGTGGCGGCGGCAGTTGAGCAGGCCTTGTTCGAGGAGAACCCGAAGCACCGCTACATGGTGGTGCCGGAGCAGCACGAGGCGGAAATCACGATTCGCAAGCAGGTTGAGCAGCTGGTGCAGCTCAACGAAGGCCAGCCTTATACGTATGATCGCGACGCGCTGGTGAAGATGCTGGACGAGGCGCTGGCGACGGCGCGACCGCGAACAAAGTAGGGCCGGCGAGCGGACGCATGGAGCTGGTCACGGATGGGCTGCAGTTCCCCGAAGGGCCAGTCATAACGGCTGACGGCTCCATCCTGCTGGTCGAGATCCGGCGCGGCACACTTACGCGGGTGCTGCCCGGCGGCCAGCACGAAGTCGTCGGACAGCTTGGTGGCGGGCCAAACGGCGCGGCCATCGGCCCCGACGGCGCGCTGTACGTGTGTAACAACGGCGGGGCGTGGGAATGGGAGCCGGGCGAGGCGCACCTGCCGAACGGACCGCCGCCAGAGTATCGGGGCGGGTCGATTCAGCGCGTCGACCTCCGCACCGGCGGATTCGCGACGCTGTATGACTCCTGTGATGGCAAGCCGCTCAACAGCCCGAACGATCTGGTCTTCGACAGCACGGGCGGATTCTGGTTTACGACGCTCGGCTACTTCGACGGCGAGAATCGTCGCCTCGGCGCCGTGTACTACGCGCGGCCGGACGGCTCGAGGATCGTGCGCTGGCGCAGCGGCGCCGATGGCCTGGTCTCACCCAACGGTGTAGGCCTGTCGCCGGATGAGCGCATGCTCTACGTCGCCGACTGCATGATGGGCCGCCTCTACGAGTTTGAGATCCCCGCCCCGGGCGTGATGGCGCCGCCGACCTCGATGGCGCCCGGGCGTGTGGTGAGCACGCTGCCCGGTTTTCAATGGCTCGACAGCCTCGCCGTTGAAGCGGGTGGGCGCATCTGCGTGGGCACGCTGTGGAACGGCGGCGTAACGCTGTTCGAGCCCTCCGGTGCGTGCGAGCACGTCCCGTTCCCGGATCCCGTGACGACCAATATCTGCTTCGGCGGTGCCGACATGCGTGATGCATGGATCACTTGCTCGAGCACCGGCCGCCTGTACAAGATGCGCTGGCCGCGTCCCGGATTGAAGCTCGCCTTCAACGCGTAGCACTGCGCAATGGGCATCGAATCTGGCGGAGAGATGCATGAAAGGCGGGCTTGATTACCAGGCGATGCTGGACGTTGCTCTCGAGGAGGCGCGGCTTGGTTTGGCTGAAGGTGGCATTCCGATCGGGGCCGCTCTCTTCGACCGAACCGGGACGCTGCTTGGGCGAGGTCACAATCGTCGTGTCCAGGAGAACGACCCATCGGTGCACGGTGAGACCGATGCCTTCCGAAAGGCAGGCCGTCAGCGCCGCTATCAGGACACAGTCATGGTCACGACGTTGGCTCCATGCTGGTATTGCAGCGGGCTCATCGTCCAGTTCCAGATCGGTAAAGTAGTGGTTGGCGAGTCGCGCACGTTCCGCGGCGGGATTGACTGGCTGCGTGAGCGAGGCGTGGACGTCCTTGATCTGGACTCACCCGAATGCGTGGACCTGCTTACGGCGTTCATCGAGGCGCATCCTGACGTCTGGCACGAAGACATTGGGACGGCATAGGTAGCGTCACCTGCACAATAAGCGTCCTGACGCCCGCGCACGCGATCTTCCGATCTGCGTCACACACTCTGGCAGCAATCACTGATAAATGGGCTCCTTGCGCGCTCTGCGCGCCCAGCAGAACGTCGCCGCCAGACAAGGACCACAAGCCCGGCCCCGAGGACCATGACGATCCGAAGTTCCACTCGATGTGCACTGGCCGCGCTCGTCATGATACTGATATCGGGCATCAGCGCCGGTTCGGAGAATCCGTTCGTACGGCCCGCCGAGATCGAGCCCGATGTCCGGTTCTGGGTACGCGTCTACACCGAGGTCACGACCAACGGTGGACTCGTACACGACGATCGCAAGCTGGACGTCGTGTACGAGGTATTGAACTTTCCCGAGAATCTCGCGCGTGAGGAACGCCAACGACAGGTACAGGAGGCGAAGGAGAGATACAGTGCGATCCTGAGACGTCTCGCCGGTGGAGCCTCCGCAAGTTCACCGGAGGAAAGGCGCGTACGCGCGCTGTGGCCCGAGACCATCAGTGCGCGGGCGTTGAATGAAGCCGCCGGGCGCGTCCGGTTCCAGCTTGGGCAGGCCGATCGATTCCGGGCCGGTCTGATCCGCGCTGGTGCGTATGAGGCGCACATCGCCGAGACGCTCGCCAACATGGGTCTGCCCGCCGAGCTCTCGGCACTACCGCACGTCGAGTCCTCCTTCGATCCAGACGCCTATTCGAAGGCTGGCGCCGCCGGGCTGTGGCAATTCATGCGTTCGACCGGGCGGCGTTTCATGCGTATCGATTCCACTGTGGACGAACGCATGGATCCTTATCGTTCGACGGTAGCGGCGGCGCAGCTCCTGCAATTCAATTACGACCTGCTCGGAACCTGGCCGCTGGCGCTCACGGCCTACAACCACGGCGCCTCGGGCATGCGGCGTGCGAAGGAAAAACAGGGCACTGACGACATCGTGACCATCATCCGCTCACACCAGAGCCGAACGTTCGGTTTTGCATCGCGCAATTACTACGTCGCGTTCCTTGCGGCGCTCGAGATCGACCGTAACCCGGAGCAATACTTCGGTGCGCTGACCCGTCGCGCGGAAGTGAAGACGCAATCAATTGAATTACCGGCATACGTCCCGGTCAGCGCGCTGGAGCGGACCCTCGGTTTGGACCGGCAGACGCTGCGCGCGCTCAATCCCTCACTCACCGCAGCGGTATGGAGCGGCGAGCGGTACGTACCGCGCGGTTTCGTGCTGCGCCTGCCTGAGGAGAGCGCTGCAGCAGCGGATCCGGGCGTGCGACTTGCGAGCCTGGCGTCGGGCGAACGATTCGATGCACAAAAGGTCGATCGCGCCTATCGAGTGCGCAGCGGTGACACCTTGTCACGGATCGCGTCTGCCAACGGCACAACAGTGGCGGCGCTTGTGCGACTGAACGATTTGCGTGGCGCCAACCAGGTCCGCGTCGGGAGAGTGTTGCAGTTGCCGCACTCGGAGTCGCGGCCGGTGGCCGCCGTCGCTGCCGCCACCCCTGTCGAAGACAGGCTGCCGGCCGGTACCGTGACGATCACTGATCTCCCGCCAGAACTTATTGTCCTCGAGGCAGACGCGCAGCCTGAAGAGAAGCCGGCGACCGAGCGCGCGACTGCTCTCGCACAGGCCGCAGAGCCGGTGTCCGCGACGCAGGCCGAGGCGATCGGACCCGCACTGGTTACTGGCGCCGAGAAAGTAGCGTTGAGCGCAGATCCAAGCGACTACACGGTAGCCAGCGATGGCACCATCGAAGTGCAGGCGACCGAAACCCTGGGCCACTACGCGGAATGGCTCGACGTCCGTGCGACGCGTCTGCGTGAGGTCAATCGCATGCGCCTCGGGACGCCGGTCGTGATCGGTCAACGGCTGAAGATCGATACATCCCGTGTCAGCGCGGATGAGTTCGATCAGCGCCGGCGTGGCTATCACCAGAAGCTCCAGGAGGACTTCTTCGCCATCAACCGTATCATCGGCACCGAGGTTCACGTCGTGCGTCGAGGCGATTCGCTTTGGGTGATCGCTCAGACGTATCAGAACTTGCCCATCTGGTTGCTGAGGCAATACAACCCCGACGTCGATTTCGACGATGTGCGTCCGGGCACGCAACTCACCCTGCCGCTCGTCGAGACAACGGCGCCCGGGCAGCCCACATTGGCTGAATCCCGAGCGTCTACGACCGCGCCCTCGCGTCCGGAGCGCGGCGTCCCGAGCGCGCACTGACGCTCGAGCCTTTGGCGAATTTGACCCACACGGGGGTCTGTGCCTAAATCCTGTCTAGTTGGACAGGTCGAGGCAGTCCCGGAAAGGAAATGTCTACAGCACAGCGTGCGCGGCAGGACGGAAACGTCGTCGTCAATTTGGTCGCTGGCCGCACTGCAGCGACCACCAGCGGACGCGGCGCACCGCTCTTCAATCCGGCCACCGGCGAGGAATCCGGGTGGGTCGGGTTCTCGTCCAGCGAGGACATCGCAAGCGCCGTCGCCGCGGCCAAGGCAGCCTATCCGGCCTGGGCGGAAACGCCGCCGGCGAAGCGCGCCAACTATCTGTTCAAGTTCAAGGCGCTGCTTGACGAGAACCGGGAGGAGATTGCCCGCCGAATCAGCGCCGAGCATGGCAAGACGCACGCGGACGCCTTGGGCGAGGTCGCTCGCGGGATCG